>Ga0209119_1000193_pt1 | contig 61941 bp, 74 predicted proteins | sample COG_03_FD_184747 | JGI IMG/M metagenome (GOLD analysis project Ga0209119, IMG submission 184747) | Pelagic Microbial community sample from North Sea - COGITO 998_met_03 (SPAdes) (version 2) | ecosystem: Environmental > Aquatic > Marine > Neritic zone/Coastal water | place: Helgoland, sampling...
CGCATTCGACCACTCTGCCAATCTTCCTATTTTGAGCTTCTGGCCGGCTACGATCCGACGACCTGCTGATTACAAATCAGCTGCTCTACCAACTGAGCTACAGAAGCAATGTGGAGAATATCAGAATCGAACTGATGACCTTCTGCTTGCAAAGCAGACGCTCTAGCCAACTGAGCTAATCCCCCGAAAAGAGACGTTTCGGGTCTTTCAAGGTTTCTGATTAATGATTTGCTTACGCTTGGATTACTACAAACCTTTTTTCATCCTTTTAGCACCATCATCTATTACAGCTTTTCTGTCTCTCTATAATGTAAATCTCTATGACAGTTTGAACATAAAGGTATACATTTTTTTAATTCTTCTTTTACTACTTTAATACTCCTCTTTGTTGCCCCAACCATAAAATCCTTCTCATTTGGGTCTAAATGGTGGGCGTCTATAACCCAAGGTCTTTTTTCATCACATTTACTACAACCCTGAGACTTCCATTCATTGATTACTTGTTTATACTTTTTATTGGAGGTTCTGTCATATTCCCTCCACTTATCCTTATTTTTAAGCCTATAAGCTTGTGTACGCTTACTAGTACAGGATTTACAAACGCTTAAGTATCGGTCTCTACTTTTATCATAAGGAAAAGATTCTAATTCTAATTCTTTTTTACAATCAATACATTTTTTCATGAGGGTATCCATTTTATTATACATATGAATACCCTTATTGAAAATGCATTCTTAATCTCTTCCTAATACAGCTACAGTATGGGTTTTACCATGTTGTGCAAGTATTTCTCTTACGTGTGCTTCTGCTACTTCGTAAGATACTTCGCCACTCTCATCTTCATATTGAACGGGGTCACGTCTTCCTAATTCGATAAATGCTTCAATACGTTCAACACTTGATGCTGATTTATAATCTGAGTTACCTGAAGGATATGGTTTGTATGAGGTGTTTGTACGTTTGTACACCTCATCAAATGATAAACCTAGTTCCTCAACTAATTTTTCCCCATCTTGTAATATTGTAAATTTATTACCTTTGATATAAGGTGTAAAGTATCCTACCATATCAGCGTTCCAGTTACCTTCTCTAAAAGCGGTATCATCGGCATCTCTAAATTCTTGTCTACAATCAGGATAAACTTCAAAATCTCCGGCGTGTACTCCCAAAGCAATATGACATTTTTCTCCTGTTTTATTTGCTACGGATAATGCTACAGCTTGTGTAATAGAAGCAAATATCTTATTCCTATTAGGTACAACTGTTTCTTTCATATTATCATTCTCATAATGTCCCTCTGGAACATCATCTCCACCTTCAACTAATGCTGAATCTAGTAAATCTGCTAAACCATCTAATTTAATTTGACGGTAATTAATTTTAGAATATACTTCTTCAAAACCATTTTCAGCATGGTCATGATGATATACTCTCATAGGGTTATTATTTACATAATCTACTAATTGTTGAGCTCTTTCTAATTCTACTCTGTGTTTTTGACCATAATCAAATGAAATACCTGTTACAGTATCATATTCTTTTAATGCTCTTAATAGTAATGTGCTGCTATCCATTCCTCCTGAAAGACTAACTACGCAATGTTTTTTTGTTTTACTCATAATTTATTTAAATTTATAACTGCCAGGTATTATATGGATATAGGCTAATCCTGTTTTTATTTATTTAATTTTTGCCAGGTATTTTGCGTATAGGCAAACGCTTGATTAATTTTACATTTTATATATGATCGAACATACGAAAAAATAGTTGAAAACCCAACCCCTCCTATGAGAAGTGTCAATAGGTTTGGATGGTAGTGCTCTCCACAAAGACCTAATGCGTGTCTTATAAATTCTGCCATATTATATTTCTTTCATTACTTTATCTAATCTCTCTTGGAGGATTTCGAACGCAGGTTCAATTACATCACCCCAAAAATATTCTTGATCTTCATCATCATCAATACTTTGTTCTTCCGAAATTATCTGCCCATAGTATACTTCGAATACTCCTATTGGTTGATGTCCTTCATCCCAGTATTTACCTGATACTTTGATTTCATCATCAATTTCAGCCATTTGTCTATAAATTTCTAAAATCATATCTGATGGTGGATACCAAGCTGAATCTAAATAGATTTCACATCTATTATCACTTGAGCGATAAAATCCCTCATCCCAAATTTCTATCCATTTTGAACCAACTTTATCAATAAATAATTCAGCATCTGCCCCAAATTCATCTGCTATGTGGGGGTTTTCTTCTTGGTTTGGGTAAGGACCACTATGACACTTTTCAAATCGTTCTACAAAATTATCAATTGCTTCTTTAGATCCTTCTATATAGATCTCTGTTCTATTGCTATTTGCCATAATTTATGCCTTAAAAATTTCTTGGATTTCAAAAAATTCCTTTAGAAATTCTTCGGTATATAAAAATACTTCCATACCATTAAACTCTAATAACCTTTTTTTATAAGGTTGTTTTTTTAACATGGCATAAGCATTAACTTTTAATCCTGTCCCGTCTTTATCTGCGTGACCTTGGTAATCGAAAAGTGACATCATAACTTTTATTTTTTTAATTGTTTCTAATACGTAAATATACGACAGATATATGGGGTATCCTAGTTTTATGTGATATGTTTTTTAACTATTTCTCTAAATTTATTTACATTATATTTAACATTTAGATAATCAACCTTTGAAAAGCCTATATCAAAATAGTCATTCATATTTGCCTTTGGTTTAGAATTTAAACCATTTTCACTATACCAAGTACCTTCTAAAGCAGCCATTATTGGGTTTGAGGTGTCAATTGATTCTATTCGAGAATCATTGTCATACCAACCAAATTCTTGAGGTATTGCACATCCTAATAAATGAAATTTAACATCTTTTAAATGAGATAAATTTAATAAACCTTGTACAAATCGTACTCTACCTAATGCTTTTCCCATATCCACATTGGTGTGTGGGAAGAAATTGTTATACCAAGTAGCACCATAAGATACACATAATTTATCGTAACCTAATTCCCTTAATAACCCAGCACATAAATAAGCGTCGTTTTTATCCTTACCTTGAATTACTGCTATCTTTTTAGTTTTTTCTGGGAATTTAAATTGAAGCCAGTACTTTGCTTGTGCTGCTGTTTGATGACAATCCATCCAAACATCAGGTACCATAAATTCATCTGGTTCTATTTCATTAATCCAATATAATAAACGTTCACTGTTATATGCTTCTCCAAGTTCATGTAATGAATTGTCCATTACAATATAACGTCCTTTAGCTTTAGCATCTAAAAAATATTGTTTATATTCTTCATCTTGATCTAACAAGTGAGGTAATATATATTCGTAATCATTGAACTCGGGGGATACTGTTAATAAACAGCGGGGTACTTCGTGTGATACTTTCATATACTATTCTTTTTCATAATGTTAATTAAAGCTTTCAAATCACCAATATTTTTAATTACACAAGATGGAAAGTCAAATATAGATGCTTCCCATCCATCCTTTACTGCTTCATCATTAGAATTTGTAATTAAACAAATATCACCTATATCAAGTGTATAGTAATGCCAATCTGTATCGTGTCCTGAGCTTTCCACTGTTTCATGTTGTACTTCAAATCCTAAATCTTTAATTTCTTGTTCTTTCATATTTTAAATAATTCGTAATTACTATTTCCTGTCTTAAATTTAATATAATCCTCTCGTTGTTCTACAATTTCGGTTACTGTTGAAGTTTGCCATGTAAAATAATGATTGAATGGTGACATAATTAAACTTCTACCAATTGAAGCTTCTTCAAATTGTTCTTTAAAAGTTCTATCTTCATTAAATTCTAACCATAAAACTCTAGCTGATTCTTTTACAAGTTTATCTCTTTCACGAACTAACCTATATTTAGGTTCTTCAGTATCAAAATTTAATAATAATTTAGGTTGTACTCCTGGTATCATAATTCAAATATATTTCCTTGACTACTTAATTTACCAAATTTTCCATCAGTAACCACAGAACCGTTTGAGAATATAGTATCTAAACCATATACCTTTCTAGTACCTGCATTTACTATATCTTTGTTGTTGTGGATGTGACCAAATAACATTAGTTTTGGTTTTACTTCCATAACTCTATTCATTAGTGATTTATCACCACAATGCTCCATAAGATTATTTCTATCATAGGACAAATCTAACATCCCTCGTGGTGGACCATGGCAAATAACAATATTGGCATCATCTGGGATTGCTCTTCCCCAAATTCTATCCAACTTATTTCTAGCTTTCATAAATGCCCAATTACCAAATTGAGGAGTATGTGGAGATCCAAAGATCTTAATACCTTCTATTTCATAAGTTTCGTTTTCTAAGTATACAATGCCGTGTTCATTAAAGTCTGCTTTAGTTACTAACTTTTTTTCAATCGATGTATCATGATTTCCGGCAACATATACTTTATACTTTATGTCTAAACTACTAAACCAGTCAATAAATCTTCTTACTTCAGGTTCATTTGTATAAGGGTCTCTTGGGTTACTACAATCTCCACTATGAATAACCATATCAATACCTTCTGGTATTTGTAATAATTCGTGGAATGTGTGTGTATCACTAATGTGCCAGATTTTCATTATATAACTTTTTTAGGTCGTCCTCTACGCTTTAAAGGATAAGGCATATGGACTATTTTGTATTTCTCTTCTATAATATAATAAAGATCTATCAGTTCTCCACTACATTTGAAAATTTCTTCATAAACTTGTTCTTTATTACATCTAAAATGAACAGTAAATGCCTTTATTAACATTTCTAATTTACCATTTTCATCTTTTTCAAAATCCTCGAGTAAACGTTTTCTACGAGAACGTAATAATGATGTTTCTTCAACATATCTTCCTATATCATCACCATACTTAGCAGCAACGTCATTCATTTCATGCTCACACCAATCTGCTTGGTATTTGTAATGTGAATAATCAAAATCACCATTTAATATACGATCACGAAATAGTGCTCTATTATCTAGGGGTTTATTAGGATTATCATACATTCTCCACCATCTAAAGGCGTTGTATTTTAGTTTACGTAATTTAGAAAACTTTACATCTAGTTGTTTTCTGGTAGTTGTTGGGTTGTATGGGTTATTCATTAATAAAAAATCCACATTGAAAAATAAAACAATATAAATACCGTTGATATAAACAATACACTCTCTTTAAATTCTCTTGGATTTTCTTTAATTGACTTGATAAATTCTTTCATGACCTCTATTTTTTTAATTATACCTAAATATACGACTCCCCTTTAGGGGAGCCTAATTTTTTATTATAAATTAATGTGTTGAACAACATTACACTCTAATTTTCTATGTTCAGCAACACCTAATAATTTTTCGATATCACTACCTTTTAACATAACATCATCACCTTGACATTCACCTGGAATGGTATTAATAAACTCTAATACTTGAGAATGGGTGTAATTTAATACATTCTTTAAATAACCAATAACTCCATTTAATTTAAACATAACCTTTATTGTTTTTAATCGTTGGTTTTCTTACCAACACGTGAAGATACGAAAGATATCCCGGGTAGCCAAGCCTCCTGCGTATTACTTTAATAAATTTTTGTTTCGTCGTTATCTGGTATCTTTGATTTTATAAAATCTATTTCCTCTTGGATTTTTCTTTTTCTGAATTGAGATAAAGGTTCTGATAGTCTATTTTTTAATTTTTTAATTCTATCCTCTGCGGTTTGTATTTCTATTTTATCCAATACCCCGTCTTTATTTAAATCTAATTCGGAATAATGTTCTCCTTCATTACCATTCTGACCTATAATGTCCATTCTATTTTCTGCCTCTTCCCAATCTTTATCATCCATATATTCTAAACCATCTTGAAGTGTAATATCAAAATCTTCTATCTTCTCACCATATAGGTTTTCTTTGTATTTCTTTTTAGGGTATGCTTTTTCAAAAGCAAAGTTAGAGGCAATTACAAGAGATATTGCTAAAGGGTCAAATACAAATATTATAATAAGTAGTAATACATTTATAATTTTATCCATGGAATAACCCGTCAAACTCGATAGATACTGCAGTGGTCCCAATTCACCAGCTACCTCGGTGTTATTGTCAAGTTCCAATACTTGTAATTGGAATTTCTGTAGGCTATCTGATGCTACTATTCGTTTTTGTTGTGCCAGTTTACGATTCTCCTCTTCAATGTTAATACGATTCTGCGCCATTCTAAGCTCAGTTGTGGATATGGTTTGTCTAAAGCCCCCAGATACCGAGGTGTCTCGTACTTGGATGGTCGAAGCTTTTGCATTAGATAAAGTACCAATATTACTAGAAATTCTTTCAATTTGCTTATCATATCGTGTTACATCATTTTGGTAAAAGTCAATTTTTTGTTGGATAAATCCTTTTTGATTTTCTACGGCTGATAATTTAGAGTATGTTTCTTGGTAAGCAGCACTTAAAAAACCATAAATACCCATGCTAGTAATTAATACTAATACTACAGTAGCAATAGATAAATAAGTTCTTAAGGTTTTGTTGATAGTATCCCAATATTGATACAAGAGTGAGGCAGTTACTAACTTAGCAAATTCTAATGAACCCGCCATTATAATAACCTCTAAAGATGCACCCGCAAAGAGTTTACTAAGACCACTAACTGAGTAAAATGCAGCAGATGCTGATACTGATAAGGCAGCAAACCCTATTAGGAAGGGGAACATTCCTTGTTTTATTTTATCCATCATGGTTATAAATATAGGAAAGGAGAAGTTGGAATCCAACTAGTTTTTTATACTTTTCTATCCCCTTTATGTTTATCGATTTTATCGAGAAGGATATTCATTAAATCATTGGTAATAAAACCAGCCATTGAAGCATTTTTAATTATGCTTGCTAATTGAAATACTAGGAAGGGTACAATTAAAGTTTCACTTAGCCAATTAACACCATCAAATCCCTTTTCAATTGATAATATTACAGTAATCATTATAACCCAAAACATTAATGTTTTAAGAATTCTAAGAGATTTGTAGGTTTTAAACCCCTCTCTTTTTATTCCTCCAATAATTCCAAAGAACCCATCAGCAAATACTACTAGAGCTATTGCCAAATATTGTTCAAGATTTGATGCTGTAAGTTCCATAAAATAGGAACATATAAATGTTATAAATGTCAATGGGATCGCTATATAAAAGATTGATGTTTTCATTTTATTCTTAGAATATGTCTTTAGATTCAATTAAAGTATATGTAAAAGAATTACCGTAGAGACTTTTTGATTTATAAGCCAATTCCATTAATTGGTTAAAATCAGTTTCTTTTGAAATAACTTGACATCCAGCAGACCATTTGTCTATTTGAGTTGAACCATTTACTCGTGAACCTGCTTTATGTATATTAATTCCAAAAATACCTTCATGAATATTTTCTATTAACATATCGTATTTACCATCCTTATTATTATCTCTGTAGACTTTAATAGGGGTTTTTTGACATAGGGCCTCATACTTTCCTTGATGTTTTCTAATTGTATGAGAACTCCTATATTGTCCGGGAACTAAAATAGCTACACCATCTTTATTTATTAAATTTTCTTCCCAATATTTACCTGGGTCTGTAGTACATGGGAAACAGTGGAATTTTTCTTCTCCATCTACACTATAAGATATTGTAATACAATCGTCAAATTTATTTGTAACTTTGTTATTTGTTTCAGAGTTTCTAACCCCAACAACATTTAAGTTATAATTACCACCTTCGAACCATTTATATTCTTTTGATTCTACAGCACATTTTATTTGTTCTCTTGTATAACAGCTCATATTAAGTACATTTCTTTTTTATTTTACTATATAATTCCTCAGCATATCCTGCTGGGTCTTCGATGTGTTCTTTGGTAGATTCCATTTTACCTATCAGGCAATTTTTAAAATGCTTACCACTTTTACCTTTTAGTAAAGTTTCTATTGCACATGCTTTCATCCAAGTTCTTGGATCATTACCTTGAATTGAGGACTTTACGTCGTCAATTGCTATAATACATTGTACTGCGTCTGCCATAATCTTTATTTTTTAAAATTTACTTTCTTTTTTTAAATTATCAATCACTTCTTGTATTTCTTCAACTGATTGTTTGATTGAAAAATCTAAACCTGCTTTAAAGTGATGCTCGTCATACCCCTCTTTAAATATAATAATATGAGGTATGGTTCGTACTTTATAATTTTTTTTAGATTTTGGTGATTTTGCTATATCACATCTGTAATATTTAATCCCTTTAAGTTTGTCCCATTTAGAAAATGAGTTAGCATCATTGAAAGAAGCCCAAAATTCTACTACTACTATTGTAATCCCATCATCTTGGAATGCGGATCTACCTTCAATTGTTTTTTCAAAATTATCATCTGTAATGACAGTTTGAGAAAAACTATTAAAACTAATGAATAACAATATAATTAATAATAACTTTTTCATATTTTTATTTTCTCGTTTGTAGTTCGTAAAGGCGCTCGTCTATTTTCTTTAACTGCTCCTTTATTTCTTCTACATCACCCTGGGTATTGATGATAGCTTCTCTAATGGCTTCATCTTTCATTTGGAATTCAATCCTTTGTACTTCTGGTTCTGGGAGTCCTTTAGCTTCCTCTATATCAGCTTGTAGAGCAAACCACATACCTATTAAGGAAGATAGTCCTACTACTAATAAACCTATTGTTTTTAGGTCTAATGTTATTTTAGTATCTTCTCCTATTTGTTTTGCCATTTTATTTAAATGTATAATTAATTCCAAAAGTTGATTGATATAACTCACTATCCCACATTTTAGCAAATTCACCTTCAACAAATATTCCTAAATTTCTGTTAATTTTCCATCCTAAGCTAATACCTGCAGAATAATCTGTCCATTGTTCTCCGTCTCCCATTGCATGATCTTCCATATGTCCTCCTTTACCCCACCCATTTCTATGTAGGTATGAATATTGAACATCTCCTTTAATGTACTTATGAGCTGGTAAGATTATGTTACCGTAAGTATGAAGCCAAAAATTTCTTTTGTAATGGTAAAAATCAAAACCAATAATAGGAGCTATTTCTACCCAAGGGTCTAATTGGCTCCATTTTTCTCCATTATATCTATTCATTAACCTAGTAAAATAAGTATCTCTAAATTCTAAATCAGAATCTGCTACTCTATCACCTTCTGGGTTTAACCAATACCAATCATACCTTACCATTTCTTCTCCAGTTATAGGATCAGTACTTGTTTCAGTATAAAATACATCTTGGTATCCATATTCATATCCTAAAGTATACCAAGGATTAGTTGGAATCATATTACCATTGTTATCCATTGAGGTTTCATTTAACCATAATTCTATAGGATTATAACCATATGCTCTATCATGACCCCTAGCAATAGCTCCTGCTGATATAGAAAACTTTTTACCTATTGGTAATCTAGCTCTAAGTTCTGCTGAATTGTAATTTAGGTTTATTTTTTGTACTTCTCTACTCTGTACTTTTAGTATGTGATATTTACCTGTATGTTTTATAAACACATTGTGGTTTCTGAATTCCATTCCCATCCATCTTTCCTTTTCCCAATGGAGTTGGTATTCTAATCCTCGAATAGCTGAAGTAGGAGAAGAAAATACTAATTGACTTTCTGTACCATCGTAAAAGTTTTTAGGTTTTCTTTCATAGTCGAATCTAGCTAATTTTCTAATTCCAATACCTATTCTATAATCAAATGGATAATCTGGGGTATTATCTTCTACTCTGGGTATATCATATAATGTACCTCCTTCACCTGTTCTTACAAAATAGGTAGGTTCTGCTGCTTCAATTGAATTTGATATATCCCCTGCAGCATATATTGTTCCATATTGAATGAAATCCGTATAAAGTGACTTTAAAAATCCCTCCTTCTTTTCCTGTCCAAAGGATAAAGTTGAAATTAAAATTACTAATATAAATAATATTTTTTTCATATTTATTCTTTTTTTCCAAATATTTTTCCGGCTTCGGCAATTCCAAAGCTTCCTAATGTAATATATAAGAATGAATCATAAATAAATTCATTAATTACTAAATCTTTACCTAAATATCCTGTTGCTAGATCAACAACAGCAAATATTACCATAACAGCAAAAGATAAAAACCCAACTACAGATTTTTCATTGATGTCGTTTTCGTCTTTAAATATATCTTTAAAAGCCATCCATTTATTTTTTAAATAATTTAACATAATAATAACATTTTTAGATAAAAACTACATTTGTTGATACATATAAAAAAAAGAGACACTAATGTGCCTCTCTTAAAATTAATTATAATTAATGTTGTATATATTTATATACTATCCCTCACAACTAACACAGTCACTCATACGAGATCCTAAATCTCCCTTAATTACACTATCTGTTCTCAAATAATATAATGTTTTTATACCTAATTTCCATGCCTCTAAATGCACTTGATTAATCCATTTTGGTGAATCATTAACATCAAATGATAAATTTAATGATTGGGTTTGGTCAATATAACGTTGTCTAATAGCAGCTTGACGTATTAATTCTAATTGGTTTATTTCAGGGAATGTTAAAAATAATTCCTTTTCTTCAGGTGTTAAAACATTATCTGGTAATCCTTGTGCTGAACCATCTTCTGATAACATTTGATCCCACCATTGGTCTTTATCTTCACCTTTTTCTATTAGAATTTTCTGTAATTCCTTATTTTTTCTAATAAATGTTCCTTTAGCCCCATTAAATGTGTAAATGTTTGCAGGTAAGGGTTCAATACCAGCACTAATACCACCTACAATTACTGAATTTGATACTGTTGGTGCTACTGCTAGTAAGTGAGTATTTCTCATACCTGTTCCTCTACACCATAAAGGTTCACCATACTCCAAAGCCATCTCCATAGATGCTTTTTCAGCCCCTTGTCTAATATCAGAAAATATATTTTTAGTATGAGCGGTAGAGGCAATAGAGTTAAATGGTAATCCTTTTTGTTGTAAGAATGAATGCCATCCCATTACCCCTAAACCTAAAGCACGGCCTTTACGAGCATGATTGTAAGTTCTTTGTAATGAATCTTTTCCTGCTGATTTATCAATAAATTCTTGCATTACACCATCTAAAAACCAAGTAGCTAATTCAACTGCATCAGTATCTTTCCATTCATCATATTTTGCTAAATTCATAGAAGATAAACAACAAATAAATGAATGTTCTTCATCTGTAAATAAGGTAATTTCAGAACAAATATTTGTCATACTTACTTCTAAATTATTTAGTCTATAAGCAATTGGATTATCTTTATTAACATTATCCTTATACATTATATAAGGTTCTCCTGTTTCCATTCTTGATTTTAAAACTGTAGCCCATCTATTCATGGCTTCAGGGTCTCTTGCTTCTAATTTTCTCATAAAAGAATCTCCAACTACTACACATTGGTGTAAGTTAAGACATTGTCTATTAGGATCTCCTTTAGGTCTACGAATTTGTAAAAATTCTTCTATATCCCCATGTTCAATATCTAAATTAACAGATGCTGCTCCTCTTCTTACATTTCCCTGGTTAGTAGCAATAATGGATGAATCAAATATTTTAGCCCACGGTACTACACCTTCACTTTTACCATTTCCCGTAATTTCATCTCCACGTTCTCTAATGCGAGATAATGAGATACCCACACCACCACCGGATGCTGTTAACTTCATTAGTTCCGCGTTAGTTAAACCGATTCCACGTATTGAATCCGGTGTATCAACACCAAAACACGAAATAGGTAAACCTCTATCAGTCCCCATGTTTGATAAAACTGGGGATGCTAAACCTAACCAACCATTCCACATTATTTTGAAGAATTTATTTGCTAGTTCTGGTTTTTTTAGTCTCATAGCAGCGGCATTAGATACCCTTCTATAAGCTATTTTTACAGTTTCACCAGGGAGTAAATACCCTTTAGAAATTGTGGCTAAAGAAACTTCATCCATAAAAGTAGGGTAGTCTTTACCTGCTATCCAATTTGTATAATCTACCTGTAATGCGTTATTTTCCATTATTTTCTTTTACGTTTTTTAGTTTTATGTTTTTTACTTTTGTATGTTTCTTTAATTATCAAAATTACTATATATAAATTACCCATTAAAGATAACGAACTAAGTAAAATTGCTATTATTGCTAGTAGTGTTAATTCCATATTTTAAAATAAATCATTTACATCCCAATTTTGAACACCTTTACTATAATTTGTTACCCTCGAAGCAAAGAAATCTGTATGTTGTTTACCACCTGATAAGCTATCAAACCACTTCATTCTTTTTACTGCATCTTTATCTATACCATTAACAATTTCACCATATCCTAAATCACCCATTTTGGTATTTACTCTATGTTTGATAAAGGATACTAAATCATATTTTGGACATCCTTTTAAGTCTCCCATTTCATATACTTTATCAATAAAATCTAATTCTAGTTTTAAAGATAATAAAGCTGCTTGTTCAATATCTGCTTTTAGTTCTGGTGTGTTGAATTCTGGGTTTTCTGCTAATAAAGTTCTAAATAACCAACAACCCGCTTCTGAATGTAATGATTCATCTCTAATACTCCACTCTACGATTTGACCTACTCCTTTAAGCTTATTATCTAATTTAAATGATAATAAAACGGCAAACGATGAGAATAAATTAACACCCTCTGTAAATGCAGAAAATATAGCTAATGATTTAGCTCTTTCATGCCAATTTGCTTCTCCATTATGAGAATCTCTAACTTCAGTTAATGCTGATATTTTAGCCATTGTAGCTTCATCTTCTAGAAACTCACTAAAATTGTCTAATCCTAATTCTTCATTTAATAAAGAATATGCTTCGGCATGTATGGTTTCAAAGGCACCAAAAGTTACAGCCATTTTAATTATTTCAGGCTTTTTAAACCAACTTGTTACTAAATTGGTCCAGTAATCATTCACAACGGTTTCAGTTTGGGCAAATCCTTTTAAGATAGTACCAATAATGTTTTTTTCAGACTCAGTAAGATTTTGTTTCCAATCATTAACATCACTCATCATAGGTACTTCTGTGTGTAACCAATGTGCTTGATGTTGTTTTAACCAATAATCAGATGCTTCTTGATATTCAAAGGGTTTGTAAACAATTCTTTCTTTTGTGATATCTCTTTTTCCCATTTATGTGTTTATTTTTAATATTAAGGATTTAATTCAAAAAATTTCTTTCGTAATTGTGCTTTATCAAAAGTATCAACATCAGTATCAAATGAGTTTGAACGAGTAGTTGGTGCTAAGGTTGTTGATTCATCATCTTCATCATATTCATTTTTAATGGTAAAATGACCAGTTGAAGTATCAGCCTCAATACCAAAAGTAATACCATCCATACCGTATCTATTTTTCATTAAGTGAAATCTACCTGTATTGTTAACTTTATCTTCTTTTTTACGAGAAAGAGACATACAGAAATCAGTTATCATAATTTTATCATACGATCCTGCTGCTTTATCTCCTTGAATGACATTATCATTCGCTCCCGCACGGTTAACTTGAGAAACGGACCAAATAGGTATGTCTAATTGTCTAGCTAATCCTTTTGTGCTAGTATAAATATCATCAATTTCATCTTTACGTTCACGATTTGTTTTTCTTGATGAAAGAAGATCAACATAATCAATAATTACTAGATCAGGCTTAGTACCCATACTTGTTGCTTTCGCAATATGTGATTCAATAGTTGAGACAGTTGCCTTACCTGTTGGGTATTCTTTAATTATTAACTTTCCTGGTAATTGTGGTATTAATTCTGCTACTTGATCTTTGTGGGCATCTACTTTATTTACGGGGATTTTTGTGAAAAATGCATCGTATCTTTTTCCAACATAATCCTCACCTAATTCTAAAGTATAATGTAGAACTGTGTATCCCATTTTTACCGCATGTCCCCCTAGAGAAACTAACGACCACGATTTACCACCTCCTGGATTACCAAATATAAGACCAAAATCTCCATTTCCCAATCCACCTTGAAGTAAGTCGTTAATACGCGGCCAAGGTGTTGGTACAATTTCTCTTGAATTTTCTCTATACCTTGATTCAATATCTTTAGCGTATTCATGTCCTATGTTTTTGTCTTGTCCTGCTTTTAGAGCATTATCTACAATAAAACGAATACCATCAAAATCGCCTGCTTTCAATAAGTCCACAGACGACATTAAGGCCTTCTTCAATTGTTGGTTTTTACAAAAATTTGTAAATTCTTCTTGTACGTATTCTAAATCATCATCAGAGGTAACAAATGCTTGTTTTAGTTGCTCTTTAATTGAGATTTGTAATACTTCATTATCTACTTTTTGTAATTCTACTTTTAATATATCTAATGAGGGGGTAGTGTGATATTTGTCATAGTAATTCAATACCTCTTTAATAGCCCATTTCTGAGCCTGATTCTCAAAATATTCTTCTGATATTATATCATGGATATTTACTAAAAATTCTTTATGTGTTAACAAGGATGATAACACCTTAATCTGAAAATCGTGTCCGTATTGGTTTATGCTATTAAGAGTCAATTTTCTATCTGTTTAGTAATGTTTATAACCTGCTTGTGTGTGAATATACGACTTATTCCTCGTATCTCCAAATAAAACCCACCTATATATTTATTTATTGTTTGTAAGTTGGGAACATAGCAAATATATCTTTTAACCACGAATCTAAATTTCTAATCATCCCTCCTAATTTGTCTTCATTATAAAATGAAGTAAACATTTCGGGGTTGAAATCAGGTAAATCCTCAGTTATTAACTTATCAATATGTTCTTTACCTCTATCATCGATCATTGGTATACTTAAATCCATTACTTTATAATTGGTTTCAATACGAGATCGTTCCTGAACTATACGTGAATATACGATATGTTCCTTGTATTTCCTAGCAGAGATGTCAAAAATATCCTCTAAATTTAATTCTTGAGTTTTTAATTCGGGAAATTTTTTAAATATACCCTTTGCACCTAATCCCTTAATCCCCTTAATATTATCTGAATTATCTCCTAGTAATGTTTTGTGTAAAATAAAGTTATGGGGTAATAAACCAAATTTTTCTTCTACAACTTTTGGAGTATAATATTCTTTCTCCATTGGTCTATACACAATAATTTTATCAGTCACTAGTTGTAAGAAATCTTTATCACTAGATACAATAAAACAGGTTGAGTCATGTTTTTCTACTAATTTTTCTGCTAATACTGCTATAATATCATCCGCTTCAACTTTATCTAAAATAGTAGTTTTAACGGGTAGTAGTTTTAGGTACTGAATGATACGAACGATTTGGTCTATTTTTGAATCATGTTCTTCTTCAATATTATCAAATGCTTCCCAATTAGTAATCCTTGATAAATTTCTTGTTCCTTTGTACTCGGAGAGCAAGTTTTTACGATTTACCGTAGAACCTTGCCCGTCGAATACTACATAAACAGAAGTTGGATTCGTTTGTCTAATCATGGCACCTAAAGAGCGGAAAAAACCACCTAACCCTCCAATATGAACTCCATCAGTATTAACCATATTCATCATGGCGAAATTTCTAAAAAATAGATTTAAACCATCTAAGATTAATACTCTATCATGCCTATTTTGGGTAGGTACTTCCTGGTCTTCCTGGATATTATCCAAGAGACTAAATAACTCTTTATGCTTCATGTTTTTGTTTTATAAGTCCTCTACGTCGTAAAGAACAGGTGTTACATCTTCATCATCTTCTACAATCTTAAATGTCCCTCCTCCTAAGATTCTGGACCATTCATCTGCATGTTCCTTTTTATAAGCATTTTTGTCTTTATCTGTGTCTTCGATAAATCCGTGTGAAGTCATAACAATTTTACCTCTTGCTGCGATACCATTAACATGGTTCTTATCAATCTGTAAGTTGGTACGTTTACCCCATTCTACTTGCTTACCACCTTTAATTGCTTTAATTTTAGATGTACCGGCATTTGAAACATTACCAAATGTAACTACAAATGTTGCGTCATACCACATAGCCATTCCACCTTTATTCATCATCTTTGGTTGACCCATAGGAGATTCTGCTTTAGCGGTCCATACTTTGTTAATAGCAATTAAACTATTAGTATAGGGTGATGACTCTTTACGAGACATTACAATACTTTGATTTACTGTATTACCAAATTGTGTTGACATTGCGCCAGCATTCCATTCATTGTTATTCTTCAGTTTTTCAACTGACATAGCACAAGGAATTGATCCAATAGAATCCCAGAAAAAAGCTAAATCTGTTGGTAAGTTACCATTTTTCTGTTCGTTTTGTAGATCCATAATAAATGCAGCTACATCTTCTACAGTATGTACAGTTTCTCTATCAACATAGATAAAGTCACCTTCATAATCTATAACATTACCTTCATCATCCCTGATTAAGTTAACCTTTAATCCCATTTGTGCTGCGTGTTCCCAGTTCCATTTCATCTCTGTAATAATAAATACAGGTAAAATTCCCATAGATTGTGCAGATACTGCTGCTTCTAATAATGCAGTAGTTTTACCAGTATCAGAGTGTCCTCTAAGTAATACTATATGTCCCATTGGAATACCAGGTACTCCAGATACTTCTTGGAATGCCGGTGATAAGGGAATCCATTTTTGTTCCTTAAATTTAACGTTTTTATTTAAACCTTTAGATGATTTAAACTTATTAAGATCAAATTTGCTCTTGATCTCGGCAGACACTGCTGCCGAGAGAGACTTTGTTGATTTTTTCGCCATATTTAGAAAGGAAGATCATCTTTTGGAGTATCAAATAAACTATCAAATTGATCTACTTTCGTTTTTTTAGCTTGAGAAGTATCTAAACTAAAATTTCCTGTTGATGGGGCAGCGGCTGCCTGTGTTGGGAATGAATTTGGATTTTGAGCAATTTCTGGTTCGTTATCCTCTGGTGATAACCATTTCTCTAATGCTGATTTCATTTCATCAAAGGAATACACTTTAAATAATCCTTCTTTAGGATTTGGTTGTGTATTTGTCCAAGTTTCTACTTGAGTAGCATCTTCACTAAGTGGTGAGGTTTTTAATCTTACTCTAATTGATGATTTATTATAAGGAGTTCCAGTTGCTTCTGGTCCTACTGTTTCAACTGTAAGGTCTCTACCATTTACAATATCAGTGTAATCTCCAATTTCATCATCAACAGCTAATGCTAATAATTCTTCGTATACTAACTTACCAAATTGCCATAATCTAACACCTTTATCTTCTTCTCCACGTACTATTACAGGAACAAAAATACGGTTTTTAGCATCTAACTTTTTAGCTAGTACATAATTTTCTTTGTTATACTCTCCTTCACGTAGTTTCCCAGCGAATAAAGCAATTGGATCTTTATCACCATAATTTGCTGGTGAGATCATTACTTTGTTGGTAATACCATAGTAAAATTTCAACTCCGTAAATGGGTTATTAGCATCATACGCTGATGGTACAATTCTAATTTGTTGTTTACCTACTGTTGGTTTCCAAAAAATGGTTGTGTAATCGGTCTTTTGACCACCCTGTGGGTTTGATTGGAGGGTATCCAATTTCTTTTTTAATGCATTTAAATCCATAATGTAACTCTATTTTAATTATAACTGTTTATATGTAACTGAATATACGAACTATATTTTGGGGAGCCAAACTATAGATCGATTATTTTGTAAATTTTTGTATTTAATTGGCTAAGCTCATTGTGTTGCGTAAGTAAAATACAATTTCTATAATGTTGCCAATCAACTCTATACCTAGTATCAACAACACCACCATTAAGTTTTTTAATCAACTCGTTTAGGGCATTTATTGTATATAAGGTATTTGTTTCTTTTTTTCTATGCACCAAAATAGTATTTTCTGGAATAGAATTAAGGTTTGTTTGGTCTACATTGTATGTAACAACATATTCATCTTTCCCCACAATTTCTAAAACAAATAACTTATTATATATGATGTCGTATTTTGCCTTTATGTCTTCTATTAACACTTCCAAACCCTCTAAGTCTGTAAATGTACAAAATAATTTATTATTCAAATCTTTTACTGTATTTATATCAATTACTGAGTCGTAATTCATATTATACGTATTGATATTACCCTTTAAAATTGTAGTCATAACCTGTTTCTTCTTTAATGTTTAATTTATATTTTTTAAATACTTCTCTAATTTCTTCAATAACCTCTATTTCACTGTCATCCAGATCGAATGTAAAACTATCATAAGTATATAATACTAGTTTCGTTTTACATCCCCTTAATATACAACACATATCCCACAAAACCAACACATTTTGCGAAGTTTCTAAATTTTGGAGTATATAATTAAATAGTTTTTGTGGGTTCATTTCACCCAAACCTTCCTTTGTATATATAAAACTTGAAATAGGACATTCTATAAACCCATCTCTTTGGAACTTACTCCACGTTTCTCCTACGTATTTTTCAATCCCTTGAAAGAATTCCAAGTGTCTATAATTCTCGAAAACACCTCCATAGAGTTGCTTGAAGGTAAGTTCTTTCGATTTCTTGTAATCCACATTATATAGGGTAGCAAAATGAGCGTGGATATCAATATCGGCAAAGTCATAACCAATGAGACGAGAAGCCAAACTAGGATGATAAGCACTAATATCAATTTCCACAAACCTATTATTACGTGGTATAAAACTTTTTCTACTTCCGTTTTCTTTATTAAGTGCGGCATAATTTACGTTTTTAAATGAGTTAGATGGTCTTGTTGTTGTTGTTTTTAAGTTGAACTGTGTGTAGATGTATTCACCATCAACGGGATGGAAGTATTCACTGAAGGTTTCATTGTGTATTCGTACTCCATTTCTCTCGATGGCGTTGAATACCATTGAGGTTTTACTGTTAAAGAATTCATCATATTTTGTTTTTTCTCTGTTAATATTCGCTTTTAGATCTCCAAAAATGTTCTCGCATATTTCATAATGTTTAACAATCGGGATAATTAAGTTTAAATGTGGGTTATCCTTGTGTTTACTATAGTATAAATCGTGTGTTTGTGTTGTAGGACGTATATACGTATGAGGTGGTGGTGTTATGTCATAAAGAGTTTTGTTTGGAAAATAATGTAATGTTTCCTTTTTATCACGACAATATAACACCTCAAACTTATCTATCAATTCGTTTACACGCGTATTTAAAGCATTTAAAGACTCACTATGCGTAATACATACCATAAAGCCTTTGCTCGCTTCAATTGGTCTAATATACACTAAACTTACGTGATTCAGTACGGGGTGTATTGTATCATTATAAGGTATTACCTCAATGAACGCTTTTTTATAACCACTATTTATCAAAACATTTAACTGTTCCTCGTTTTCTACAAGCCAGTACATATACCTTTATTTTACCTAAATATACGAAATATTATTGGCGTAGCCTAGGAAGGTTTAAAATACTTATCAAATTTGTTTTGGAATAATAGACTAAAACCAGGTAATTTATCCCTTGTTTCATATAAAAAGGATATTGATTTATTCCTATTAAATACCTCTGTTCTATCTCCGGTTATTGCCCATGTAAATTTTATAGGAATATATAAATTAAATTGAACTTTGGAATTTTGGACTTCAAACAAATTATATTCATCTTCATTAATTTCAATAAACTTATTTTCATTAGCCTTTTTTACAAAGTATCTTTCAAATTCACCTATTTTATAATCATCTTGATTAGGTATTGGTTTTGATTGTTGGGGAAGTCGAGGTGCCTCTCCTCGATTTGTTGGAATTAACTTTGCGCTGTAATACGAATCTTCTATTATAAAATAATTGTCAGGTAATGGTTCTGATTCTGGGGGTTGAAATGCATTTCTTCTTTTGGAATTAAGGTTGTTTGAGTTGGAATTTGTAATTGGAAGTTCTTCACCAATGAAATCAAGTGGTATATTTGGTTTATCAGAAGGGGATTTTCCAGTGAAAAATTCCCCATTAGATGTTTTAAAGTAATATCCTTTATATTCATCGTTAGAGTTAAAGGGTTTTAATTCCCCACCATTGGTGTGTAAGTTTTCTTGGATTTGGGATTTAGGATAGTACATATTACGTTAATTTAATTTCTTTTCCCTTAGATGAAGGGAGGTTATAAACTGACCCATAAACTTCAGTTGCATTGGCTACTGCTTTATTGATGTTGAAGTTATATGCAAAATGGACACAATCTTCATACGTTCCGAAGTTACCTCCCCATTCTATGTTATGGGTTTCAGCAAGTTTTCTAAATCCATGGTTTATCCATCCATTCTTCATTCCTTTTTTAGGAAGCATATAGTTTGATGGAGTTATTATATTACAGTCTATAGCCGCACTATAGTTATGTTTGGAATAACCTGGTTCGGCGTTTTGTGAGTTAAATGTGTTTAGACCTAGTGATTTAGCAATTGATCTATCTATAGCATTTATTTGCATAGTGTACCCGCGCCAGTTTTTTACAAAATCTTTGAAAAAGGCTCTGAAGGTAGGTTGGGCATCAATGTTCATAAACTTAGATGCTTCATCATAATTATAATACTTTCCTTTATATCTAATTTCTCCAATCATGTATGATTTAGTACTATCTTTTGGAACTTCAGGACCTTGTTGATCAAAAGGAACAAGTGGAGTCCCCCCAATTTGGACTTGGTAGGCATCTATAAACTTCTGTGCACCTTTTCGTGGTGTTTTTCTAACTTTAGGAATGGATAAGGTATCTAGGCTTGTAGTCCAAGTGTTATTTTCTATTGTATGACTAACAGATTTTACTAAAAACTTTAAGGCCTTAGGATATTGTGAGGGTAGAAAAGTATTGTTAATATTTAATTTATTATAAATTTTTACACCCGAAATACCTTGTAATTGAACCCCAAAACCCACAGGGATAAAACCAATTTGATTTGAAGGAGATTTATCTTTACCATCACTATCAAATTGAGCTCGCATCATTGAATTTATATAAACGGTATAGGTAGATTTAGCTCTACTTATAAACTTGCTATCAAATAAAGTATATTTTGCTTTACTAAGAGGAATGGGTTGTAAGGTTTTGTTTATAATTTTTGTTTTAGAACTTGACCTCCTTCTTTCTTCCCTAGATTGAACTACTATACCAGTTGAACCCCCAAAGGCTTCAGCTAAATAGGCAGCATAATTATTTTGTTTTTCTCCTGCTAATTGTGATTGAGAAATTAGGTTTTTGTATTTTTTTAGGTAAGCGTCGTTATCTAAAACTTGTTTTATAAATTGTTTACAAGAATATACACCCCGTATAACATCTAACCTTATATTCCTTCTTTCACCTCCAAATTTATTGGGGTATGTTTTACCTGTAGGGTCGGAAGAATCAGTACTAGAAAATGCATTCCATGATGAATTTGAATTAAAGTAGTTAATTAAATATTCTACTCTATCCTTTTTTAATTTTTCTTGGGGAGTAACCTTATCTTTAGTTTCATTTATTTTTGGTTGGAACCTATCTATTAAACCCTCATTCCAGTAAGAAAAGGCAGTTCCATCTTCATTTTCACCACCTCCCCCTCCTATGGTTATCATAGAAGCTAATTGAGGTGTAATTTCGGTTTTAAAGGAAATATCTTTTACAAAGTTTGAAGATTTCTTAGATTGATTATAACCATATACTTCTAAATCTACAACCGTTTTATCTTTACCTATTAATTCTAAATATCCGGGGATAGGGTTTTGGTCTATAAAAGTTACAATTTTATCATTTTTTATAACAGGTTCTATATTGTTTACGCCTCCTAAAGATGAATTAATCCCATCACATATTTTTTGAAAAAATTTAAACATGGATAACTTTCCATCTTTAGTGTTAGATATTAAACATTTAGAAATAAAATCATAATTTAAATATATATTCATTAATTTCCCATATATTACATCTGTTCCTTCAACTCCTATATATTCTTTTAGGGTTTTTAAGTATGGGGGACTTTTAATACCACTTATGCTGTATTTAGGGTTTTCTTCCCCTATACTACCAAAAACATAATTAAAAATACAAATTCTAGGGTCTAAAGAGGTTTGGTTTGGGTAATATGAAATTTTATTAGAATTTTCATCAGATTCCATATTTAATAAAGGTTCGATACCCTTACTTGTTTCTATACCCGGAATACAATTATTTTTAAAAATATATAATAACTCCCCAAATGTCATAAAATAGTTATATTTATCGTTTATTTTTTGGTCTAATTGGAAATTATTACTATTTCTACCTCTGCGGTTTGAAGTTGATATGTTTTGTTCTTTTAGGGAGAAATATTCTGGGTTGGAATCATCCCATAAAGTTTTATCTCCTATACTAGTAAATAAATATTTTCCTATTTTATTGTTTTGTGCAGCATTTACTATTGATGATTCTGCAAGATTTTGATAAACTCCTGTGTCTTTAACTGAGGATGAAACTTGTGAATCTATTGTTGATACTTCTGATGAGTTTACAGGGATATTTGCTTGGAGTGATTCTATTATATCACCTACTGTTATTAATTTCAAATCAATATCATAACTTCCATCCGCCCCGAAGGTCCATGTAAAATTTACTACTTTACCAAAGAAACCATCATAATTTCCAGAATATATATTTCTATACCTTTCTATAGCGTCAATCATACTCAATTGAGTATATCCATTATCATCAAACCATAAATCTTCAATAATAGTGTTTCCAGTGGGTTGAAATTCACCTTTGTTGTTGATAAATTTATCATTCCCCCATTCTAACATCATACTAAAACCTATTCTTAAATATAAGAATTCGATGATTGCAAATTGGATTTTATTGTATGCTTTTATTTTAACATTAGCCTCTCTAATTGAGCCTCGGTTTAAGGATTTAACATTAACTGATTGGATTCCAGGCATTGGTTGTTGTCCAAATTCAGGACCACCTAACCCATAGGCTGATGTTGAGTTCCATATAGTATTTGTTTTTGAGTATCCGGATCTAAAATTATACTCTGCTAATTTTTCTACTTTTTTTCCATCTTTATATGTAGCAGGATCTGTTTCAGATAAACCATTAAATAATACGGTACTTTTTGCTAATTCGGTTCCTTTAAATCCGTTTTCCGAATCACCATTTAATATAGTTCTAAGTCGATCAAGCCCTCCGTTAGACTCATCAATCTTAACCCCGGATGCTAATTTTACCCAAGCTGTAGTGTTATTTAAATATTGAATTTGTTCCGGTGTACGAGGTGTTTCGTAACCCGCATATTGGTTGGTTTGTCTTTGAGATATTTGATCAAATACATAATCTTCAAATTCTTCTCCTACTATATTTCCATTCATAACTATCTTTCATTTAAGGCCCTAAATTGGGAAATCACTGCTGCTATATTTTGAGGGATTCTAATTTGCCTACCCTCTGGAATGTAATAAGAATTTTGTGGGAGGTCACTGTTTGATGAAGAAATTATCCACCATAAGGAAGAATCGCTGTAATATTGTTGTGCTAATAAATCAAATCTATCTCCTTGGGTAGTATAAACATAAATATCTTCTAGAGATAAAGGGATTTCAGGGTATTTAGTAGTACCATAATATCTCTTTCCTTGTGGATCATTTAATATTTCTGTATTTTGATATCTTTTCATTATTTAATATAATTTACATCATCATAGTTATCATTTACTCCGTTTTTTAGAGATATATATCTTTCTTGGCCGAATTTACTTAACTTACCATTAGAATCAAAATCATTCTTTTGAACAGATGGGACAAATTCATGAATAGGTATAAAATTAAAACCAGAAACTTTTATCATGTGAGGCATTTCCTTTACCGATTTATCTGATTTTATTTTATTATTTTTATCTGCTCCTCCTAAAGCTGGAATTGCAATTTCCCAAGGTGATTCTTCGGGAACATTGTAACTTAAACCTGTAATAATACCAGGTTGTTCATATAAATACCCCCCTACTGTTAATGTTGCTAAATTACCTCTCATATAACCTGAGGATTTAGAATAATCAGGGGCTAGAGTTGATGCTAAATAATTTAGTTTTTGATACATGGGAATTAATTCATCCTTGGATTGAGCTACTACTGTCCACCCTAATGAAATGCTTCTCTCAAACCCATTATATCTATAAAATTTTTCCCCTCTACCCATTAAACTATCACCTGCCCAATCGGCTGAATAGCTATCACTCATACCATCTAAAAGTGCTCTAAAGTGTATAAATACCTTTTCAGCAGGATTGTCATTTTGAATAATACCAATTCTAAATTTTACTAAATCATTTTTTGCTTCATCTTGAGTAACTACACCAGATTTATAAAGAGGAAAGGCGTTTATTTTATCAGTAGCTCCTATTTTTTTACCAGCAGCATCCCTTTTTCCTATTTGATAATTTGAAATATTTCCTTTTTTTCCAGGGTTACCTAGATTTACTCGGGTTTCAATGTTATCTTTTGTATAATCTAGACTAAAGGTTTTATTATTTTTACTTCTAAAGTCTTCTAAAACTTTATTATCAACTTCTTTTTGTTTATAAGTTTCAACAGTAGGATATTTTATACTACCATCTCCGTTAACACCACTTGATAAAATTGCTTTATCTTTGGGGTCAACTCCTAATTCAAGGTATTTTATTGATGCCCCTGTTCTTAAGAAGAAATCATTATCTCTTTTTCCTTGTAAACCCGTAGTATCAGTTTGTTTATCATATACTGATGGGGTGTAGGTAAAGGAAGAATCAGGGTTATTAAGATCTCCTGATACTTTACCTAGAGTGTAGAATAATTTACTATTGTTAACTCCTGTTCTGTTTTTAGCTAAAGGTATTCTAGTTCTACCAATTCCTAATACAGATCCAGGTCCTCCTTGATAATTAAGAAGTTCTGTATCGGTTGTTTTAGTATTAATTTTACTATTAACAAACCCTTTTAATTTACTTTCATATCTGGGATTAGAGGTTATTGCTGAGTAGCTAGGTTGTCCTAATGGATCTGTACCCCCAAATAATTCAAATATACCACCACCGTCTTTTCCTATACCTTTAAAAGGATCAATTCCTTGCTTATTTAAATGTAAACCTAAAGAATTACCAGCGGATTGTAACAGAGTAGAGGTCGGCAAGTATACACCGTTATTTAGTGCTTTACCTTGACCATCTATGGCAACCGATGTTCGAGAAAGGATATTTTCTTTGGCTATGAATAAAGGACCTCCAATTGATTTAAAATCAAAAAACATTTGAGTTAACCTAGAGACATCTTTAGCCGCTCTACCAGGTACTAAAGTTCCACCTCGTAAAATGACATCAGGTCCTCCGGTCTTCCCTACATCCGAAAAGCTATCAGGTATATCTGTTTTGATATAAGGTTGACCACTAGATCCCCCACCTATTCTATCTTTTCCGTAACGTAAGGACTTTAAGTTTGTTGTTAAATTAACTAGTCCCATTTAAAAAGTATTTATTCTGGTAAATTATCTATATATTTGTCAGGAGAACTACCATTTAAATCTAATTGTGATGGTGAAGGTTTTCCTAATACAGCGGGTGCTCCCGTTATAGAGTATTCTTTGTGTAAAGTAGAATCAGCAAATCTTGGAGTTACTGGAGTTGCTCCATTATCTCTTGAATATACTGAACCTGCAGATTGTAATTTGTCTAATATTCCCATAATTTTATTTTGTTATAAATATTGAATTAAGCAATTTCATATAAACCAACTGGTGATATTTCTTGTTTTTTATCGTTTTGCATAACTAATTTAGATAATAGGCTTTCCATTTTACCATTATCGGGTTTAACTACAGTAGTGTTTGTTACACTTTGTTGAGATGATCCATTTTCTTTAGGAAATAAATTAGTTCCTGCTATAACAGTATCTTTATTATTTAGGGCAATTGCCCCTTCAGGACCCATTAGAGTACGTTTACCATATCCACCTCCAGCTCCACCAGGAGACATCATATCATCTGCTTGAGAGTATAAATAGGCACCTACACCCCCCGCAATTGCTAAACCAGCAAGTGCCGTAAAGGGGTTTGCAACAGCAAAAGCAACAGCTTGAGCAGCTAATGCCTTTACTTGACCCCACATAAGACCTAAATTTTTCATTAATGCACCTGATGTGGCCATTTGGGAAATTTTAATAAAAGCAAAACCAGCACCTAATGCTCCTATAATAGGAACCATACCCGAAAGTGTTGTTGCAAATAAAGCAACTCCTTGTAGTAAAGGGTCTATAAATTTTAACATATCACCCAAGGCTGATTTAGCCGATTCCATTGAGGCAGCTAAAGATTCTTGAGCTGTTTGTTGCTCTAACCTATTTGCCAATTCGTCTTTACCTAATGCTCTTAAATCTTCTGCTGATTTTCCTTGTATTTCTTGTTGAAATAAAATATCAGCCATTTGATCAGAAGTCATACCCATGGCAGCAGCTAAAGCCTGTTGTTGTATAACATTCATATCTTGGAATTCAGATAAGGTACCTGCTTCCTTTTGTAATTCTTGTGCTAGTGTTACTTGATCACCGGCTAAGGCCGCTGCCCTTGCTTTCTCTAAATTAATATTTCTACCAATTAGTAATTCAGCTTCTAGTTCCTTGGTTATTGAACTTTCAAAATCTAACAAGGCATTTCCCGCAGACGCGACATCATCTAAGGAGGCACCAAATAGTTTAGCTTGAGTAACTGCTTTTGCAATTGCTTCTATATTTCCACCTAAGTTAGCTCTAACAGTTCCAGTTACTTTAGAAGTTTCTTCTAAAATTCCTTTCATATCAAACTGAACTCCTGTTTGTCTTTGTAATTCGTAACTGGTAGCTAGTGCGTTTTTATATTGGTCATCAAAACTCCCGGCAGTTATTTCTGAAGATGCAGCTAGTGATCCTGCTGCTTCAGCAGTTATACCGGTTGTTGCTTGTAACCTAGTAGCAGTTGCTAATGTGTCTTGTGAAAATTTGGCCATAAAGCCAAATTGTTGGCTCATATCCATAAAGGTATGGATCATACCCTTACTTGTTACATTTATATCATCTAATTCCCCAGCGGTTTCAGAAAAAGTACCTGCAAGAGTTTTAGCTTCACTACTAGACATAACCATAGTTTTCTCAAACTGAGTTATTTTTGCATTATTCCCTAGTATGAGCTCACCCATTGTTTTTAGTAGGGAAAGCATTTGAGTAAAAGCGAATAAAGCTATGTTAGCAGGGTTTGTAAGACTTGATAGCATTTGACTTCCTGCTTCTTTCAACCCCGCACCTAAACCGGCAACACCACTTCCTCCATCTTTTATTTTATCCATGGCCTTACCTAATATGGCGTCCGTGTCTACTAAGTCCCCTAATATAGGTATTTTACTTATACCTTTTAAAATACCACCAAAAGCTCCTAATTTTTTTTCATTGGCTTCAATAATACCCTTTTCTTTTTCTCTTATCTTATTCTGACGTTCTAATTCATCAGCATTTTGTTTAGTAAATACTGCTTGTTGACCTAAAGGACCCAATAATCTAGTATGATAAGATAATGTATCTTCAGCATTTAATTGTCTTTTTTCAGAGGCTTCAAATGCTATTCGGTCAAACCCTGCTCCTGTTTCCGCGGCTGCTAGTAAATCTTCTTGAATTGATTTTTCCTTTAAAATATCGCTAGCTCTATCATTAGCATATTTTACCCTTTTTTGTTCTTTAGAAGATAAAGAAGAGATTAAAGCATTTTCTATTTTTGAAGCTTTATTAAGGGATTCTTTATTTTTGAGTAGTTGTTTATCTATAGCTTCAACCGAAGCAAGACCCCTTTTTTGCCCTAATATTTCTTTAGAAATATCTTTATTAATCTTAAGTATATTAGTATCAAAAGTTGTTCTTTTAGTACTTATACCTTGAATTTCTTTAATAGAGTCAACTAGGGAAGAAGCAAGGCCAACAGAATCAGAATCTAAGTTGTTCTGTTTTTGCTTTATAGATAATCTTGCTTCTTCAGTAGCAAGAAGTTCTTTAGCTCTATTTAAGTCTTGTTCGGATGCCATAAAGGTATTTTGTTATAAATATCAAAAAGAGCAACTATTTATAGCTGCTCCTTCCTTTGTAATCTTGTGATGCTTTTTTAAAATCAGGGGCGTTTACAGTACCATCGGAATTTATTAAATTTGATTTACCTGAAGTTGGTTTTTCTTGTGCTTCCTTTTCATCGTCATAAAACTTTTGAATTTCAGAAAATGTAAATTTACGAAGCCATAATGGCATATTATATACAGTATGGTGATCATACCCACCCTTTCCATGGAAAATTATTTGGTGGATCTGTCTAAATAAATTTATTCTTATTTGGGGTGCTAGACTAGGCGTCAGGCCAAAAAAAGTTAAGCCCAATGGGCACTTTAGCCTCCTCTCCTGAATCTAGAATTACATTAAGGTCTACATCAGGTTGGGTATTTTTGATGTGTTCTCGTAGTGCTCTAGAATCTCTAGCTAATAGATACCCATCCACAAATTCTCTAATAGTTTTTGTTTCTGTATCCCCATTAACTGAGGTTATTACGTATTTTAATCTTGTTGATAAATCAGGGGAAGAATTTTTGTTTATTTTTTTAAGTCCAATTAGTTCCCTTTCTATATTTTTTTCATCTTTACCAGTTAAAATTTTATAAGTGATTGGTGTATCACTATGAGGTAAAGTAAAAGAAAATTCATTTACTCCTTTTTGTACCTTATCTTCACTAAAGGGTTTATTTTCGATATCTGTAAGGTTAATACTTTCTACATTTCCATTAATGGTGATTTCATAATTACTACCATACCCTAATATACGAGTTGCTATTAAAAGTGCATTTTTATCACCTACAATTAAGTCATTAATGTTAATTTTAGATACTATTACAGATTCTAGCAATTTATCTAAAACTGTACCTTTCTGTATGTAAGATTGGTTGGTTAGAATATCCTCTTCTTTAGCAGTCATATATTTAATTTCTACTTTACCACTGGATAGTGGGTTGTCGGGAGGGTATATTAATCCTCTAGAGGGTAATTCAATTTCTTCTGTTGGGAATTTAAATTCAGTCATAATCTTTATTTATTAAAACGTTTTGTTCGTTAATACATATGTAATATAAAAAAAATCTATCTAATATCCAACCTATCTTTCTTTTTTCTGTTCTCTTCTACAGTTAAGGGTTGGGTGTTGGTATAGTAGAAGCTTCCACCCTTACTTAAAGGGATAATATGAATAAAAAAGAGGAGCTTGACAAATCAAGCTCCTTCTGTTTATTATTTAAAGTAAAATGAAAAATTAGAAATTTAATACACAATAATCAGGTTGTACTGTCATTGTAAGTTCTTGAGCAGCATTTTCAGTATCCCAGTTGTAATCTCCAAATGAAGCTTCTGTAATTAATGCTCCCTTGATAATCCATTCAGATACGATATCACCTACAGGTCCTAATACGTTAATAGTTAAATCTTTTTTATAGAAATCACTATACCCATCTCTACCTGTTACTGATTCGTGATGTAATCTAACCCATTCCATTACTGATTGTGCACCAGATGGAGTGATTGGATCAAATAATGTAAATTGAATAGTACCCCAAGTTGTTTTACCTTTCACAAAACGTTGAACGTTAATGTGATTTAAAGGTACTGTTCCTTGTGATACAGTTACAGCTCCTACACCTTTCATAAGGTATGAAGGGAAACCATCAATATACATGATGAATCTGTTCTTTTGTTTCGGCTCAAATGCCGTATAAAATATTTCGTTAGGATCTAATACTGCCATTTTATGTGTTTATTTTATTATAAATATTTAAATATTTTGTTTTTATTCCGGAAAAACTGCTCCTGTTGGTAAAACATTAAAATCTAACATAATAAATTCTGCTGTTCTAGTTGGTTGTAAATAGATTTGACCTACTAGTTGGTTTCTATCGATTACATCTGGAGTGTTATTAGTATCATCCATTACTACTTTGAATGCATACAATCCTTGTCTTTGTTGTACTGATTCTAAGTATGGGTTTACTTGTGCTAAGAAAGTATTTCTTGTAGCAATCGTGTTTTGTTCAAATACTAAGTTGTCAGATACCTGAGATATATAGCCTTTTAGAGCAATCAATAATCTACGTACATTCACACGATCTAATGCGCTAGCTCGTTTCTGTAATGTTTTTTGTCCAAATACTACAACTCCATTTCCTGGGAATGTTGCAATTGGATTTACATTAGCTTCATATAGTGAATCTCTGTTTGTTGTTGTTAATTTTCTTTCTGCTTTAGTTACATTTCCAAGAGCACCTCTTGTTAAACCTGCAGGTGCAAACCATGCATCACTTGAAGCATCTGTGAAAGCATATACACCAGGTATCAATGTTGAAGCTGGTACGAATACTGCTTGTCCCGTATTTGGATCTAATGTTTGTAACCAAGGGAAATATGTAGCTGCATATGAACTATCAAACGAAGCTGCGTTATTAATTACAGTACTAATTCCTGTCCCATACCCATCTAGGTCTACTACAGCGATGCAATCTTGACGTGCTTCTGCTGTTGTAACCAATAAATTTACTGGTGTTGAGTGATCAGATGAATTTAATCCTGGGGCTGTAAGTAAATTAAATTTATAATCATCTTTATTATTTAATAAAGTGATTGATGATGTATAATCACTAGGGCTTAATCCTTGGATATCAGCTGCTGTGATTTGATCATAAAATTTAGCTCCAGCACCAAATAATGTACCTACGGCTCCACTAAATGAACCTGAACCTACAAATGGTAAGCTTGAAGTATATGCTGATTTTGCATTTCCAGCATTATCGAAATAATCTGGTGTTTTTGCTGTTACTGCAGATACTCTTAAGTATTTACTTTTATTAATATATTCTCCTTGTGATTGTACGTAAGAATCAACACCATCAACTACTATAGAATAGCTTGTGTTACCAATTACTTTTTCTAAATAATTAGGTGCTTTTGGATCTAATGATAAGTTTGTCCAAGTTTCTAAAATTGATTTATTTCGGTTAGTATCATTACCACTACGAACTAATAAGCTAAATGTACCAGAATTTACGTTTGATGAAACAATTTCCCATCGAATGTTGTCTTGTGTACCTAAAGATAAAGCGCCATTTCCTACTTCTGAACCTGAACTATTCATTATAACTCCTTCAGATATAGTAGATAATACAAAAGGAACTTGATTTACAATATCTCCAGCAGTTAAAGTATAAGAAACATCTGTTCCTCCTCCTAACGCCGCTGATCCTACTGAAATTGTTTCTCCTACAACATATCCACTTCCTGCTGTAGTAATAGTTGCACTTTCTACTTCTACTACTATATCATCTGCTACTAATATAAATTTAATATCTGATGATGATCCAATAGCACTTCCTGCTACAACTAACTCATCTCCAACAGCATATCCACTTCCTTGTGTCGTTACTGTAACTGAAGAAACAGTTCCATCAGCTACTAAAGTTAATACTGCTCCTGAACCTGCGCCATTTGTTGTTGTTGCAACACTTGCGTAAGTAGAAGCTGCTACTCCTGTAGATTGTTGTGAAATTGAACTTAACAAAGCATCTGCTGAGGTGTCTAATTTACCTGCTGCTAAACCTTTTACAATAGTAATAATACCTTCAGTACCATTTGATGCTGTTAAAGGAACATTACTATAAGTTGAAGCTACTCCTCCTACACCACCTGTAACAGATAAAGTTTTTAATGCTAAATCCCCAGTTTCTACAGAATTATATAAATCCGTAGATGTAGCATCGGTAAATGTACCTTTTGCTACTCTAGTTACTAATAATGACTTTCCTCCTTGAGAAAAATAATTATTTGCTGAGATTGATGTTAAGTAAGTGTATTCTGATGATCCACTAGTAATAGCTCCACCAAAAATTGCTCTGTACTCACTAAATGAAGTTACTAATGTTGGAATGCCAACAGGACCTTTAGCCGCTGGTCCTACTACAGCCGCTCCTGCTTCTACTGGTTGACCTTGAATAAAAGATTGATCATTTTCGCGAGCCAATACACCAGGTGATATTAATGTTTCTGCCATTTTATATGTTATTTATTGTATTTATTTATAAATATTAAAAAAAACCTCAAAAAATTAAGGTGTTTCTGGAGTTGTGGTATTTTCTTCATCAAGAGGTGTAACTTCCCCAGTTGATAAGTCAATTCGGCCATTTCCATATTTTTCAGTAAGGACTACCCCTAATTCGTTTTGTTGCACACCTACACTTTTAAGTTGTTCAAATAAATTTAATTCTTGGATTTTTAACTCTCCAAAAGCAAATTTAATTTGATCGCTTTGTAACTGTAAATCATTAATTGATTGTAATTCTTCTTTAGATAACTTCATTGTTTAATTGTTTTAATTATAAATATGTGTATTTTTATTTAAATTTTAATAGTTTTAATAATACTTCATAAACTTTTTCAGGTTTAATATTTTTATGACATATATGTTCAGAATTAGTGCCTTGATGTCTTGGACACCAATCCCATTTTCCTTTATTAAATTGGACTCTTTTATCTACCCAACAATTATTACATACTGAATAGTCTTCTACTTTAGTTAACCCCTTTGTAAACTCATAACCATATGGAATAAAATTATTTACCATTAATGTTGGTTTATTCATGGACCAATTGAACCAAGATAAACCTGATCCTAATCCTATAAAATATTCAGCATGGTGGAGATGGTTATAAGTATCTTGCCAATTTAATTTTTCCTTATTTATTATATTAGCATGGTTAAACCCCTCATAAGATATATTAACTACTTTATAACCTATGTCATTTAACATTTTAGCTAAGTGTTCCCAATAATAATAAGGCCATTCTTTTAACCCCGCAGTTGAACGTGGACCTATGCAAATATATTTTTCTTTTATAGGACGTTTACCAGGTTTGAAATTAACACCATGGTTTATTTCTTTATAAGGTAAATCCAATATATCAGTAGCCGCCTGAATAAGTGGTATAGTATTAGGTGATGTTGGATGATATTCACCTTCATCCCATTTATCATTAGTTATATACCACCCCAATTTATACGAGGCATAACATTCTACATTTTCTCCAGGTTCTATAAAGTTAATATCGTTATATATTGGTAAATTTTTAAACCATGAGTTATGGAATGTAGATAAAGTTACTTTACATTTATATTTTTTAGCAAATTCAACAGCTTGGGGTGCCCAGGCTAATGTATCTCCTACAGATTTTGAATCTAATGTAATTCTAACATTTTGTTTTTCCAAATCCCAAGTATGGTGGATATTACCATTTATCTTAATAGTCCACGGAATATGCCATTTTTTATTACATTTAGCCCACATATTATTTCTAATAGTGGTGGAGTGGATTACTTTATTAGTGTAACCATTAATAAATTCTACAAAATATTCTTTATCAATATCCCCCTTAATTTCTACTTTAGGTTCATAGTGAAAAGAAATTAATATTTTATTTTTCATTTAGTAAAGAGGTGTAAAATTCAATATGGTTTTTAGCAAATTTTTGCATATTATTTCCTATGTCGTAATCTAAATATTTAATGGGTGAATGGATGATATCAATTAAGTTATTAACATCAGTAATATCGTTTCCAGTTATGTCTGTAATGAATGGTTTATATTCATCTCCGTAATGGTCCAAATTATTAGCCATGATTTTAAGATTATTTGCAATAGCTTCTTTTAATACAATGGGATTACACTCCCACGTAGAAGTAAATAACATTAAATCTGCTAGTTTTAAATATTCTGCGGTATCACTCCTTTCACCCCAAATTAAAACATTTGGTGAGATATCTTCCATTAAGGGACCCCAATATTCTTTAAAATTGGGGGCTTGATTACCTACAAAATGAAATATGTAAGTAAACCCATATTTTTCATATAAATTTTTAGCTATATTAAGAGCATAAGCTTGATTTTTCCCTGGGGTCCATAGTCCTAAATTAAGAATATGAAATTCTCCCTTATGTCTATATCCTATTTCGTCTAAAATTTCTTCTCGAGTTTTGTCTGATTGGATGCTAGGGTCTATTGGGAATGGGATTAATGATTTTGATGCCTTTGTATCTTTAAATGTATTTTCTAAATGGTGAGGTGTTACAAAAGCATACCCATTAGGTTCTAATTTCTTTTGTTCGTTAGGATTAAAGTAAATGTTATGGCATGTTTCTACTACGACCCAAGGATGGGAGGAGTCATATAGTTGTTCTTGTATTTCAAATGGAAACGGGTTATGACCATCAAATCCTTCAGGTATTTCTTCTATATGGACTACGTCTATGTTATTATCATAACATATTTTTATAATATTTTGTTGAAATTCTTTATTTCCATGAAGAGGGATAAAGTTGTCACCCAATAGTTCTTGGATTTGGTTGCGTTGTACCACAAATGTAGGACTATACATTTTCCATTCTACAACAAATATTTCAATATTGTCGTTATATTGTTGTAGAGCTTGTATACGTTTTAATAAGAATGCGGGCATTCCACCCGTACTTAAATGTGGTGCTATAAATAAAACTTTCATAGGTACAACATAATGAACCTAATTCAATTTATCACGGAATTTCATTAATGTTTCCAGTAGTTTCAGTAGTAATGTTTATTTTGGATCTTGAATTCAGTTTTTTAATGGAATTTAAATCTTTCTGCATTACGTCCGGGATGATATAACCCCTTAAGTTAATATCAAAAGTACTTTTAACTAGTCTATCTTGACCAGCTGTCATTTCAGCAGCAGTAGTAAAAGAATTTACCCTAGTATTAAATTTAAACCTTTCCGGATCACCCCAATATGAATCAGAAGCATATTCTACGGCCTCAATTATATTATTTAATTGTTCCATGTAGTAAGTTTGAACAATACAACTATAAGTTACATTAAGGTAATCAGGAACTACTATGGTGTTAAATTGTTTAGTAGGGGTTCTATTATTTAATAAGTTAAAGTTATTATATGAGTTTTTGGCATTGAAACCCTGTTGGAAAGTTCCATATAAGTTGGGTGAATTAGAGTCTAGTTTATTGTAAGTACTTCTATCTTTTTCTATAGAATCTCTTTTTATTATTATAATTGGAAGCATTACTGATCCTCCTTTATCTCTATAATACCCATCTCTTTGATATGATTTCCATCTTTCAGGATTACCATATATTATAGGGACTGTTCTTCTTTCTCCATTTTGATATACAAAGGGTTGAATTACATTATTAAAATAGTAAAATACAGCCTCATCAATATCTTTAAGTCCTACTGAAAATGTTTTTGAAGTATCTCCTTTTTGGCTGATCTTAGTTGATCTATTAAATTCAATTCCAGTTTGAGATTTATTGGGGTTAACATCTTTATTGGGATTTCCCCTTTCAGTATCAAATGCGGTTTGCAATCCTTTACTAATTTCTACTTGTTTTTTAGGGTATGGTTTAAAATCAGCCATTAAAATCTTTCTTTATAAGGTGAAATTGCTACTTTATCGTCAGGAATTTTATATGTTTTAATTATAATAGATAAGCTAACTCCAAAATCTTCTAAACCTGGGTTTAGTGGATTCGCAGTACCATCTGAATTATTATTTGGGTAATCTGGGTTTTTACCTACAAAATATTGGTTAGATACTGTAGAATCTACACCATAATAACTTTTTTGGTATAGTATAATATCTCCTATTTCAGGAACCACATTGGCATCTACTAAATCATCTCTAAAAAATGAAAATTCAATCCCTTGATTAAACCCAACTCCTTCATCTCCTTCAGTATATGCTTGGTCTTGTCTATTTATTAAACAATTAAATAAGAAGGGACCATCATAATATTTTTCACCGGCTGCTTCCCCATAAATACTTACACCAGTTTCTTCTAATTTAAATTTATAGATAGCGGCTTGTTGAGTTACAATGTCATGTAATAACTCTCTATTTAACCCTCGTATTAAACTCACATCTCGTGAGCGACCAAACATTGCCATATTTATCTATTTTTTCCCATTAATAATGTTAGTTGTTATATATACTAAATAACTTTTCATCAACCAATATAGATTGTATATGGAACTTGTTTTAATTCCGTTTGTTTAAATTCTGCTTCTTGTGATCTTCTTTCAAGTAATGACTTTCTAGATGTTTCATCAAAATAAGATCTTAACCTTTCAATTAATGAATTCTTTTCGGCTGTTGCCGCCGTAATTAAGTCCCCTTGATTTAAAGTAACATCGGCATTAGGAATTGGAATATTACTATATTTACCTCTAACGTAACCTAACATTTCTTTAGATATTGCTAGAGCATATTCAAAAATCCATTGTCTACCAACTGAGTTTATGTTTGTGTATGTTGGGTTTGAATATGGAGAGTTAGAAACATTAGTAACATTTCCAGGAGTGTTTGTAGCACTACCTGCTATTCTTTCTTCCCTATTAATATATTCAAACCTAAAATTACCACTTCCTGTTGTTGGGACTGGAAAAATGGTTAAATTATTATTTTTTAATTCAAAGCTATAATTTGATCTTCTAACTTGTTCACTTATCTCTATAGCTTGTATCATTGCCATATCGAAGTTAGTAGGCATCATCATAAATGCACCAATACCAGGGCTCATTCCACCAAAACCAAAGCTACTCATTAAGTTAAGACCATTTCCTAAATAAGGATCATATATCTTACCTATTGCTGGGGAGCTTTCATAAAACACTCTTTTAATTTCAATACTACCTGTTATTCCTTGATCTATGGCCCATTCTTTTAAATCGTAAGTTTGTTTACTTGCTGTTAAGGGGAAAGAACCAGTATAATAAGTTACATTACCCCCTGTACCAGCTTCAGCACCATACATTTCAGTTAACTTAACAATAGGTTCAAAACTAGGAGTAATAACACTTGTATTCAAGTTACTACCAGTTGGTAATCCTTCTAATGTAAGTTGGTTATCTCTAATTTGGTAAGAGTATAACTCATTACCGTATACAGTTACTGCTTCTTCAAATGCTGTAAAGAAACTCATATCCTGGAGTTCTACATCAGTTAGGGGGTATCCTAAGCGTTGAGCACAAAATTTTGCTACTTTAACTGCATCAGTTTGAAATTGAGGGTCATTATCGTAAAAACCAAAAGGTGTTAAACCTGTGGTCCAACTTGGACTACCATCGTATATGGGAATGTTTGCCATACTATATTTTTGTTATAAATATGATAAAAATAGTTAATCCCTAAATTTCTGGTATACTCCAAGTATTGGGGATACTATACTATGTCTATGATTTTTTTCTAGTGTAATAGTTTTGAAACCCTCCACTTGTTCTTCAAGTCTACTTAGAAATGAAAAACCACTTTCTCTTTTATCTTTAAGATCTATTTGACCCATATCCCCACAAATTACCATAATAGAACCTTTCCCAAGTCTACCTATTACTGTTTCCATTTGAGAGTGTGTTACATTTTGTGCCTCATCTACAATAATGAAGGAATTAGTAAAAGTTCTACCTCTCATAAAAGCAAAGGGTACAATTTCTATATCTTCCTTTTCTAAGTGTTTGTCGATTTTTTCTCTATTATATAGCATATAAAGATTATGATATATTGGGGCTAACCAAGGATCCATTTTTTCTTTTAAATCTCCAGGTAGGAAACCTATGTCTTCCTTAGAAACTGTAGGTCTTGTAATTATTATTTTTTCTACTTGTTTTGTAAAGAAAAAATCTAATGCCGCCTGTGTTGCTACTAATGTTTTACCCGAACCTGCTAAACCACGTATAACAGTTATTGGGTTGTCTACCACTAGAGCTTTAGCTTCTTTTTGTTCTTCATTTAGTTGTACTTGAAACTTAATAGGGTTTTTATTTGGTCTACGTTTTTGTGTGAAAACTTCGTCAGTATGGTGTTTTGATGCCATATATTGGTTTTAGTGATAGATTAAATGTAAGATGGATAGTAATGTTGTAGATACATTAAAAAACATAAATTTTAATAATATAACATACATTTTAACTATAACATATTACTTTTATTATACATATGAAAAGGATAAAAAAACCCGGCCTAAGCCGGGTTAATTTTATTAAGAAATATTTAAATATCTACTAGATAGTATTTAAACCTTCTACTTTGATTGTACCATAGAATTCCGGGCGAACCATTTTCTTAGCATATCTAGTTAACAATCCTTTTCTTGGTGTGAAAGTATCTGGATCGTATACTAAAGGAGTCATAATTAATGGAATGTATGGAGCAAATACTGCACCTGATTCTAAGAATTGTGTTCCTCTAAATCCTAATAAGATTTGGTTTTCAGTCATGTAAGGGTTTTTGTAAACCTTGATCTTACCACCACCTAATGCACCCATCTTCTGTACACCAAAAGCATAGTTTGATTTTTCAACATCACCATCTACGTCACCTGCAAATCCTGGAATAGATTCGATGATTGTAGAAACTGCTGGAGAAAGTACCATAAAGTTAGCACCACCTCTAAGAGTTTTCTGGTGAATAACGTTAGATAATTTCTGGATTTTAGTTCCTAATGTTTGGAACCATTGTCCTTGTGAATTAAAGAATCCTAAGTTATTGTTGATGTCACCACCAGCACCATTGTCAACGATTGATCTGTTGTTTACTGCAGACCATACTTCGCTACCAGCAGAAGCATTTTCCATTAACATATCTAAGATCTCTAAATCGATTTCTAAAGAAATGTATTCAGATAAGATAGAAGTTAATTCAGCTTCAGCATCTAAAGCGTGGTATGCATTTAAATCTTGTGCGAACTCAGGAGTCCATACAGCTTTCAATTTTCTAGTTTTAGCAACGATTGCAGATGATTTCATCTGTACATTGATTTCTGGAATAGAGATTGCAGCAGCTTTTGGAGTTAAGGCAGCATTTCCGTCTTCGAAATCACCACGTGCATTATCTTTTGTTTGTAGTTGATAAGCAACATCTAAAGTAGCACCAGTAACATCTGCTAATAAAGCAACAAATACAGTTGCAGTGTCAGCAGCATTTCTTTTAGTGAAAGCAGAAATTTGTACGTCATTAGCACCATCTTTCAATTGAAAAGCTCTTACACCTTCTTTATCTAAGTTTACTAATTCAGTATCAGCAACTGTGATAGTTTGATACAAAGAAGATCCAGCAATTACAGATGCAGAATATTCTGAATCGAAATTTAAGTCAGACCAAGAAGCAGAAGCTTCAGTAACAGTTGCTCCGGTTTTTGTTACTTCATTAATTGAGTATCCGAAACGACCTGCACCATAAAGACCACCTGAAGTGTCATTTGAAGCAAACCCGTCTACAGTACCATATAATGACCCATTTTCAGCTTGTCCTGATTTACCAGTTCCGTATTGGAAATCTAAATAAAATACAAGACCTGAAGGTAAGTTCATTGGTTGTACTGATACAAATTCTTGAGCAGCGATTTGACCAAATACTTTACGTACTAATGGTAAAGCTACACCAGCCCATTGTTCTCCTGTTCCTGTAGCGAAACTAGCACCTGCTACACCACCACCTGATTGAGAAGACTCAACTACTAATTGCTTAGCTTGGTTTTCAAGGATAATACCCATGTTTGTTTTGTGGGCACCTTTAATTCCTTCTAATAATCCTGTTTTTTCCCATTTGCTAGATAATCTAGCCGCGTCACTCTGTACTGAGTGATAAGGGTTTGCGCTTTCTAATAATGAATTTAAGCTCATTTTTTTAAGTTTTAAGTTTTTAATTATTTTTATTTAATAATACCAGCCAATTTTTGCATTCTCATGAATGCATCGTTTTCAACGATTGGTTGTTTTGCATTAGGAGTTAATCCTGTTGCTTTTGAAGCACTACCTTTTACTTCATTAACTGATGGTCTTGTCATCTGAGATGAAATACCTTCGTTTAATGTTTCAAAAATAACTTTAGCTTCTTTTACGGTTGCGGCTTTATCAAAAGCTTTCAACACTTTTACTTTCTTATCTTCTGATAAGTTTTTAGCTTTGAAGATTTTGTTAGTATAAAGTAATTTAGCGTTTAATAAGTTAACTTCATTAAGTTCCTTTTTAAGTTCCTCAATTTCAGATAATGCAGATAAAACTTGACTTTCATCTACTTCTTCTTCTTTTTCGCTTACTACTACTTCTTCTACTTCTTCTTCTTTTTCCATCATAGGTTCTACTTCGTCTTCGATTTCGATATCCATTTCATCTTCTAATCCAGCTTCTTCGCCTTCTTCTTCTGATTCTACTTCTTCTCCAGCTTCTAACTCACCAGCTTCTACCATGTCCTTAATTACATCCTCGATAAAAGATTTAAGATCATCTTCAGTCATGTCTTCTAAATCAACTTCTTCTTCCATTTCACCTTCAGCTTCTTCGTCTTCGATTTCTACATCTTCAACTTCTTCTTCTTCAGTTACTTCTTCAGTTTCTTCAATTTCTTCAGATTCTTTAACTTCTTCTTTTTCTTTACTTCCTTCGAGTTCTGCAAGTAACTCGTCAAGATTGATTTCTTCAATCTCTTCTTTTTTAGCTTCTTCTACTTCTTCAGTTTCATTTACTTCTTCTACTTCTTCTAGTTCTTCTACTTCGTTAGTAATAGTTTCGTCGATGTCTTCATCGTCTCTATCCATTTCTTCCAATTTAGCAGATAACATAGATTTTAAGTGGGGTGTAAATGCTTCTTCTAAAGCAGCTTTAGCGTTTGCTATTGCGGTTTCTTTAACCGATTTAGCATCAGCAATTGCTTCTTTGAGCAAATCTCTGTTGTTTGACATAATCGCAAAATTTAAATTTGTGAAATACGGTTATTAGGAACCGTAATAGAATTAATTTGTTTTATTGACACCATATAAGAGATGGTGTATTATGCGTATAAATATATAAACATTTTTCAAGAACACAAAAGACGCCAAAAAGGCGTCTAATGTTTATAATCCGTCGGTAGCGTCCGAAGAAAATATTTTTATATGATAGGACATGAACCCTTTGAACAAAGGATTTCGTGTATTACTTTATTAACATTTGTATAATCATAAGTAACTATATTTTTACCTTCATTTAAGGTAGTCATATATGATCCTGGGTTTGATGGAGTTGATACGAAGTCCCAACACAATAGTTCGAAATCGTCTTGTACTTCCATTACACCTTCTCTATTTTCCTCTAAGGAACCCATACCACGAGATGATACACCTACGGTAACACCTGCTTTAATTAGTTCTTTAAGTATATTTCCTGATGGTGTTGGTAATACTTCTATTTTACCCATTACATTATCTCCATCCCACCAATACTCTGATATTAGATGTGATACATTTTTTAGGTTAATTACCTGAGATTCAGGATGGTCTAATTCTCCCATTGCTCGTCTTTCTTTAACGATTTGAGAGTATCTATCCATTTCACGTTCCCATAGTTCTCTTGAATAGTAACGACCATTACCATTTTTTACTTCGGCAGTCGCTAGTATCCCTTCGACAAGTAAATTACCATTTTCTTTATTAACACTTTCGGTTAATACAGAAGATGATAGTTTAACTGTATGGGTTTCTATTAAGAGTTTTTTGTTCATGTTATATTTGTACTTCTCCATGTTCTAAACCAGCAACTTCTTCTACTTCTACATCATCCGCTTCGTCTACAATCTCGGTTTTAGTATAAGATTTACCACACATTTTTTCATACATTTTTTCCATCTTAGCTTTTCTTTTTTCTAAAAGCTTGATTTCTTTTTGCATTCCTTTGATAGCCTTTTTATCTACTAACTCAGCTAGATTTTCATCTTCAGATACCATAGATAAACGTTGTGTTTTAGCTTCAATCATTTCATCGATAGTATCCATTTTAGCTTCTAAAGCTACAACTTGACCTTGTTTATCGATTTCAGCTAACTTTGATTCTACAGAATCTTTTTTAGATTTTTTACCTTCATTTAATCTATTCCCAAAACCATCATATTCATCTTTATCGGATAAATGAGCCATTATTCTATCTTCTACATAATCTAAATCTTCCATTTCTTCTGGGGATAATTCATCTATATTTAGAAGGTAAGTATTTATAAATTCTTGGTCTACCCCATGTTTATCCATTACATCTTGTAAAGAATTATACTCTCTTTCAGATGAGATTTCTTTTATAGGGTTTTTAATTAAAGATTCTTTAACTACTTTTTTAAGTTTATCTGAGTACCCGCTAGAAGCATATTTACCTGAAACTTCTTCTAATTCAGCTTCTTGATATCCCAATCCTTCAATTCCGAATGCAGCATTCTTCATATAATATTGTCCATCCTTTTCTAAATTTTTAGAAACTATTTCTTTAATTTCAGCAATAGATTTATCTGGGTTTTGTTTTGTTTCAAAATAAACACCATTTTGTACTTCTTGTCCAATTTGGTTATCTAAATTTGACTTATCTTTAGCATCAAAACCATGTTCATTAACTTCATCAACTTCTTTAGTTGTTTTTTTCTCCACAGCTTTTGCCTCTTCAGCTAAATATTTTGCGAATTTAATTTCAAATGAAGTTTTTGGTGTTGCTTCAATTTTATTAATAGGTTTAAGGTCAATGTAGTTTTCATTGATTAATTCCTTAAATAGTTTTTCTGCTTTTTTCATTATTGGTTATTTAATAAAGTTTCTATATCGTTTATGTAATCGTTGATTAAATCCGTTCCTGTTACTACTGCGTAACTATTTGGATTTTCTCTATAATATTTAATGGTTTTAATTTTGCTTTGACGTAATACTTTTTTTATATCTTCTAATCTAGCTTCTAAGGAGTCAAAAGCCATGATACGTTCATCATGGAATTTATTTATTTTTTCTTCTTGTTCTACTACTTTATACTTATACATATTAAAAGTTTTTTACCTCTAAACCACTGCCCTTTTGTACATAGTTACCGTTTTTGTCTTTAGGTACTAATTTATAAGCGAATTTTTTAACATAATAGTTATCTTTTACACCTTCTTCAGATGATTTAGGACCAGGACCTAATGTTGCTCCTATACCTTCAGGTAATTTTTCTTGTTTTTTGGGTTTTTTAAAAGCATTTTTAGTTAAATAAGCACCGGCACCACCTGATGTAGACATTTCATCAACACCCTCTTCATTTACTCCTCTAGATTTTTTATATTCTTCGGGGTAGTTGTTTCTAGTATGGGTTCGAATAACGTTTCTAAGGGATCTAGCTTGTTTGTAAATATCTAAAAATACTTTATCATCTTTAACTTTTTGATATACACCTTTAGCAGTTTTAACTAAATCATCAGATTCGTCAAGTAGTCTATCTATATTAGGTATTTGAGAAAGAGACCAAGATATAGCACCCGTTGTTGGGTCAATATCGGTAACAGTAGATTTAGTACCATTATCAATCTTTACATCACCTACTTCAATTTCTTTAAGTTTATATTTGTACGCCATTGGTAGATTTGATTTCTTTTACTAATTCATAATATTGTAATAAATCAACTAAATTATCACTATCAACTTTAGATGTTTTGTCTAATTCCACTAAAAATTTAGATACTTCAGTAATTTTAATCTGTGTAACTTTATCTTTAATACCTTTAGATTCTTTACTTAGAATAGTTTTTAACTCATTTATTTTACTATTGTAAAAATTTCTTAAACCTGGGGCAGAATCTACTGAATTGATATATTCTTTAAGGACTAGTTTTTGTTCGTTTGATAAATTATCATACTTACTGTTAAATTTTTCTAGAAGAACTTTATAAGTAAGAATTCTTAAATCTTTATCGTATGTTTGGAATTCTTTAAGAACATCTTCTTTAACTTCTTTAGTATTTACTTCTTGTTTAGTTAAATGTTCTAGTAAGGTTATTTTATTTTCAATTAGTTGAGTAGCATTTGTGTTACCACTAATATTATACCCTTCAATTAAGGTATATAAGGCTGCTAATTCTTTATAATTTGTAATTTTAGAACCAAAGAATACATCTATATCATAGTGTTTTTTGATTTCATTAATTAAATTATATTTTTGTTTTTTTAAAGTAGTACGATTAAAACTTTTTGAGGTTTCCAATATAGTACTAACTACCATATTAGCTCTGCCTTCATTTAAAACCTTAGATTTTAAAACAGACTCATATAATTTATACTCTCGACCCAAAGGGGTTTTAACGAAATATTCTTTTAATATATCGATAGCAGGTGAATCTCCTCCTTTTAAAGTATCAGCCGTAATTTGACGTACTAATAATTCAAATAAAATTCCCGTGTTTTTGTACTTTGAATGCTTGATTTTCATCTAAAAAAATATATTTTGTTATAAATATGAAAGAATTTTTACTCCTTTAATTGTTTTTCGTCTAAAAGTGTACTATCGTCTTTATCTTGTTCAAATATTAATACCTTTTCATTCATTTTCTTGAACATATCCCTATTTTTTAAATAAGATATTTGAGTGTTTTCTAAAGCTAACCCTGATTTGTTGGTATCTGTTCTACTATTAGATGAATCATTTTTATCAGTATCTTTCATACGTTTAGTTCCTAGTGGGTCTTTACCAAAGTTACTGTCTTGTGTCCCGTGGTTAGATATTGAATCTTTAGGACGACCTAAATCAGCATCTGTATTATAACCATCAGGTACATTACCTGGATCTGATGCTGTTCTTCCTTTACCATACAATGAGGCCAAATCGTGTGGTGTACCATATGACTTACCTGTTTCTACTGGGTCATTACCTTCAGCTTCTATTTGGTCATTTCTGAATTTACGTTTTGAATCTGCACGGATTAAGTCTCTATACTCATCATATTGATCTTCTGATAGGTGGAAGATATTATCATATATCCAATCTGTTGGGAGTAAATTTTTCTCCATTAATGCCGTTGCTAATTCGGTTTTGGATTTCATTAGCTCAATTTTCTCTTGTTCAAAGATAATTGATGGTGTTTGCATTGATAGATCAAAGTTAGTAAGTGCTTCATCTCTATACCCTTGTGAATATAAATGTACTAATGCAATTTTATTTAATTCAGATACTAAAATACGTTGAAGACGTTCAATTGTACGTGCAAAACGAATATCTTCGGCGGCTAATGTTGCTTTTCCTTCTATATTTTCATCATATCCTAAAAACGCTTTTGGTACCTTTAAAGCAGCGAATAATTTATCTCTTAAATATTCAACATCTTGAATACCATCATATGTTAATCCTGGTGTTGTGTCAATTTTTGTTGTTGTATCATTTCCACGAATCGGGATGTAAAAATCCTCCATCATGTTTTGCATATTATACTTTAAATTATATTCACCTGTTTTTTCATCCATATGAGGTGTACGCTTCATGTTAGAAATTGTTTTTTGCATAAAAGCATCAATTTCATTTGGAGGTATACCACCTACATTCATATAAAAAATACGTTTTTCAGGAGCACGTGCAATTCTATGGATTAACATAGCGTCTTCCATTAATGTATATTGTTTAAACAATTTACGTCCAGGTTCAAGATATGAACGACCATATGGGAGGTAATTAGTATCACCAATTAATCTAAAATGTGCCATTTCATAATTGTCAAAGAAAATACCATTTTCGTTATCCCTTTGGCCTGGTGTTGAATACATACCCGAACTAGGATTTACTAAACCATCTGGTGAGTATTTAAATCTTACTTCTGCAGGATTTTTAATATTTTGCCCTTCTTGTCTTTCAATGTGATATGCGTTGTAAGGTATAACATTATACACTCCAAACTTTTCAGCAATTTCTAACTTTAAGAAAAAATCGCCATATTTTGCCATTGAACGAACCCACGCCCATAAATTAAATTCAATATTTAAAACATCATAAAATAAATTATAAAGTACTTTTTGAATTGCTTCATTAGATGAACGAATAGATAACACTTCACCCATATCATTCTTTAAGGTAGACTCATCTGCTATAATATCTAAAGCCGAAGCTATAATTGCATCTTGGTCCATTACATCATATTCTGAATATAATTGAGGTCTAAGATATTGGTAGTTAAAATTAAATTGTGATCCGTATAAAGATGTTGGGTTAGTAGAATAAATTCTATTAAACCTATCTATAAGTGAATTAGTTTCTAGATTACCATTGGTTTGGATTTGGTTACTATCCATTACCTTTATTTGATCTCCACCAACATTACGAATAATTACGTCTGTTGAAAATAATCTCTGTAGTCTACTAAATAAGCCTTTTTCTGCCATTTTATTATATTATTATTATAAATATTATCTGATTAACCAACTAATATCTTCATCGCCATTTTCTGTCTTCATATGGTATGGATTATCCGCACCTTTTGAAAAATGACCTCCTTGGTATGAAGTTCTATTTACTGATATATTATTTAATGCATTTCTAGTTACATCTAAACCACGTTGTCTCTGTATAAGTGCCGTATCTCTAATGTACATAGCAATACCAAATGCCATAACTAAATCATCGTTATAGCCTGTTTGTGCTTCTGCTCTACCATTTTTCCAAATAAACACTTTCATTTCTTCTACTAACCTTTTTGATTGTATTGTTACTCCTTTATCAGCTATATACTCTTGAAATTTTCCTATTACCATAGGACGTGTTCTAGATGACATAGTAAAACCAGCCGTCATTCTTGAGTGGTCTTGATATTTGTCAAAATACGAATCAGCATTTGGGGAGTCACTCTTTTGTGAATAGTAAAGGTTAGGATATGCTCTATCTATAGCTACCTGTATTGTAGCCCAACCTATATTTGCATTTTCTATAATAAGCATTGCTTCATTATATTCTGTGGCTAAACCTACTAATAAATGACCAAATTCTTTAGTTCCTAGTTGCCCTTTATATTCAGCAACTTGAACATTGTTTTCAACGTCTATAACATGACAGGTAGAAAAATCTTTTCCATCACCACGAGCAACATCAGCTACAACCATATAATCTCTTGAATAATCTGGTGATTCCCAAACCCATAGGTTTTGATCCGCACCTCTCCTTTCCATAGGTTCTTTAATATGAGACTTTTCGTAAAATTCTAAATACTCATTGTAAAATACTATATCACCAGAGGTGCTGAAATCGCAATCACATTCTTGTGCTGCTAATCTAGGATCTCCTAATAAGGCATCTTGAGCGTCTCTCCATTTTTGATCTCTTTCTGGGTGGACATACCAAGGTAATTTAATAGGTAAAAAATCATTTTCTGCTGCTTCGGCTTTAACCCACATTTGATGAAACCAGTTACCAGTACCATAAGGAGTAGATAATACAATAGCACCACCACCCGTTGCTAGTGTTTGTTGAGCGGATGCCCATGTCTCAGCAATATTATCAATAAAAGCTGCTTCATCAATTATTAACAATGATACTGCTTCTGAACGTGCGGCATCAGCATTAGATGATTTGGCTTGGATTTTTGATCCATTTGATAATCTTAAAGATAACTTGTTATTTTCAGCAGAATCCACTTTAAGCCATGAAGGTAAATTTTCCCACATGAATTGTACTTTTGTTACTAAGTTTCTTGCTGTTGCTTGTGTTGTTGCTAAGGCTAGTATGTTTCTATCCTTATGAAAGGTCATTAACCAAAGTGAGTAACCTGATGCCAGTGTTGATATACCTAGCTGTCTAGATTTTAATATGGCACTATAATCATTTTCTTGAAATAACGTTAATACTTTTTCTTGAAATGGGTACAGATTAAACTGTATGCGACCACGTTGTGGGTGCTGTATATAACAGTATTTACGCATAAAATGTACAGGGTCCTTAGCACATCTTAAGTATTCTTGGCGTATTACTTTTTTTAGATCTGACATTCTATTTTACTAAAAGTGCTGTGACTATTATGGCAACTACTCCTGCCCCTACTGTAAGTTTATTCTTAAGTTTTTGTTTTTTAAGATCGTTTTGTAATTTTTTAGATAATTCTTGGGATAAAGATAATTGATTATCTTTAGTATTTAATATAGAATTAAAATTGTAGATTTTAGAATTCAAATTTAAAATAACACTATCTTTTAAAAAAACCTTTTGTTCTAGAAGTTTGATTTTACTACCAAAAAGTACTAATTCTTGTTTAGCACCATCTCCTTTTATAAGATCCTTAATTACTAACTTAACAATAGGTTTAGTTAATTGAATCTTTGTACTGTCTGTAACGTTCTGTGAAAAACTTTTCAAGCTCATCATCATTAAAACTATCAACAGCATCCACTTTTTTATTGATTTCATATTTTAAGCTGTTTATCTTATCATCTTTAGAGCCTATTTGTTGGTCTAATTTGACTATTTGTATATTTAATGTATCAATTTTAAAAGTTAGGTCGTCATTTATGTGGTGTAATGAATCAACTTTTTGTTCTAATGCTTTTATTTTAACATTATATTCATCAACATATTTTTCCTCGCTTGATAAGTACATATTAAATAAGTAATAAACACTTAAAAAAGTTAAGGCCACATATAAAAACCTTTCTTTAGATGACATTATATCTTTTTATTATCTAGAATACTTTCTAATTCTTTTTTTAATTTGGTTTTTGCTTTTAAAGTTTTAACTAGTTTTTCTTTATCTTCACCTTCAGCTTTTGAATATTCTCTAGCTAATGATTTCATTTCACGAGTTAATAATACAAGTTCTTCTTTTGCTTTAGCTAAACCTTTTGTTTTTTTAAGATCTGCTTTAGATGGTTCTTTATCTTCATTTTCGTCTATTTTACCACCTGATCTTTTATTGTTAGCTTTAAAAACAAAATCTACTAAATCATTAATTCCTTGATTAAATGCACCAAAAGTTTTAACGTCTACACCATATTCATCAGCTTTTTCTCTAAAAAACTTAGCAGCATCATCAAGCATTTTTTGGTATTTTTTTAATTCAGCAAAATTACCACCTTTATCTTCGGCTTCATTTAAACCATAAGCATCTGCCTGATCTATATATCCTTGAAAAAATCCTTTTTTATATGCTTGATGGTCTGGTTGATTTTGGAATTTACCTTTAATTTCTTCAAATGCTCTTTCTCCAGCTTCATACCCCATTTCTTCAATATCAGCTAAACCTATATTTTCTTCTGATAAACCTGCTTCTTCTTTTGCTTTAGCTAAATCAGCTACTACTTTAGTTAGCTCTTCTGTATCCTTAATATCTTGTTGAGTATCTTCACTTGTTAGTGATGATTTAATTTCTTCCTTAATAAAGGCTGTTAATTCAGATTTTTTCATTGTATAATATAATTAGATTTTATTATAAATATGTTAAAGGTTAGTAATATTCAATATTTGTTGGATTCGTTCCTCTGTTGTACCTGATATGATTTCTATATTACCGGCTCTATGACCATATTTTTGAATTAATTCTACAATAGTATCGTCAATTAAATCTCTATATTCTACATTTGTTTCACGAATACCATTATCTTCAATATCTATCCCCTTAGGAGATATATAAAAAATAACATCATAATCATAAATAAATTCAGAAGCATATTTTTCAAATGCTTCTTTATCTTGATATGGGATAGATTTAGCATTTTGAGTAAACGACATAACATCAATTATAGTTCTATCTGTAATAATATTTTCTTGAATTAATTCACTACAACGCTCTGCTAAAAATATAGTTTGACCTTTTAATGTAGAATCAGTATTTAATGGAATACCTAATGACATTAAATGTTGACTACGTTCTGTTGCAAAATTATAACCCTTAAATTGCTCTAATTCTTTTAAAGCATTTACTAATGTAGTTTTACCTACACTCATTGTACCACATAAACCTATTTTCATATCTTAGTTTCTATAATCGGATAATTGATTTTTCATTGATTGGTTCTTATAAAAAGGAATGCCTTCTCTTTGACGTCTCATTTCTTTCCAATCTTCTTTATCTTTTTGAAAGCCATATAAATAATACTCTGCTTGTTTTGTATTACCCTCTGGGATTAAAGCTGGTCCATCCCAATTATGTAATTTACCGTCCCAAGTATAAGCAATGGTACCATCAACTTTTACTAATTTTCTTGATTTTGGATATTTTTGTCCAGTTTCTATGCTCATAATATTGTTATTTGTCGTAAATATACGAAATTTATACGCGTTATCCTAATTTTTTAATATATGTTCTGCAACATAAGTCCCTTGTGCACCACTTACCGTTATACCTCTAGCTGATAAAGCATCGCCTACGAAGTGTACGTTAGGATACTTGGTGAGTGCTAAATTGGTATAATCGACAAGTGGCTCAGGTGATAGATATTTTACTTCAGGTACATAAATACCCCAATCGTCTTTTAATGTTGGGAACACTTTTTTCATGTCCTCAATAAAATCATATACATACATAAAGTATGGTTGCATTGATTTTGCTATTTTGTGTAATGTATCTATTTGAATAGCTGATACATTTACCCCTTCAGAGGTTGTAGATGGTTTACGAGTTGGACTATAATATAATCCTGTACCATCTATTTGTAAGTTTTTAACTACGTCTCTAGACCATTCAAATGGGTTTTCAATACCTTGAACTTCCATTAAGATACCAAAATTAGTCATATCATTTCGGAATGCTTCATCTTTTTTAGCGTGACCATTATATGAATGATCTCCATATGTTTCTTCTACGGCAACATATGCTGCATTGTTGTTTGTACAGAAAGAACGTAGTGATACTCCTTTATCTTCATATTTACGGTACAATTTGAAATCGTAAGACACATCAATTAATTTTTGGAAGTGTTTTTGTGGTGCCTCAAATCGAACACCTATTTGTACTGGTTTAGGTTCAGTTGGTAAATCATATTTTTCAGCTAATTGTTTACCAAAGTCAATACCTGATTTACCTACACCAAATATAAGTTTATCATATTTACATTGCAAAGATAGCTTTGGGTTTTCACAGACAGCTATTAATTCCTGATTATCAAAATCAATATCAATTACTTTGTGTTCCCAGTGAAATTCCACACCACCTTCTACTAAAAAGTCATACCAATTTTTACCTATTTCATGTAAATAATCTGTACCAACGTGCCATACTGGGAATAAACGTAATCCAAAATATGGTTTAATAAATTCTGGTTCTGCAATAGGATTTGAACATTGTACTTCCTCTGGTTTAGGGTGGAAACGTTTAAAATTATCTATCACCTGATCAAATAATTCCATTGCTTTTTCTTCACCACAATACTTAGATAATTGACCACCAATTGAAGTATGGTATGTTAATTTACCATCAGACCAACCTCCTGCTCCTAGGAAACCTTCCATTACCTCACTATATTTTCTATCGTATGGGTTTTTACCCATATCAATTATGGTAATTTTACCATCAAACCCATTATCAATTAGCTTAGTAGCAGCGTTTACATTTGCTACTCCTGCTCCAACCATTACTACATTTTTACTTGCCATAAAATCTATTTAAAGTGTTACACATTCCTGCTACTCCAAAACTAGCACCATGTTTTTTGTTTTGTTCTAAAAAAAACATCATTAATCTTTGAAATGAATTACCTTCATTTTTTCTTACTAAATAAAATTCTTTATCAATATCCATCTATACTTTTATTTTTAACACGTTAATATACGAACTAAGAATGGCGTCTCCAAATGAGACGCCACAGATATCTGTTTATTTTTTAATCGCGACAGGCTATGAATCTGTCTATATGTTTTTATTTTAATTCTTGAGCTCTTCTTTTATCTTTTTTTCTCCAATTACCGTTAACATCTTTGTATTTTATAGTTATTGAATCTGAAGTGTATTTTCCATCATAGGGGTTTATAAATGGCTTTATATCTAAAACTATAGCTTCTTTATTGTTGTAAGTTACCTTATCTCCTACTTTAAACTTTGTAAAGTTATTTGGATTAACATTTAAATCTTTTTTTAATCTAGTAACTTCCTCCATTAGCTTACTTTCAGCTAAATATTTTCTTAAATCGAAATTATCCATTTATTTTTATTTTTTATTTTTATTTTATATATTAGTCCATGGCATCTAAACCAAATTCTATTCTAATTTCGTCTATTAAATCCTGTGGATCAAGTTCGTGATATTTGATTATATCTTTTATTTTTTCTACAACCATCTCATCAGTGAAATCTTCTTCACTGTTAGCATAGTCATTTTTATAATCTTCTTTAACTACACTTTCTGATATTTTACGGTATAATTCCATTGCTTCATCAGCAGTATATTCTCCTTCTTGGTAGCTACCTTGATCAAAGCTATTAAAATCAACACCCATTTCTAAACGGTTATCTTCATCATCAAAAAATAATTGATCAAAACCAATTTCATTTTCTTCTCTATCTTCTGAGTTTACTAATTGATACATATAGCCGGTTTTTCCGTTATCGTATTCAACGTTAGTAGTAAAAAGAGTATATCCTTGTTCTTCGTTTTCGTATAGCTTACCTTCAGCTAAGTATTTTTTTAAATCGAAATTATCCATTTTATTTTATTTTAATTTATAGGTTGGTCATCATCTAAGTAAGCTCTTCTTAATTGAGTTTGCATAGACTCTCTTTCATCACTGTCATACTGGAATGAATTTGGGATTATAGAATCTAAATCGTATGCATTTTCTACTTTTCCAAATTGTCTAACGAAGAGTTCTAAGTCTTCTTGTGTATCAGTATCACCATAAGGTTTAAGGTAAACATCTACAAATTTACCAAAAGCTTCTCTTTGACCTTTATCTAATCCACTTAAATCAACACTAGATAAATCATATTTTTGTCTTGGAGCAGATGGTTTATCACCTCCAGCCATTTCATCATTATAATAATCAACTGCCATATCTACGATATCGCTAGAAGGTACATCTTCTTCTCTTTGATCATAGTAGTATTCTACAGAACTATCTATAATAGCTTGTAGAACTTCATCTGAAATATTTGGTAATTTAGCTTTAATACCTGCTTCTACTTCTGCTTGATAAGCATCATCATCGATTTCATAGCTATATTCGTCAAATGAAAAAGTTAATTCTTCTTTTAATAATCTACCTTCAGCTAAATATTTTCTTAAATCAAAATTATCCATTTATTTTAATTTTTAAATTTGTTGTACCTTTTAGGATACGGTGTATTCTACCTTCTGTTATAAATATACGATCTCCCTTACTGACAACCAAAGGTAATTGATCGTCCATTTGTATTGACCATCCTTCACCATCGATAACTTCTATATGTCTATCTTCTTTATCTTGATGCCATACCAGTTCCATTGGATCTACATCTTTAGAAAACGTTCTTATATTACCTTTATTTGAGTATGGATTCATATTACCAAAAAGTATTCATTTTAGCACCTAACCCTAAAGCTGGAGCGTATCTTGGTAAATTACATGACCAATATCCTGCTTTTGTTCTATCTTTTTTATCTTTACAATTATGACGTGCTGCAAATGCATTACGTGCTTCCTTGTTTTTGATTTTAGCTCTTAAACCACCGGATCCAAAAGTTACTTTTTTAACTTTATCTCCATCTTTAACGTAAACATAATATGCTTTAGGCCCACCACGTTTTGGTTTACCTAATGCTACTTTTTTACCTTTAAATTCAGCTTCGTCTATTTCTTTTTTAGCTTCTTGTAAAGCTTCCTTAACACCGACTTTAACTTTATCTTTTAAGACTTCAGCTTTTTGTTCATCAGTACATTTTTCGTAATCGCAATCAAATCTACGACGTGCAATTAAGTCTAATCTAAGTAATTCTTCTTGATTATATTTTCTATCTTCATTTAATTTTAAAAATTCTTTAGCTATGCCTGATTCATCTATTATAAAATAAATTATAGAAAATAATGAAAAAGGAATATTACCTGCTATTCCTAAAAAAGCTAAAAAACCTAAGTCCTTTAGTTGTTCTGTAATTTTTTTCTGTTCAGCTGATGTTGGTTTTTCTCCACTTATTACATATTCAGCTATTTCTTTAATTAATACTAAAGTTTGTTTACCTTCTCGTTTAACAATTTCTATTAATTTTTTACCTGCTTTTTCTACCCCACCTAAAAATTTATCAATAATAGGTTTTACTACATCAAATTTAGGTAAAGAAAATTCATTTAACATAGGTAAATCTAAAGGTACAGATTCGCCTTCATATAAAGCAAATTCACCTAAATGTGTTTTAATTAATGCTTCATCATCTTCACATAAATCTATTACATTACGTGAATACATTTTTCTAGCTTCTTTAATTAAAGATAGATGTTTGTCTGAACCAATACGATATACTGTTTCAAATAATGGTATTTTTTTATCTATGTGATATTGAAGACCTTCAGATAGTAAAGACTTAACTTTACCTTCTGTTAATAAAGGTCCTTTTGTTTCACAAGTATTACATCCACAGTCGCACATATTATTTTATTTTATTATAAATATTAACTTACTTTTAGATAAATTGAAGATATAGAACTAGTTGATTTTGCATAACCAAATATATCAGCTAATGCTTTATTTACTTTATCTTTATCATTTTCTTCTATAGCTTTAATTATTGATAAAGCTTGATATTTTGAATATATCCAATCTGTTGATTTTTCTTTTAATTCTTCTTCATTAATATCAAATCCACCATACTTGTCCGCTAATAAAATAAATTCGTCAATAAAGTCTTTTTCTAGATTTATAGCCTTATTTCTAGCAAAATTTGAGGATGGTATATCTATACCTTGTTTATTAAAGAAATTTTGAATAATCCCCCCACCTATTTTACCTTGTTTAGCAGTTTTACCTGTTAATTCTCCTTGAAAAGAAGTAGCATTATTTTTAAAACTCCTTAATTGCATATTACTACCGTCTGATCTAAAAATATATGCATCTTTTGAATTTGGGGATACTTTTGATGAAGAATATAAAATTTCTTCTGTTGGAGTATTTAATATTGGGGTAGTTAATTTTGGATTAGGACCTAGTTTTTTTAATGATATTCCTACTAATTGTTTTTTTTCAAATAAGTCTAAAATTTGATTATTTAATACTTCAATATTATCATCGTTAAATGTTATATTTGTAGATTTAACGGCCCATATATCTGATGGGTTCCATTTATCATCTTTAATAGTCCACTTATTTTCTTTTCTAATTTTGTCCCAAGCATCATATATAGTTTTGACAAAATCTGATCCTCTATGGAAATCAAATCCCCCTCCTAAGTCCTGGTTTAACAATTCCCCGGTATTAATAAAAGTATTATGAAAATCTTCTCTAGACATTATAAATTCAATGATTTCATCTATTGAAGATGTTGTATCTATATCACCTGATACGGATTTTATATTTTCGGGGGTTAGGTCTTCTGATGTTATCTTCCCCATTTTTTGTACTAAGGCACTTACAGCACATTGTGATGATTCCTGTATTCCCGTTTGTGCAGACCCTGCTCCTGAACCTTTCCCCCCACCAAAATCTGATGATTTTTTTAATTTAGAGGTAGTTATAATATTACTATCTTTATCTTCAAGTTTAACTGCACCCTTACTTAAGTCCCAATTTTCTAGTTCTTTTACTTTAGAACCATCGGGGTCGAAAACAGTAAAAGTTTCTTCTGAATTTTCTAACTCTAAAGGTTGATTATTTTTAATTTTATCAATTAATATATCTACCCTTTGTACTTTAGTTTTAGAGTTTATACCATTTAATTCTGATGGAGTAAGAGCAGTTTCGGATAGTTTAAATTTATACCCAACTACTTCACTAATAAGCGACTCTAACAACAAAACATCCTGATCATTATTCATGTCAGGATATCCTTTATCAAATTTATAAGCAAATTTTGTAAAAAATTTATCAAATATACTCATTATTTTATTTTATTTTATTTTATTTTTATGCTTCTTCAGTTTCTATTTCTTCAGCACCGTCTACATCAGCTCCTTCTCCGGTTTCTAATTTCCCACCAAAGGATAATATACGACCAATAGCTTTAGCAGCCATTTCTTCCTCGTCTAAGTTAAGTAAATAATATTTTTTACCTTCTACCTTCGCTATCCAGCTTCTAGTATCGAATATAAGAACAAAATTTTCACCATTCAACAAATTTACACGAAAAGATGAAGGACGTGGTGCTATCCAATCTACAGATTCTAAAAATTTATCAAAATCTGCTGTAAGTAAATCGGTTATAACGGCTTTAAGTTCAGGAAATTTGACTAATTCATCATAAGCTACAGCAGCATCATCTGATTTGTTTTTGTCAGAATATACTTTTTTTACAAGTACTTTTATTTTTTCTTTTAATTCAGAAGTGGTCATTATTTTACAGCTTTTATTTCTTCACCTTTATTATAGATGTTTGATGCTTTTGTTTTACCTGTACCTTTATCATATGATACATTATAATAAACTCTATCCATTACATCTTTATCAACTAAAGTAATTTCAGCTGGATGTCCTAAGTATGTTACTTTTTGGCCTACTTTAAACCCTTCAGCTACTTTTTTTTTAGTAAGTTTTTCTTTTACTATAGATTTAATCATTTCATCCATATTTCCAACTCCTGATACTGGACCTCTTGATTGGTAATAATCTCTTTGTCTTTTAGCTTCTAAATCTCTTGAATCTTCAATTGCTTTAATGGCATCGTCTAAAGATTGTTGAGTTAGAGGTGTTTTACCTGATGCATTTTCCATCCCAATATCAAACTGGGAATTTGACCAATCAGAAAATCTATATTTATTTACAAATTTTTCTATAGGACCTGAATTGTATGTTTGTACTGATTCTATGTTACCGTCTCTTACTACTATATAGCTTCGGGATGGTCTTCTAGCATCGGGTTTTGATAGTGGGTGTATTAGGGTTTGGAAGCGACCAACATCAACATACATTTTATCTTTTAATGTATCGATTATACCCATATCTTCGTTTAAAGCCTCTTGTAATTTAGAAAAGTAATTTTTAGCTAATTGCTTATATTCTTCTTTTTCATCTGCATCTAAATACCTAAATGCTTTTTGATAATTAAATTTTAAATCGTCAAAATAATTTTTAGCACCTTTAGATTCATTAACTGCTGATTCATTTAAATCAGCATCTATTTCAAACTTTTTAAACTTATCTACATCGTTTAAGTCTTTTAATTCAACTCTCTTACCATCATTGTCTAAACCATACACTTTAGATCCATCATTAGATGGGTTCTTTAAATGAGCTTTTGCTCTACTTTTAGAGATTGATGACACCATTCCTAGGTCTTGTCTAGTGGCTTCATTCATATCATAGTCACGAAGTTGTTTGGTAATTTTATATAAACGATCTTCTAATTTTTCTAATTCACGTCCATATCTATCCGCTACCTCACCACCTTCTGGTTCAGCTTCTTGCTCCATGTCTCTATATAATTGAGCAATTTCAGCTTCGATTTCAGCTTTTATACCTCTTAAGGTTAAAGCTTCATCGTAGTCGATTCCTCTAGATGGTTCTGGTTGAGATGGTTTTGATTTAAGTGTTCTAAGCTTCATAGCGTATTCACTATTATCAATTTCATTAACATCTAACATAGCATCGATTTGGTCTACTTTTTCTTCACCATCTAAATAGTGTTTAGCAGCTACTATATAATCTCTTGCTTTGATAACTTTACCTTGCCACCAATGTGGGAAATCTACTTCTCCACCTTGATCGTATTTGTCCATCATTTTATATAGTTCAGCTGCGTATTTAGCTATACGATATAGATCTGATTTTAGCATTTGAGGTTCGTTGTCTTGATGTCCTACATCTAGGTCTTCTTCCATACTACCCTTTCCCACTTTATTAGGATTTATACTATACCCACGAACTTCATCATCTGTAAGTTCTCTACCTAAAGCTTTTTCAAAGGCTTTTATCATTCCTATTTCGGTTGATGCCCCACTTTTTAATAACTTAAGAACTCTTTTTATTTCATCTTCTGAAAAGTTATAATCTAAAGATTGTTCGTTTATGTTTTTTTCTATAGCAGCACCACGTTTTTCTTCGTAGTCAGATAATTTACCATCTTTATTTAGATCAGCAGCTTTAGGGTTTTTTAAGGCATCTTGAATCATGCCTCGTAGATTTTCTAGATTCATTTGTTCTGTTTTTTTCTTTGCTTGCTTAGTGGCTATACCATAAGCGACTTTTTCTGCTTCAGCACCATACTTTTTAACTAGAGAACGTTTGTTTTTAAACAAACCTTTTAGAGCAATTTGACGTTGCTCTAGTTCATTTTCGGTGAGTTTGCGTTCGTTTAACATTCTATCTTTCTACAACGTGAGTTCTAGTAAAGAATGTAATTGAGTTACCAATTTGGTCGGCAAGTTTTTGATCACCTATTGCCATTGCGTTATCGTAAGCAAGTTTTAAACTATTTTGAATTTCTTGTTCATCTTGAGAAAGACCACCTTGTTCAGTTGGTTCTTCAACATCAACTGATACTTCGTCTTCAACATCAATATCAGCATCCACTTCATCTTCATCAGCTTCTGATAGAGATAATTCAGCTAAGATTTGTTCTTTGATTTTAGCTTTAAGCTCAGATACTTTCATTTTAGATAAAGCATCTTTTACATCGTCTTTAGCATCGTCGAATCCATCTTTGTATCCTTCTTGTTCAGCGTCTGTACGTGCATCTTCAGATACAGGATTTTCAACTGTTTCTTCAACTTCTTGAGATTCAGTAATTAATTGGTCCTTTACTTCTTTTTGGAATAAAGGGTTGTTTTTTAGGTATGCCTGATAATTAAAATTGCTCATTATAATGTATTTTTATTTATAAATATTAATTTTTTCTCCTAGAATTAACTTTTCTAGCAGGTTGCGTTCTATTTGATATTATTCGTGTTGTTCTTGTTGGTGTATTTACCCTAACAGAAGGTATTACCGTTCGAGTTCTTCTTATGGGTTTAGTTCTTGTGGTAGGGATATTATTGTTTCTTATAACCCTACGTGGTTTTGGGGTAACAATTTTACGTGGGGGATTTACCGTAATTATACGTTGTTTTATTACTCTTCTATTATTAGTGTTTATTGTTCTTCCTCTTCTATTAGTATGGTATGCTACATTAGTACCTCTATACCTATTGTAGTTGTTCCAACCGTAAGGATTATTCCAACTATTGCTTGACCAACGGTTATTATTCCAGCTATAAGACCATCCTATACCATTTCCGTATGGGTAACCCCACACCCAATCATTCCACATTTGGTGTCTATTAGAGTAGGAATAGTAAAAGGAAGAATAGTTGTTAAATATATTATATCTATTAAACCCCATAAGTCTATTACTATAATGCCATGTTATAGGTAAGGTTTGAGCGTATTGAGCAAAATTATATCTAAAATTAAAGTCATTTCTAAGGAGATGATTCAATTCAAATTCATTATTAATTACTTTTACTTTTACATCAGATCCTTCGACACTATATATAGGGTCGTGATTCATAGTACTTATCTGAAATGAAGCACAGCCTGTTAGTAATAAGGTTAGTAATAATAACTTTTTCATATGTTTGGTTTTTAATTAAGCTACAGCTCCTGCTATATCTTTTATTAGAACTGATAGGTCTTTACCCTTTAAAGCAGCCTTTAAACCACTTACTGTTCCAGATGCTACATTTCCTTTAGCTAAAACATTTACGGCATCGCTTCCTGCTTTAACACCTAAACTTAATATTAATAAAGCAAATAAACTATCTGTTACTATTTTTTTAATTTTTGGATCTTTAGTAAATAATCCTACTACACGTTCGATAGGTTTTTTAAAATCGCCTTCTAACTTATGTGTAAAATCGTATATTTTTTTAGCAGCAGCTTCGCCTTTACCAAAATTATATTTTTTAAATAACTTACCAACGTATTTTGCTAGTATGTTAGTTAATGTAGTTCCAGCTAAAACGTAAGAAAGAATTGAAAGGGGGTCTACTACCTCATTTAATTCTTCTTTTTTATCTTCTAATGTATCTTCAATAGCATCTGCTAATTCATTACCTAACGAATCCATTTCGTTTTCGTGCAATTGACCTTCTGCTAAATATTTTTTTAAATCGAATGTATCCATTTTTATTTTTTTAATTAACTTACATCCATTACATCATCCCAAGAAGCATCTACACCACCATCTTGGAGTTGTTTTACAATGTTATCTAAAATTGCTTCATCACCTGAAGATATTCTGTAAGGAATTTCGTCTTCTATACCTAACATTTTTAATAATTCATTAGTATCATCTTGGTGGAGTTTGCCTAATCTTTTACCATCAGCATCTTCTACTTTAACACTATATAATTTGCCTTGTTCTGTATATGATATATAGATTTTAGAAATCCTATCACTTAGGCCTTCAGCTAAATATCTTTTTTGGTTCCACGCATGTACATCAAAAGTATCTTTCATAATTGTAATATTAGTATATGGTTATAAATATATAATCTAGGATTTAAGTGAATTTAAATATTCCTCAACTTCTTTTACATATTTTTCCACTCTACTTTCATCTATTTTACCTGTCCAGTTTTCAATATCTCCATCCTCAGATATAAAACCACTGTTAGATTCGCTTAATTTATCTTGGATAAAGAGTTTGAAGTCCTTAATACGGTTATCTAACTCATTATTTTTAATACCACGTTCATATTCTTCCCATTTACCTTGTTTTTTAAGGTCGTGTTCAAAATCAATAACACAGTCAAAACACATTTTATGTATATTATAAAAGGTTTTGTCATTACGTTTCTTCATTATGTGTTTACACTTGGGACAAAGTAAAGGCATAACGTGAGCTTTTTTAGCTTCATCTAGCTTTGTAATATTTTGTTTGATACCATCTTTAATGGTCCATTTTCTACCATCAGATTCCCAGATATCTCCTTCTTCATGGAACTCATCTGCTTTTGTAAAACCAACGCTAGAGCGTGACTTCTCTCCATATTTCCCTTGTACTAAATTACGTAAACGTTGTACGTCACGTTCTTGAAATTGTTTCTTTAAGACATGGTCTTTACTCATAAACCTAATTTTTTTAATTGGATGATAGTATCATCAGCACTAGTATGTAATATACCAATTCCTCCTGCGGTCTCCCACTGATCTATATTAACTTGTCTATCGTCTATTAATATTGATTCTGGTGTTGCTAGTTGTTGTTTCTGACTAGCATATCGTAATATTAATTTTGTACCTGGTATTTTATGTTTTACCCAAACATGTTTTCCTATTCTAGAAGATTGTTCACGTGAGGGTGCTGATAATAATTGTGGGTTAAATGGTTTTAAATAATCCCATAATTCTTGCCCTCCAGGCATCCATTTTAAACCAGCCCAAAAACCTACACCTGCTACTTTAATAGGATCCCAAAAATCGTCTCCTTTTTTAAATTCACCTCGTAAATCAATACCAGTCAATTCTTCATATCCACTTTCAAAGTCGGCTAATACGCCGTCCATGTCACAATAAATTTTATAATCCATAACCTTTTCATTTAATCGACCTAATTCTCTAGCATAGGCATTTATACCAAATGGGTCTTTATTTTCTTCTATTGGTTCATTATCGTGTCCACATTTGTGACATATAAATAAATCATCACCACCATCTACTATATTCCAACTCCAACCACATTTATCACATTCGATTTTTTCACCTACAATTGCTTCTTTTAAGTCATTGCTCTTATATGCTGACAGATCGACTATAACAGTATCTGTCCCGCTAACTTTAGCTTTCGGGAAGTTTTTCTTAATAATAATTTTATATAGCTTGCTTCGAGTATTTCCTTTAGCTCCTTCTTCTCCAGTTTTACCTTTAGTAGGTTCGAATGTAATAAACTCAACATCTC
>Ga0209119_1000194_pt1 | contig 61671 bp, 53 predicted proteins | sample COG_03_FD_184747 | JGI IMG/M metagenome (GOLD analysis project Ga0209119, IMG submission 184747) | Pelagic Microbial community sample from North Sea - COGITO 998_met_03 (SPAdes) (version 2) | ecosystem: Environmental > Aquatic > Marine > Neritic zone/Coastal water | place: Helgoland, sampling...
CTAAGATTGAGGGAGCAATTTATGGGAAATATAAAAACAATAACTGGTACGCCAATGCTAATATTTTCTTTGTTGGTAGTCGTATGGATGTTCAATATAATGGAACATTCCCATCTACAATAGCAAGTATTGAATCATTAGATGCTTTTACAGATATGAATCTAAATGGAGGCTATCATTTTAGTGATTTTTTTAGTGCATTCGTTAAACTTAATAATATTTTAGGGACCGATTACGATCGATACGCAAATTATAATGTTCTTGGGTTTCAAGCGTTGGCAGGAATTACCTATAAATTTGATTTTTAAAACAATCATTCGATGATTAGAAATTAAAGTAAAATATATTCAAAACTTTCCGTAAATTTAAGGTTCTCAATAATTAACACTAACTATGAAAAAAATTATTTTTTTAATTGCTGTTGTTATTCTCTTCGCATGCAATACAAAAGAACCAAATACCAATACCTCTCAAGAATTATCAAATCAAGAAAAAGCAGATGCTAAAAATATCAAAAATATTTTTGATACGGCACTAACAGAAGGACAATCCTATGAGTGGCTTCGCGATTTAACTTCAAATGTTGGCGGTAGACTTTCAGGATCTCCGGAGGCGCAAAAAGCTGTTGAATGGGGGGAAGCTTTAATGAAAGAAATTGGATTAGATTCTGTTTGGCTTCAACCAGTAATGGTACCTCATTGGGTTAGAGGCACTAAAGAAGTTGCTAACTATCGTATTAATGGGAAACTAAAACAGGTGCCTATTTGTGCTCTTGGCTTTTCTGTAGCTACTCCGTCAAATGGAGTTACGGCAGAAGTTATTGAAGTAAAAAGTTTAGAGGAAGCCGAAGCGCTAGGGTTAAGGATGAAAGATAAAATTGTATTTTTCAATCGTCCTTTTGACAATACGTTAATCAATACATTTAAAGCTTATGGTGGTTGTGTAGACCAGCGAGTTCAGGGAGCTGCAGTTTGTGGAAAATATGGTGCAAAAGGAGTAATAGTTAGATCTATGACTAATGGGTTGGATGATTATCCTCATACAGGTACAATGTCTTACGGAGATTTACCAAAAGAACAATACATTCCTACAGCTGCCATTAGTTCTAGAGCTGCAAGTATCTTAAGTACTGACTTAAAAAACAACCCAACTTTAAAATTTTACTTTAAACAACAATGTAAAACACTTCCAGATGCACCATCTTTTAATGTGGTTGGAGAAATTAAAGGTTCTGAAACACCTCAAAATATTATGGTTGTGGGCGGACATCTTGATTCTTGGGATTTAGGAGATGGAGCTCATGATGATGGAACTGGTATCGTACAATCGTTGGAAGTTGCTTACCTATTAAAGAAGAACAATGTTCATTTAAAAAACACCCTGCGTGTGGTATTCTTTATGAATGAAGAAAATGGAACTCGTGGTGCAAAAAAATATGCAGAAATGTCAAAATTAAATAATGAGACTCATATTGGTGGAATAGAATCTGATGCTGGTGGGCACACACCAAGAGGTTTTTCAATTGATGCAAATGCATCAAACACTGCACTTGTACAAAGTTGGAAAAAATTATTAGCCCCATACGGATTGCATGATCTCGACAAAGGAGGAAGCGGTGCAGATATTTCTCCATTAAAAGGAGAATCTGTAACCTTGGTAGGGTACAGGCCAGATAGTCAGCGATACTTTGACTATCATCATACTAGTACAGATACCTTTGATAAAGTAAATAAGCGAGAGTTAGAATTAGGAAGTGCATCCATGACTAGTTTAATATACCTGATGGATAAGTACCTTTACACCGATACCCCAGTAAAGCCCTAATTTATATAAAACTATATGTTTATACTTAAAGTTATTTTTGCTGGATTTTTTATATATGCAGGAATCATGCATTTTATTAAACCTAGATTTTTTAACCATTTTATCCCTGCTGGTCTTCCAAAATTAGCTGTAAATTATATAGCAGGTTTTATTGAATTTTTTTTAGGTATAGGTTTATTTTTCCCAGCCTTTACAAATGATGCTTCGTTAGGAATTTTCATCTTATTGATATTGTTTCTGCCTATTCATATTTGGGATGCAACAAAGATAAAACCAGCTATAGGGTCAAAAAAGTTAGCATATATTAGAATACCGCTGCAATTTTTATTAATGTATGGTGCCTATCTAATTTATCTGTATTCATTACCAATTACCTAATAATTAACCCATGAAAAAAATTATTTATTCTCTGAGTTTGCTTCTATTTTTTTCCTCTTGCAAACAACAACAAGTAGATTTAATTGTAACCAACGCTACCATCTATACTGTAAATGATGCTTTTAGTAAAGCAGAGGCATTTGCAATTAAAGATGGAAAATTTGTTGCTGTGGGTTCTACATCAGAGATAATCACTAAATATACCTCTAAAGAAATCCTTGACGCTAATGGAAAAACCATTGTTCCTGGCCTAATAGATGCCCATTGCCACTTTTTCAGAATGGGATTGCAACAACAAAAAGTTTCTTTAGAAGGAACCAAAAGTTATGATGAAGTATTAGAAAGACTCATCACTTTTCAAAAAGAAAAGAATGTAAATTTTATAACGGGTCGAGGATGGGATCAAAATGATTGGGAAGTGAAAGAATTTCCAACTAAGGAAAAATTAGATATTCTATTTCCTAATACTCCGGTAGCTATTCGAAGAATTGACGGTCATGCTCTGCTGGCAAATCAAGCGGCTATAGACATTACAAAAGTTACAAAAAATACTCCGGTTACTGGTGGTGAAATCATTGTAAAAGATGGAAAAATGACAGGTGTTTTTATTGATGCTGCTATGGATTTTATTCAGGTACCAAAACCAACTAAACTAACATCAATACAAGGATTGAAAGATGCGCAACAAATTGCTTTTTCTTATGGTCTAACTACTGTTGATGACGCTGGACTAGATCAATCCACTGTAGAACTCATAGATAGTTTACAACAAGAAAATGAATTGAAAATTCGCATTTACGCAATGATTTCAGCTACTCAAAAAAATCTAGATTATTACATAAATAAAGGAATTATTAAGACCGACAGGTTACATGTCCGATCCTTTAAAATTTATGGAGATGGTGCTCTTGGATCACGAGGTGCTGCCATGAGAAAATCATATAGTGATCGAAGCAATCATTTTGGCGCTTTAATTTATAAACCAGAGCGTTACAGAGAAATGGCAAAACAAATTGCTGCTTCAGAATATCAAATGAATACACACGCCATTGGAGATTCTGCAAATACATGGATTTTGAAGACCTATAAAAAATTTCTTCAAGGAAAAACAAACAAACGCTGGAGAATTGAACATGCTCAAATAATAGCTCCAGAAGACTTTACGTTGTTTGAAAATGTGATTCCTTCTATACAGCCAACCCATGCTACTTCTGATATGTATTGGGCACAAGACAGAATTGGAAAAGAACGAATGAAAGGAGCTTATGCCTACAAGGATTTATTAGAGGTCTACGGTAAAGTAGTTTTAGGAACAGATTTCCCTGTTGAACAAGTAAATCCTTTTTTAACATTTTATGCAGCAGCTGTAAGAAAAGATACAGATGGATACCCTGATGGTGGTTTTCAAATAGAAAATAGACTCTCTAGAGAAGAAACTTTAAAAGGAATGACTATTTGGGCAGCCTATTCAAATTTTGAAGAAAATGAAAAAGGAAGTATTGAAGTAGGAAAATTAGCTGATTTTACAATATTAGATCAAAATATTATGATCATTGATGCCGCAAAAATTCCTAAAACTAAAGCAACAGCTACTTATGTGAATGGAGAAAAGGTTTATTAAAATAATCAAAGTATATTCGCGTAAAAATAATCAAAACATCAAAATGAAAAGAGCTGTCTATTTAATTGCATCATTCCTTTTTTTTATTTCTTGTTCAACTAAAACTGATTCTACCTTTGAACCTGAAACTGAAGCAGATATCATACAATACATTGAGGACAATAACTTAAATGCAACCAGAAGTAACTCAGGATTGTATTATGTAATAAATAATGAAGGGTCCGGTGCTAGACCAACCAGTACATCAAATGTTACTGTAGCTTATAAAGGATATTTCTTGGACGGAGTTGTTTTTGACGAAAGTAGTTCTAGTGGAATTTCTTTTGGATTAAATCAGGTAATTGAGGGATGGACAGAAGGAATTACATATTTTAAGGAAGGTGGAGACGGAATATTATTAATTCCATACAATTTAGGATATGGAGAATCTGGTAGGGGTTCTATCCCTGGTGGTTCTGTTCTAATTTTTGATATTCGACTACTTAGTGTGAACTAATTTCATAAAAAGGATGAATTAGATAGAAGTATTCTACTTCAACCATTTTTATTAGTTTAGAACTGATTTTACAAATGTATTAGTTTTTTCTACTCCATTTTTCTCTAAACTTTCTATAAAAGCAGAACCTATAATGGCACCGTTTCCATACTCACATGCTTTAGAAAAAGTTTGATGATCAGAAATTCCAAAACCTATAATTAATTTACTTTTCAAGTTCATAGATTTGATTCTTTTAAAATAGGCTAATTGCTCTTCAGAGATTTCTCCTTTTGCTCCAGTAATGGAGCTTGAAGCAACCATATAAATGAAACTTTGAGTGTACGAATCTATTTTTAAAATTCTCTCTATTGAAGTTTGTGGCGTAATTAAAAATACATTATTGAGTCCGTAAGAATTAAATAATGATTGATAATGATTTTCATATTCAACCATTGGTAAGTCTGGTAAAATTAATGTGTCTATTCCACAATCAACTACTTTTTGACAAAATTTCTCTTCTCCATATTTTAATAATTGATTCAGATAACCCATCAAAACTAGTGGTGTGTTATTAGTTGCTTTAATTTCTAATAGTTGATCAAAAACTACATCCAAATTCATTCCATTTTGCAATGCCTTTTGACTACTTTTCTGAATTGTAGGACCATCAGCTAAAGGATCAGAATATGGAAGACCCACTTCAATAAAATCTACAGCAGCATTACTTAACTCTTGAATCACTTTTGCAGTATCCTCTAACTCAGGGAAACCTGCAGTAAAGTAAATTGATAAGTTATTTACTGGTTTTTCTTCTAATAAATTAAAAATTGAACTCACGATTAGATTTTTATAAGTTTGCGTTTAGAAATATGATCTGCAATATAATCCCATAAAGAAATTCTTACTTGTAAAGATTGCTTGGCTGTTGCTAAAACTTCATCCCATTTTTGTTGATTATCGCCACACATCTCAACGATCATTTCTAATGAAAGAGGTCCATGAGAATCTCCATCTAATTCAACATGTCTATTTAAATAATATAAAAAATCTTTAAAAGATTCTTTATCCTGAGTTTGTTGAATGATTTCAACAAACATATCTGGTATTAAATCTTCTCTACCGAAAGTGAAGGCTGAAGCAACTTTATGAGCATCATTACTATAAATTGTATTAAAAGTAACTTCTACAAAGTTTTTTACAGCTTTAGAAACTTTTGCCATATGTAGTGCTTCACTTACTGAACGATTATTGGAGATTTCATTCATGAAGGTTTCAATTTTTTCAGTATTAGAACCCATCTTACTCATGGCTTCAAGATACATTTCGAAATGACTTTTAGTTTCTCCTGTAAGATCTTCATCGCTTTCTTCCGCTAACGCAATTTCATTAATGAACTGAGTAAGCTTCCCTTTTTTTCTGGGAACCCAAGGAATAGAAACGCATGTTAATTCTCTTTGAAGAGTTTTCAGTAATGACATAAAATCCCAAACTGCAAAAACATGATCCTGTGTAAAAATCTTTATATCTTCAATAGTCTCTAACTCTTGATAAAGTCTATGTGATTTTAATTCTTGTCTTAAACCTTTAATTTCTTTTTGAATGTGTTCTATACTCATTATTCTAAATGTTTAATAAATGTTTCCAAATCTTTGTCTCCTCTTCCAGATAAATTAATAACAACAACTTGATTTTTTTTTAATGTTAATTTTGGTAAAACTGCCAATGCATGTGCAGTTTCTAAAGCAGGAATTATTCCTTCCAACTTCGTTAACTCATATGCAGCATCTAAGGCCTCTCTATCTGTTGCATTCATAAACGTTGCTCTCTTGCTCTCATACAAGAATGCATGTAACGGACCAACTCCTGGATAATCTAGTCCTGCAGAAATAGAATATGGTTCCTTTATTTGTCCGTACTCGTCTTGCATTAAGATTGTTTTACTTCCATGAATAATCCCTACTTCTCCTAATTGTGATGTAGCAGCACTTTCACCTGAATAAACACCCAAACCAGCTGCCTCAACAGCAATCAACTCTACGTTTTCATCATCCATAAAATGATAAAATGCTCCAGCAGCATTACTACCTCCACCCACACAGGCTATGATAGTATCTGGTGTTGTTTTACCAGTTTTTTCTTTTAATTGCCATTGAATTTCTTCTGATATAACCGCTTGTAAGCGAGCAACCATGTCTGGATGAGGGTGAGGTCCAACCACAGAACCAATCATGTAGAAAGTTTCTGGATGTTGAATCCAATATCTAATAGCTTCATTGGTAGCGTCCTTTAGTGTTTTACTCCCACTTGTTGCAGGAACTATGGTAGCGCCTAACATTTTCATACGAGCAACATTAGGTGCTTGTCTTACAATGTCTTTTTCTCCCATAAAAACGGTACAATCAAGCCCCATTAATGCACAAACTGTTGCCGTTGCTACGCCATGCTGTCCAGCTCCTGTTTCGGCTATAATTTTTGTTTTGCCTAATTTCTTTGCAATCAGTACTTGCCCAATGGTGTTATTTATTTTATGCGCTCCTGTATGATTTAAATCCTCACGTTTTAAGTAAATATAAGCTCCGTATTTTTCTGATAGACGTTTTGCCAAATACAATGGACTTGGGCGTCCAACATACTCTTTTAATAAATCCTTGTATTCTTGTTGAAATTCTTCAGATTCAATAATTTGAATATAATTATCCTCTAACTCTTTTACATTAGGAAATAATAATTCTGGAACAAATGCCCCACCAAATTGTCCAAAATAACCGCTTTTATCTGGATGAAATTTTGATTTCATAATCTAACTGATTCTTAAATTTTCTCACTTTATTAATATTCTTATCGCCTGGCTTATCTTCAAACTTACTATTGATGTCTATAGCATATATTGGTAATCCAGTTACTTTAATATTTTTAACTAATTCCACATCATTGGGTCCTATTCCTCCACTTAAAAAAAAGGGTTTCGTGAAAGGATATCCTTTTAAAATAGACCAATCAAACTTTATTCCATTGCCTCCTCGATTTTTCCCTTTTGTGTCGAAAAGAAAATAATCTACTTCTTTTTCAAACGGTATTAACTGCTCAAATTGAACCGTTGTATTTAACCCAACTACTTTGATAATCTCAATTTTATTTGAAAACTGACTCTTTAACTCTCTAATATAAGGTACAGACTCATCGCCATGAAGTTGAACTGCATCAAGTTGATACTTCTTAATTTTAGAAAGAACAATAGGCACTTCTTCATTTACAAAAACACCTGTTTTTTTTATACTTTTTGAAAGTGATGGTATCACTCCCTTAAAATTTCTTTGTGAATGTTCATAGAAAATAAATCCCAAATAATCGGGGTTCAAATCTGCAACAGATTTGATATTTTCAATATATTTCATTCCACAAACTTTAAGCTTCATTTTTTATCTAATTTGACTAATAAATGACTCACATGCCTCACCAGGATTGTCAGTTTTCATGAAGTTTTCTCCAATTAAAAATCCATTGAAACCATACTCCTTAAGACCCGAAATAATTCTAGGATCACTCAAGCCACTCTCTGATATTTTTACACAATCATCAGGGATTTGATTTGCTAGATTTACAGAATTTTCAAGATCTACCTCAAATGTATTAAGGTTTCTATTGTTAATTCCAATAATTTTATTGTGAAGATCTATCTTATCTAAATCTTCTTGAGTGTGCACCTCATACAGCACTTCCATCCCTAGGTCTTCAGCTAATTTTCCATAATTTTTAAGCTCTTCTTTTGTTAAACAAGCAGCTATCAATAAAATTACATCTGCTCCAATTGCTTTAGCTTCCACAATTTGGAAACCATCTACAATAAAATCTTTTCGCAAAATTGGTTTGGCAGTGTTAATAGTTCTAGCTTTCATTAAATCTACCATGGTTCCACCAAAAAATGAAGTATCTGTTAAAATAGATTGCGCTGCTACATTGGCATCTAAATACCCATTAGTAACTTCCTCTATGGAAGCTTTGTCATTAATAACCCCTTTGGAGGGTGATTGCCTTTTAAATTCGGCAATAATTCCTGATGAATTTACCTCTAACAATGATTTTTTTAACGATAGTGGAGTTCTCTGAAACAAAGGACTTCCTACTAATTTTTTTAGTGGAACATCTGACTTTATTTTAGTGATTTCCTTCTTTTTAAAAGCTATTATTTTATCTAATATTGTCATGATGAGCAGTTGGTAATTAATTTGTGTAAACATTGAGATGCCTTTCCACCGAGCAAAGAACCCTCTGCAGTATTGTAAGCCTCTTCAAACGTAAGGTTTTTATCTATAATTTTTAACGCATAAGCAGCGTTGGCAAGAACCACACTATTTTGGGCTTTTGTTCCTTTTCCTTCAATAATATTTTTAAAAATCTTAGCAGCATCTTCAACAGAATTGCCTCCATAAATTTCAGATTGAGAAATTCTTTCTAGACCATTATCTTCTGGATTAATTAGTTGTTCTCCAGATTTGGTAAATAATTTAAAACCACTGGTAAGAGATATTTCATCATATCCATCAAGCCCATGAATAATTCCATATTGACTTTTTTCATCTTGTAGAATATAATTGTATAATCTAGCTATTTCTAAATTAAAAGTACCCAACATTAAATTTTGAGGCGAACTTGGATTCACCAATGGTCCTAACATATTAAAAAATGTTTTCAAAGCCAATGCTTTTCTTGTTGGCCCAACAGCTTTCATGGCTGGATGAAATTTTGGTGCATGTAAAAAACAAATATTTGCTTTCTCTAAATGACTTCTTAAAGTAGCTTCATTATTTGTAAACTCATACCCAAAACTTTGTAACATATCTGAAGAACCTGATTTTGAGGATACACTATAATTCCCATGTTTTGCAACTTTCTGACCAGTTCCTGCCACCACAAAAGAAGTGATTGTTGAAATATTAAACGTGTCTTTACCGTCTCCTCCTGTACCAACTATATCTATGGTGTTATATTCAGATAAATCAACTTTAATTGCCAATTCTAACAAGGCCTCTCTAAAACCAGCAAGTTCATCAACAGTGATTGGACGCATCATAAAAACAGTCATAAAAGAAGCTAAATGAGCCTCATTAAAAGCTCCTCTGGCAATCTTTATCAAAATCTGTTTTGCTTCAGGCTTTGATAGTTTTTTATATTGATATAATTGATTTAATATGTTTTTCATTTGTCAAATAATCTTAAATGAGTCGTTATTATTTTCTAGAACTTTCTTTTAAAATTTATTTCTTGTAAGCATCTATAAAATTTTTAACTATTTGTTCTCCTTGATCTGTTAAAATTGACTCCGGATGAAATTGAACTGCACTAATTGGAAAATGTTTATGACGAATTGCCATTATTCCTGCTGCTTCGTCTTTTGCAGTTATCTCTAACTCGGTAGGAAAGTTTTGATTGGATGCTATCCAAGAATGATATCTCGCTGCTTTGAATTTTACTGGGATATTTTTAAAAATAATCGCATTAGATATAATCACTTCCATCTCGGTAGCAACTCCATGATATACCTCATCCATATTAATTATTGTTCCTCCAAAAACTTCAACAATTGCCTGTAAACCAAGGCATACTCCAAAGATTGGTTTTTTACCAGCATACCTTGATATAATTTCTTTAAGAATTCCTGCTTCATCGGGAATTCCTGGTCCTGGAGATAACATTATCATATCAAAGATGTTAATTTCATCAATTGAAATTTCATCATTCCTAACAACCGTTGGATATTCATTTGTTATCTTTTCAACCATGTGAACTAGGTTGTAAGTAAACGAATCGTAATTGTCTATAATTAGTATTTTCATCTTAAATTTTTTCAGCTAAAATCAATGCCTTTTTTAATGCTGCCAGTTTATTATTAACCTCTTGTAATTCTTTCTCTTCATCTGAACGAATCACTATCCCTGCCCCTGCTTGATAATATAATTTATTTTGTTTGCTCACAAAAGAGCGAATTGCTATTGCTAAATTTACAGATCCATCCAATCCAATAATACCTACAGCTCCTCCATAAAATCCGCGAGATTGATTTTCATATCTATCTATTAATTCCATTGCTTTATATTTAGGAGCACCGCTTAACGTTCCTGCAGGAAAAGTATCTCCAACAATAGTCATAGGGTTTTCTTTGATGTTTCCTTGAACAGTTGACACCAAATGAATGACATGGCTAAAAAACTGAACCTCTTTAAAAACCGCTACACTTACCTCCTCTGCATGTTTACTAAGATCATTTCTAGCTAAATCTACCAACATTACATGTTCTGCCGTTTCTTTTTCATCTTCTGACAATAACTTACCAAGCTTTATATCTTGGGCCATATCTCCCGTTCTTCTAAAAGTTCCTGCAATAGGATTTATTGTTGCTTTTCCAGCATTTATTTTTATTTGAGCTTCAGGTGAAGATCCCATCAATTTAAAACTTCCATAATCGAAATAAAACAAGTATGGGGACGGATTTATAGAACGTAATGCTCTATACACATTAAATTCATCACCCTTAAATTTTTGCTGAAACTGACGAGATAATACCAATTGAAAAACATCACCTCTTTTACAATGAAGTTTTGCTTTTTTTACATAATCTTTGAAGTCACTATCTGTACAGTTTGAAGATTCTTCACCAATAATTTCAAAAGATTGAGTATTAAAGGCGTGTGACTCTATAATAGTTTCTATATCAGAAATTCTAGAAGCTGTTCCCTCTTCTACGTTTTCAATAAGAATCATCTCATCGTTAAAATGATTGATCGCTATTATAAATCGATAAAAACCATATTGCATGAATGGTATTGAAGAATCTGCTTGCTTGGTTGCGAATTTAATTTTTTCAAAATACTGAACACTATCATAAGTAGTATAGCCATACAATCCATTGAATGACTTTAAAGATTCATCACAATCCAAATCGATACTTTGGCTAAATTTTGAAAATAATGTATAAAAATTACCCTCTACTTGATCTTTAAAAACTGTATTACCGTTCTGATTTATCGAGAATTGATGATTTTCTACTTTCATGGAAACTACTGGCTCTATGCAAATGAAAGAGTAGCTCTCCTCTTTACTATGGTAGTCTGAACTTTCCAACAGTAGTGTATTGGCATATAAATCTCTGAATCTAATATATAACCCAACAGGCGTAATTGTATCTGAGATTCTTGTTGAGCTTATGGTTTTAAATGATACTTTTTTCACTTAGACTGAATTTATATTCAATATTAAATTTTACGTGTCTGCTGAACAAATTCAGCATAAAAAAAAGCTTATCGTGAGATAAGCCTTTTAGAATATGATATATACATGTTTGGTCCTCACTTATTTAGATAAAAGAATTCCACCACCATGTATTTTGTTGTCTTTTCATTACACTACAAATTTAAACCCTCAATTTAAATATGACAAGTTTTATTATATTTTTTTTTTAACCATTTATAATATGTAAGGCAAGCAATGCAATTATATTTAAATAAGTTACATGTTATAGTTTTTTATTAAAAAAAAATTATAAATTAAAACTAAATAATATTATTTTATTCTTTTTATAAACTTTATTACCATTCTTTGCACAGATTTTACAATCATCTAATTTTAAATAAATAAATTGAGAATATGTGTGGTATAGTGTGTGCATTTGATTTAAAGGAAAGATCAGAAAAATTAAGACCTCAAATTTTAGAAATGTCTAAATCTATTAGACACAGAGGACCAGATTGGAGTGGTATTTATAGTAACGATAAGGCTATTTTAGCTCATGAAAGACTTGCAATTGTAGATCCTGCTTCAGGGAAACAACCCCTATTTAGCGAAGACAAACGACTTGTTTTGGCAGCTAATGGTGAAATCTATAACCATCAAGAATTAAGAAAACAATTTGTAGCTGGTGAAGAGAATGAATCTGAGGGTTCCTACAAATTTCAGACCCAATCTGATTGTGAAGTGATTTTGGCATTGTATCAAGAAAAGGGAAGTGCCTTTTTAGATGATTTAAATGGCATTTTTGGATTTGCTGTTTATGACTGTATTAAAGACGAATATTTGATTGCCAGAGACCATATGGGTATTATTCCTTTGTATATAGGTTGGGATAAAAATGGAACATTTTATGTAGCTTCAGAACTAAAAGCTCTTGAAGGAGTTTGTAATAAAATTGAAGTGTTTCCTCCTGGACACTTTTTATCTAGCAAAGACGGAAAACTTACCAAATGGTATGATCGGGATTGGATGGATTTTGAGGCTGTAAAAGAAAATCAAACATCCATTGATGAATTAAAAAAAGCTTTAGAAGCTGCAGTTCACAGGCAACTTATGTCTGATGTACCCTACGGCGTATTACTTTCTGGAGGGCTAGACTCATCTATAACCTCTGCTATAGCAAAAAAATATGCACAAAAAAGAGTTGAATCTGGAGATACCCAAGAAGCTTGGTGGCCACAGCTACACTCTTTTTCAATTGGATTGGTTGGATCTCCGGATTTAGCCGCAGCTAAAATTGTTTCAGATCATATTGGAACCATACATCATGAAGTGACCTTTACAATTCAAGAAGGATTAGATGCAATTAGAGATGTTATTTATCATCTAGAAACCTACGATATCACTACTATTAGAGCTTCAACTCCAATGTATTTGTTAGCTAGAGTTATAAAGTCTATGGGAATCAAAATGGTGTTATCTGGAGAAGGTGCAGATGAAATTTTTGGAGGATATTTATATTTTCACAAAGCACCTAACCCTGAAGAGCTTCACAAAGAAACTGTTCGTAAATTGGATAAACTATATCAATATGATTGCCTAAGAGCTAACAAAAGTTTGGCTGCTTGGGGTATTGAGGGTCGTGTCCCTTTTTTGGATAAAGAATTTATGGATGTTGCCATGAGAATAAATCCTCAAGATAAAATGATTAATGGAGAGCGTATGGAAAAATGGGTATTGCGAAAAGCCTTTGAAAGCTTATTACCAGAATCTGTAGCGTGGAGGCAAAAAGAGCAATTTTCAGACGGTGTTGGATATAGCTGGATAGATACTTTAAAAACATTGGTAGATGAAGCAGTGTCTAGTGAACAAATGAAGCAAGCCACTCATCGTTTTCCAAATCAAACTCCAAGAACAAAAGAAGAATTCTATTACCGATCTATTTTTGAAGAACATTTCCCTTCAGATACTGCAGCATTAACAGTGCCATCTGTACCATCTATAGCGTGTAGCACTCCAACTGCATTGGCCTGGGATAAAAGTTTTCAAAATATGAATGAGCCGAGCGGGAGAGCAATTAAAACAGTTCATGAAGATGCCTATTAACCTTAGCTTTGGATGATTTTGCAAAAAACATCAAATAATTAGTGCAATAAATGTCTTAAAATAACTTGTTTTAAGACATTTTATCATTTTATTCATTGCCCTTGTTTTTATAAATCTAAAAGCACCTATTTAAGGGGTTTTAAGATAGGTTTAAGCCATTTACTAGTAATTAACAAATGTTGATAAAACGCAGTAATATCAGCAAACCAGCATTCTTTAAATGCTCATTTTTCGTAAATTTGTTTATATAATTTTCATCACTTTTTTGTGATGATTTTTTATGATAAAAACACTTTAAATTATGAGCGAAGAAATTAAAAATAATTATGATGCTTCCAGTATACAAGCATTAGAAGGAATGGAGCATGTAAGAATGCGTCCTTCCATGTATATTGGAGATGTTGGTGTAAGAGGGCTTCATCATCTTGTTTACGAGGTTGTAGATAACTCCATAGACGAGGCTATGGGAGGACATTGTGACACCATCGACGTGATTATTAATGAAAATAATTCTATTACTACCAAAGACAACGGTCGAGGTATACCGGTTGGAATTCACAAAAAAGAAGGAGTCTCTGCACTGCAAGTAGTCATGACAAAGATTGGTGCCGGTGGAAAGTTTGACAAAGATTCTTATAAAGTTTCAGGAGGTCTTCACGGTGTTGGAGTCTCATGTGTAAATGCCCTATCTGAGCATTTAACAGCTACCGTTCACAAAGAAGGAAAAATTTGGCAACAAGAATACTCTAAAGGTAAAAGCTTATATCCAGTAAAAACAGTTGGTGAAACTGATTTTACAGGTACTATTGTTACTTTTTTACCTGATACTTCCATTTTTGTTCAAACTATTGAATACAGTTATGAGACATTAGCCACTCGTCTACGTGAATTATCTTACTTAAATAAAGGAATTACTATCACTCTTACTGACAAAAGAAGAAAGGATGATGAAGGAAACTTTATTAATGAAACTTTTTTTAGTAACGAAGGTCTTCCAGAATTTATTAAATATTTAGATAGTACTAGAGAACAATTGACATCAAGTGTCATTTCTATGGAAGGTGAAAAGAATGGAATTCCTGTTGAAGTTGCCATGGTATACAACACCTCTTATGCTGAAAATTTACACTCATATGTAAACAATATTAATACCCATGAAGGAGGAACACATCTGTCTGGTTTTAGAAGAGGTTTAACGGGTACTTTAAAAAAATATGCAGACAATTCCGGTTTACTTAAAAATGTAAAATTTGAAATTTCTGGAGATGATTTTAGAGAAGGACTAACTGCCATCGTTTCTGTTAAAGTTGCAGAGCCACAATTTGAAGGGCAAACAAAAACCAAACTTGGTAACAGAGAGGTAACATCTGCCGTTTCGCAAGCAGTTTCTGAGATGCTTACTGATTATCTTGAGGAAAATCCTAATGATGCAAAGACTATTGTGCAAAAAGTTATTCTAGCGGCCACTGCTAGACATGCTGCTAGAAAAGCACGTGAAATGGTTCAGCGTAAGACAGTAATGAGTATTGGAGGGTTGCCTGGAAAATTATCTGATTGCTCCGAAACAGACCCTGCTCAATGTGAAATATTTTTAGTTGAGGGAGATTCTGCAGGTGGTACTGCTAAACAAGGACGAGACAGAAACTTTCAAGCAATTTTACCTTTAAGAGGAAAAATCTTAAATGTTGAAAAGGCAATGCAACACAAAGTTTTTGAAAATGAAGAAATAAAAAATATGTTTACTGCCTTGGGAGTAAGTATTGGTACAGAAGAAGATCCAAGGGCTTTAAACTTAACAAAATTAAGATACCACAAAGTGGTTATCATGTGTGATGCAGATGTAGATGGGTCTCACATTGCTACCTTAATATTGACATTCTTTTTTAGGTATATGAAAGAAATGGTTGAGCAAGGATATATATACATAGCCACTCCTCCACTATATCTTGTGAAAAAAGGCCAAAAAAGAGAATATGCTTGGGATGACGATCAGCGAGATTTAATTGCCTCAAAGATGGGTGGTTCTGTTAATATTCAACGATATAAAGGTCTTGGTGAAATGAATGCAGAGCAATTATGGGATACTACCATGAATCCTGAATTTAGGACTTTACGCCAGATAACTATTGAAAGCATGACAGAAGCAGATAGAGTTTTCTCAATGCTAATGGGAGATGAGGTTCCTCCAAGAAGAGACTTCATTGAAAGAAATGCTAAATATGCAAATATTGATGCATAAATTTCATGAATAAAACTCAATAGAGGTAAAGTGATGTACCTCTATTAATACAATAATATTATTTAATCACTTACAAAAAATAAAAACAAAAAATATGAAAATTACAGTTGTAGGAGCAGGTGCAGTAGGAGCTAGTTGTGCAGAGTATATTGCTATAAAAAACTTTGCTTCTGAAGTTGTATTATTAGACATTAAAGAAGGGTACGCAGAAGGAAAAGCGATGGACTTAATGCAAACAGCATCCTTAAATGGTTTTGATACAAAAATAACAGGAACAACCAACGATTATTCAAAAACTGCAAATTCTGATATTTGTGTAATCACCTCAGGGATTCCTAGGAAACCTGGAATGACAAGAGAGGAATTAATTGGAATTAATGCTGGCATTGTAAAAACCGTTTCATCAAATTTAATTGAACATTCTCAAAATACGATCATCATTGTAGTGTCTAATCCAATGGATACCATGACTTACTTAGTTCACAAAACAACTGGAATCCCAAAAAATAGAATCATTGGAATGGGTGGTGCATTAGATTCAGCTAGGTTTAAATACAGATTAGCAGAGGCTTTAGATGCTCCTATCTCTGATGTTGACGGGATGGTTATAGGTGGGCATTCTGATAAAGGAATGGTTCCTTTAACAAGATTAGCAACTCGTAATTCTGTACCCGTATCAGAATTTATATCCAAAGAACGCCTAGAAAGAGTATTGCAAGACACCAAAGTTGGAGGTGCTACACTAACCGGTTTATTAGGAACCTCAGCGTGGTATGCCCCTGGTGCTGCTGTTAGTGGATTGGTTCAAGCGATAGCTTGTAATCAACAAAAAATATTCCCGTGCTCTACCTTACTAGATGGAGAATATGGTTTACATGATTTATGTATTGGAGTTCCTGTTGTATTAGGGAAAAATGGAATTGAAAAAATAGTGGAGATTCAATTAAGTGATGCTGAAAAAGCACATCTAAAAGAATCTGCAGAAGGTGTCACTAAAACAAATGGATTATTGGCATTATAAACACCCATACTCCAAAATAAAAAACCAGCCTGTAGGCTGGTTTTTTATTTTTTATCTTGATACCAATTATTAAGATAGCCCAGAAATAACTCCATCTTTATCTATGGTCATTCCTTCAGATGCAGGAATTGCAGGCAAACCTGGCATCCGCATCATTTTACCTAAAATTGGGATAATAAACTGAGCTCCAGCAGCTATTTCAATTTCTCTGACAGTAACTGTAAAGCCCTCTGGTCTTCCTATTAGTTGTTCGTTATCTGAAAAAGATTTTTGTGTTTTCGCCATACATATAGCAAAATCATTAAATCCTAACCTGTTAATTCTTCTCAAATTTAACTGTGCTTTTTTACTGTATTCTACCTTAGAAGCTCCATAAATTTCTTTAGCAATTATTTCAATCTTTTCTGTTACAGGACTTCTCCAATCATACAGCGGTTTGTATTGAGTTGCTTTATTTTCAACAATATCAACAACAGCTTTTGCTAGTTGTTTTGTTCCTTCTCCACCTTTTGACCACCCTTCAGACAAGACTGCATGAACTCCTAAACTTGAACATTTTTCAATTACAAAATTAACTTCTTCTGACGTGTCTGACAAAAAAGAATTAACAGCCACTACCGGTTCTATATTATATTTTCTAATATTCTCTATATGTTTCTCTAAATTTTTGAAACCTTCTTTTACAGCTTCTAAATTTTGCACGTTATACTCCTCTTTTTTTACACCTCCATGATGACGTAATGCTCTAATAGTGGCCACTAAAACCACACACTTAGGGTTTAATTTTGCAAAAGTAGACTTAATATTCAAAAACTTTTCAGCACCTAAATCTGCACCAAAGCCAGCCTCTGTTACCACATAATTAGACAATGATAAACCCATTTTAGTTGCAATAATAGTATTGGTTCCTTGAGCTATGTTGGCAAAAGGCCCTCCATGAATAATTGCTGGGTTTTCTTCTAAAGTCTGAACTAAATTTGGCTTTATGGCATCTTTTAATAAAATTGCCATGGCATTTTCTGCCTTTAGATCTCTCGCAAAAACAGGCTCTTTCTTGTAAGTAAATCCAATAAAAATGTCACCTAGACGCTTTTTTAAATTGTCAAAATCTGTTGCCATACAAAGAATAGCCATTACCTCCGAAGCTGGAGTAATATTAAAACCGTCTTGTCTAGGCACTCCGTTAGCAGTTCCTCCCAAACCAATGGTGATATCTCTAAGAGCTCTATCATTCATATCAATTACTCGTTTCCAGAGTATGGTTCTTGGGTCTATATTTAAATTAGATACTTTATTTTGAATGTTATTATCTATTAATGCCGACAACAAATTATTTGCTTTTTCAACTGCGTTGAAATCTCCGGTAAAATGTAAATTTATATCCTCCATAGGAACTACCTGAGAATAACCTCCACCAGCTGCACCACCCTTTATCCCAAAAACAGGCCCTAAAGAAGGCTCTCTCAAAACTACTGTAGCTTGCTTACCTATTTTATTTAAACCCTCTGTAAGGCCAATAGAAACTGTTGTTTTACCCTCTCCTGCTGGAGTTGGTGTTAAAGCAGTAACCAATATTAAATTATTATTAGCTGCTTTTTCCTCATCTAAAAGATGTAATGGAAGTTTAGCTTTATACTTACCATACATCTCAATGTCGTCTTCATCAACTCCTATTTTGTGTGCAATAGTAATAACATGCTTAAGCTCCTTAGCTTGTGCAATTTCGATGTCAGATAGATGACTCATAATTTATGATATGGTTTTATTGTTGGTTGCTAATCGCTTACTAAAAGCGGGTAAATATACATAATTTCATTAGGCTAATCTTATTGTAAATACTATATTTGCACGTTTTAAAAAAGTAGTCGACTAAAATCAAACGAAGATGCAAAACAAAGGACTTATAAGATTATTTGCAATCCTTTTCGGATTGGTAAGTTTATACCAATTGTCTTTTTCATTTTTTACTTCAAAAGTAGAAAATGAAGCCAAAGAATACGCGAAATCTAGAGGAGATCAGAATAATGGGAGAGAATTAGCAAGTTTAGAGAAAAAATATTTAGATAGTGTAAATAACCTTGAGGTGATCAACCTAGGGATTTCTCAATTTACTTATAATGATATCAAAGACAAAGAAATGAACTTAGGTCTTGATTTGAAAGGTGGTATCAATGCAATTTTACAAGTATCTGTAAAAGAGGTATTGATTTCCTTATCAAATGACTCAAAAAGTTTGGTCTTTAGACAAGCATTAAAAGCTGCTGATGAAGCTCAGAAAAATAATACTGATAACTATTTAGATTTATTTTTTAGAGAATTTGAAATAGCTACTGGAACTAGTGGCATAAAACTTAGTGATCCTGAAATATTTGGCACAAAAGCACTTCGTGAAAAAATAAACTTCAACAAAACAAACGAAGAGGTTAAAGAAGAATTACAACTAGAGATCAATAGCTCTATTAATACTGCTTTTGAAGTTTTAAGAAGTAGAATTGATAAGTTTGGAGTTACACAGCCAAATATTCAACGTATAGGTAATTCTGGAAGAATTCAAATAGAGTTACCTGGTGCAAAAGACATCGATAGAGTAACTAAACTTGTTACCAGCAAAGCTGAATTGCAATTCTGGGAAGTATTTTCTAATGCCGAAGTTCAAAACTATTTCTTTTCAGCCAACGCTGTTGTAGCTGAAATGCTGAAAGAAGATATTACAGAAGAAACAGAGGAGAGTGAAGATGCTAATGACATCCAAAGTATTTTAAATGAAGTAAAAGACTCTACTGAAGTACAGCAAAAAACATTATTTACCTACTTAACTGTAAACGTTGCTCAATCAGAACAACAGTTAAGTTCTCTTGTTGCACAAGCCAAGGTTAGTGACACTGCCATGGTAAATAAATTATTATCTGATCGAAAAGTAATAGGCGTAAGATCTAATGATATAAAAAATGTAAAGTTCTTGTGGGATTATAAATCCAATACTGCTACAGATGGTTCTGAAGTAATTGGTCTGTATGCAATAAAATCTAATAGAAATGATATTGCTCCTATTCAAGGCGATGTGATTACAGATGCTGCTCAAGTTTTTTCTCAACTAAACGATCCTGAAGTTAGTATGTCTATGAATGGAAGAGGTTCTAAGTTGTGGGAGAAATTAACTGGTGATAATGTAGGGGGTTTTGTGGCAGTTGTGTTAGATGACTATGTATATACAGCTCCTTCTGTAAACCAAGCTATTATAGGAGGTAGAACTTCTATTTCTGGTGGAAGTATGACCATTGAAGAAGCGCAAGATATTGCAACTGTCTTAAAAGCAGGTAAACTACCAGCTGCTGCAAGAATTATTCAAGCAGAAGTAGTGGGACCTTCTTTAGGGCAAGAGTCAATAGATCAATCTACAAGATCATTTATGTTAGCTATTTTATTAGTATTGGTCTGGATGATTATATATTATGGAAGAGCTGGTGTTTATGCAAACGTTGCTTTGATCGTAAACATCTTATTCATTTTTGGGATTTTAGCATCATTTAATGCGGTGTTAACCTTACCTGGTATCGCTGGTATTATTCTTACTATAGGGATGTCTGTAGATGCCAACGTAATTATATTTGAAAGAATTAAAGAAGGGTTGTTCAAAAAGAAGGGATTAAAACAATCTGTTCAAGAAGGATTTAGTGTAAAAGGAGCCCTATCTGCAATTATAGATGCTAATATTACCAGTTTACTAACAGGTATTATACTATATGTTTTTGGAACAGGACCTATCAAAGGATTTGCATTAACCTTAATCATTGGTATTTTAACCTCTTTGTTTACCGCTGTATTTATTACAAGATTACTTATTGATGGTGCCACAGAAAAAGGAAAGAACTTAACGTTTAACACCTCATTATCTAAAGGATGGTTTCAAAATATTAATATTCAATTCTTACGTAAACGTAAAATTGCTTACGTAATTTCAGGAGCTATTATCTTGGGAGGTATTGCCTCTATTGCAAGTATTGGTTTAAAGCAAGGCGTAGACTTTAAAGGGGGGCGTTCATATGTTGTTCGATTTGACAAAACAGTGAATGCTTCAGAAGTTTCTGAATCTTTGAAAGAAGTTTTTGAAACTGCTCCAGAAGTAAAAACGTACGGATCTGATTCTCAATTAAAAATAACAACTGTTTATAAAATTGAAGAAGAAGGTAATGAAGTTGACGAAGAAGTACAAACTGCTCTATACACAGGGTTAAAAAATTACTTATCTGAGGGAACTACTTATGAAAGTTTTAAACCTGGTTTTCAAAAAGAAGGAGAAAGTACTAACTCTATTATGAGTTATATTAAAGTGGAGCCTACCATTGCAGATGATATTAAAACATCAGCAATATATGCTGTATTTGGATCGTTACTAATTGTCTTCTTGTATATCTTATTACGATTTAGAAAAATATCTTTTAGTTTAGGTGCTGTAATTGCAGTATTTCATGATGTACTAATAGTATTAGGAATCTTTTCTATACTCTATAAATTTATGCCATTTGATATGGAAATAGGCCAATCGTTTATTGCTGCCATCTTAACAGTGGTAGGGTATTCATTAAATGATACCGTGGTTATTTTTGATAGAATTAGAGAGTTTGCTGGAATTCATACAAAATGGGTTTACAGCGAAGTTGTAGATAAAGCATTAAGTAGTACATTAGGAAGAACAATCAACACCTCATTAACAACATTATTGGTAATGTTAGCCATCTTTACATTTGGTGGAGATTCTATTAGAGGGTTTATGTTTGCCTTAATTATTGGTGTTGTAGTAGGAACCTACTCTTCATTATTTGTAGCAACTCCTGTAATGTATGATACTTCTAAAAGAAAAGAAGCAAGTAAGAAATAATTTCAAAAAATAGATGAAGAAACCGTTTTGTTCCTACTGACTTTCCTCAGTACATCAAAACGGTTTTTTCTTTTTAATATCAGCATCATATCTTTGCAAGATGAGTAGTATAAAATTACACGATTTAAATTTTACTCCGTTTATTTCAGAAAAAGAACTCTCTGAGATTGTAAGCTCTTTAGTAATGGAGGTAAGTGCGGATTTAGATCCTGATGAAGTTCCAATATTTATTGGGGTTTTGAATGGATCCTTTCTTTTTGCTGCAGATTTTATCAGAAAATATACCCATAACTGTGAAGTATCATTTGTGAAATTAAGCTCTTATCAAGGAACCTCATCTAGTGATGTTGTTCATGAATTAATAGGGATTAATGAAGATTTGTCGGGTAGAACCATTATTATTTTAGAGGATATTATAGACACAGGGACTACCCTACATAAAATTTACGATAGCTTTAAAAATAAAGATGTAAAACAATTAAAGATTGCTACTCTATTTTTTAAACCAGATGTCTACAGAAAAGAATTACCAATAGACTATATCGGTAAAAATATTGAAGATAAATTTATTGTAGGTTATGGATTAGATTACAATGGCTTAGGAAGAAATCTACCAGCAGTATACCAATTAACAACAGAAACAAACTAAATGAAAAATATTGTATTATTTGGACCTCCAGGTGCCGGAAAAGGAACGCAAGCAGAACTTTTGAAAGGGAAATATAATTTAGTGCATATTTCTACAGGTGATGTTTTTAGATTTAATATTAAGAACGAGACTGAATTAGGAATACTCGCAAAAACCTACATGGATAAGGGTGATTTGGTACCCGATGAAGTAACCATTCATATGCTAGAAGCAGAGGTTGAAAAAAATGCTGATGCTAATGGTTTTATTTTTGATGGGTTTCCAAGAACCCAATCTCAAGCAGAAGCATTAGACGGTTTTTTAAGTACTAAAAGAGAGAAAATAAATGGGATGGTTGCTTTAGAAGTACCTGAAGACTTATTAGTTGATCGATTGCTAGAAAGAGGTAAAACCAGTGGAAGAGCTGACGATACTGATGAAGGAAAAATTAGAAATCGTTTTAACGAATACAATACAAAAACTGCCATTTTAAAAGATTATTACGCTGCAAAAGGAAACTACTTTGGAGTAAATGGAGTAGGTTCTATTCAAGAAATTACAGAACGTTTAGCAAAAGTTTTTGATACACTATAAATTATGACAGAAGGTAACTTTGTTGATTACATAAAAGTTTATGCTTCCTCAGGAAAGGGCGGTAGAGGATCTGCGCACTTACATAGAGAAAAGTTTATCACAAAGGGAGGTCCAGATGGTGGAGACGGTGGACGGGGTGGTCATATTATTCTTCGAGGAAATAAAGATATGTGGACTTTATTTCACCTAAAATTTAAAAAACATTTTAGAGCAGAACAAGGGGGAGACGGAAGTAAGAGTAGAAGTACTGGTAAAGATGGGACCGATATTTATGTAGATGTACCCCTTGGAACCATTGTTAGAGATAGTGAAACTGCTGAAATTATTTTTGAAATCACCGAAAATGGAGAAGAAAAAATTTTATTAGAAGGTGGTATGGGAGGCCGTGGGAACTGGCATTTTAAATCCTCTACAAATCAAACACCTAGATATGCACAACCTGGAGTTGATGGCCTAGAAGGCTGGTTTCAAATAGAATTAAAAATCTTAGCAGATGTAGGTTTGGTTGGCTTTCCAAACGCTGGGAAATCTACCTTACTATCTGTAATTACTGCTGCCAAACCAAAAATTGCAGACTATGCATTTACTACTCTAAAGCCTAATCTAGGAATTGTAGAATACAGAGAATTTAAAAGTTTTGTAATGGCAGATATTCCAGGGATTATTGAAGGAGCTGCTGAAGGTAAAGGGCTTGGACATCGCTTCCTGCGTCATATAGAACGTAACTCCACCCTACTCTTTTTAATACCAGCAGATAGTGATGATATTCATAAAGAATATGAAGTGCTATTAAACGAACTTAAGAAGCACAATCCAGAATTACTAGACAAACAACGTTTACTAGCGATCTCAAAAACAGACATGTTAGATGAAGAGTTGCAAGAGGAAATTAAAAATGAATTACCAACAGGAATTCCTTTTATATTTATTTCTTCGCTAGCCCAAATAGGACTTCAAGAGCTCAAAGACAAACTCTGGAAAATGCTAAACTAGTTTTTTACCGCTATTCTAATTGGTAATTTATAAACCGTTGTTACTGGAATACCTCTCTTAATTGCAGGATAGATAGCAGGAAGTTCTTCCACACTTTTTTTAAGAATAGCTTTCAACGATGGAAGTATAACCAACAAACTATCAGATGATTTTATAGAGGTTAATTTTACCTCTTTATTGGATTGGATGGTGATGGCTACTTCAATAGTTTCATCTACAGATTGAGTAACTTGTATAGATTGCTTGGCTAAACTGCTAGAAATTTCTTGTCGAATGGTTGTTCTAAAGCAACTACTTTTTTTGTCCCTATCTATTAGGGAGTCACAGACTTTAAAAGAAGGAGAAACATCTACAGAGGTGAAATCTACATCCATGTTTATTTTCTCTATATTCTTGTTTTTTTCAAATGAAAAATACTCACAAGAAGTAAAGGAAAATAGTAAACATATGAATAAAAAATAACGCACTTGAAATGATCATTAATTTAGTGTGAAATTACGCAATTATAATGACTTTAGCTACTAGGACTTGTGTGTTTACTGAACCTTTTAGATTAACTAAATCTATAGCTTGAATTATAACTGTAACAAATAAAAAGGAGAAACGTCCTATAGTAACAACAAGTAAATCCATGGATCTTCTTTTACTTCTATTAGGTGTTTTTTTTATAATTCTTGGAATTATTGGTTCCTTTATTCCGGTATTACCTGGCCCCATTACAAGTTGGGTAGGTTTATTGTTAATTCATCTTACCAATGCAATTCCCTATAATTGGACTTTTATACTAACTACCCTAGCGGTTGCCATACTCGTGTATATATTAGATTATATCATTCCTGCTCTAGGAACAAAAAGATTTGGTGGGAGTAAATATGGCATTATAGGAACTACAGTAGGTTTAGTAGTAGGGCTTATTTTTCTGGGTCCTTTTGGTATTATCATAGGCCCATTCATTGGGGCATTTATAGGAGAGCTTATCCATGATAATGAAAACTCTAACAGAGCATTAAAAGCTGCTTTTGGATCTTTTATAGGGTTTCTGTTTTCAACTGGATTAAAATTTATAGTTAGCAGTATTTATGCAGGATTATTTTTTTCAAAAATTTGGGAAATGAAATCTAACTTCTTTTAAGCGCAAAAAAAAAGCAACCCATCTCAGGGAAGCTTTCCATTGGTTAACAAAACCAAGACACTTTTTACGAAAGTGCCAAAACAACACAACACGTTGCTTAAAATTAGCAACAGACAAATATAGCTCTTTTTTTAATTTTAAAACACCATTATTTCTTTTTTAACTGTAAAGTTCTTTTTTGCAAATCACTATCTTTGCAGCTTATAATCATTTTGAGAAAAGAAAATAGAATGCAATTATCAGAACAAGAAGTTGTACGTAGAGAAAAACTAACGAGATTACGTGAATTAGGTATTAACCCTTATCCTGCAGATTTATTTCCTGTAGATGCTAATTCTAAGCAGATAAAAAACAACTTTAAAGAAGGTAAACAAGTAACTATTGCGGGAAGATTAATGGTTATAAATATTCAAGGTAAAGCCTCTTTTGGTCAGTTACAAGATGGCGAGGGGAGAATTCAAGTATATTTTAACAGAGATGAAATTTGTCTTGGAGAAGATAAATCTTTGTACAATACTGTTTTTAAAAAATTACTAGATTTAGGAGATTTTATTGGGATAACGGGAACACTTTTTACTACTAAAGTTGGTGAAAAAACTGTGATGGTAAAAGAGTTTACCTTACTTTCTAAATCATTAAAACCCTTGCCAATTCCCAAAGTAAAAGATGGTGTTACTTATGATGCATTTACAGATCCTGAACTAAGATATAGACAACGATATGCAGATTTAGTAGTAAACCCACATGTGAAAGAAGTTTTTGTAAAAAGAACTAAACTTTTTAATGCCATGCGATCGTTTTTTAATGAGGCTGGTTACTTTGAAGTTGAGACCCCTATTTTACAACCTATCCCTGGTGGTGCTGCAGCGAGACCTTTTGCAACACATCACAATTCTCTAGACATTCCTTTGTACATGAGAATTGCAAACGAATTGTATTTAAAAAGATTAATTGTTGGTGGTTTTGATGGGGTGTACGAGTTTTCTAAAAACTTCAGAAATGAGGGTATGGATAGAACTCACAATCCAGAATTTACAGCGATGGAAATTTATGTTTCGTACAAAGATTACAACTGGATGATGGAGTTTGCAGAACAATTATTAGAACATTGTGCTATTGCAGTAAATGGAACTTCAGTTGCTACTTTTGGAGAACATACCATAGATTTTAAGGCGCCTTATGCAAGAGTAACCATGACAGACTCTATCAAGCACTTTACTGGTTTTGACATTACTGGAAAAACAGAAGATGAAATTAGAGCAGCTGCAATAGCAATGAATATTGCTGTTGATGAGACCATGGGGAAAGGAAAGTTAATCGATGAGATTTTTGGAGAGAAATGTGAAGGCAATTATATTCAACCCACCTATATTACAGACTATCCTAAAGAAATGTCTCCGCTTTGTAAAGAACACAGAGACAACCCAGAACTCACAGAACGTTTTGAATTGATGGTCTGTGGAAAAGAAATAGCCAATGCCTATTCAGAATTAAATGATCCAATAGATCAACGAGAACGTTTTGAACATCAACTAAAACTTGCTCAAAAAGGAGATGATGAAGCTACAGAATTTATTGATCATGATTTCTTAAGAGCATTAGAATATGGAATGCCTCCTACCTCTGGAATGGGAATTGGAATGGACAGATTAATTATGTTTTTAACCAACAATCAGTCTATTCAAGAAGTATTATTCTTTCCTCAGATGAGGCCAGAACAAAAAGCGCCTTCTATTGAATTAAATGAGGAAGAAAAAACTGTTCTAGCTATAATTTCTAAAACTGAAAAAATAGATTTAATAGCCTTAAAAACTCAATCTGGATTAAGCAATAAAAAATGGGATAAAACCATTAAAGGCTTAACAAAAAAAGAGGTGGCAAAGGTTACTAAAACTGAAGATGGGTTGTTTGTAGAAGTTGTTTAAATAATGGCTTCATTAGCTAATATCACTTCCATTTAATATTACAGCCAATACTAGGTTTAGGAATACCTGTATACGGTTTTTCACATTCAAGAAGATCTAAAACTTCTCGAATATCTATCCCAGTAACTGGAAGATCATTGCCAGGTCTAGAATCATCTAATTGACCATGATATACTGATATTAAATTACTGTCAAAAATATATAAATCTGGAGTACATGCAGCGTCATAAGCTTTAGCGACTTCTTGGGTTTCGTCATATAAATATGGAAACGGATAATTTTCATTTTTAGCATGAATTTTCATATTAGCCGGGCCGTCCATTGGGTATTTTTGTGAATCATTGCTGCTAATGGCAATAAAACTAAATCCTTTAGAACTATACTCATTCGCTATTTGAACTAGGGTTTTGTTAATATGAATTACAAAAGGGCAGTGGTTGCAAATAAAGAAAATAACTGTTCCTTTCTTTCCCTTTAATTCATCTAAAGAAACCACTTTTTCTGATATGGTGTCTACTAATGTGAACTTGGGAGCAGCAATGCCTTTCTGAAAATTATTGGACGGTGTTAATGCCATATTCTTAATTTTTAACCTTTATACTTCATGGGCAAATGCACCACTTTTTTTGTGTCAAAAAAATCTTCATCAAAAAAATCTGATAAATTAAAAATTGAAACTGTAGTATATTTTTTTAATTCTTCGGTTAAATCACCCCCTTTTAAATATAAAATTCCATTTTTAATTTTGTGCTCTTGTTTTTTGTTAATTTTTCCTTTAGTCCAGCGAACAAATGTTTCCATTTGAGCCACTGCTCTACTTACAATAAAATCGTAGGTATCTTGGTCCTCTTCAACTCTTCCATGAGTTGTTGAAATGTTTTGCAAACCTAAACCTTCGGCTACTTCATTTACAACCTTAATTTTTTTACCAATACTATCTACAAGATGAAAATGTGTTTCTGGAAATAATATAGCTAAAGGAATCCCTGGAAAACCTCCTCCAGTTCCAACATCCATTACTTTGGTATTCGATTTAAACTGAACTACCTTAGCAATACCTAGAGAATGTAACACATGTCTTAGGTATAACTCATCAATATCTTTCCTAGAAACTACATTAATTTTTAAATTCCAATCTTTATACAGCTCTTGTAATTTTGAAAATTGTGTAATTTGTTCTTGTGTTAATTCCGGAAAATATTTTAAAAGTAAATCCATGATTTTGAATATATCGCAAAAGTAATTAATCAATAGAACAATTCCGTCAAATAATAATCGTTTATCATCATATCATACACAAAAATGTTTATTTTTGAGATATAACAACACACCCATTTATGAAGTCAATAAATTTTTCAAGAATTGATAAGGCTAAGTTTTTTAGAACACTCAACAAAAGAGTAAATACTTACTTTAAGGAAAATAACATTAAACGAACAGGTAATTGGAAGCTATACACCAAAGCCCTCATAATGTTTTCTGTTTTTTTAGTACCTTTTATTTTAATTCTCACTGTTGAAATGCCACAATGGCTAATGTTTATTTTAATGGCTGTAACTGGAGTTGGAATGGCAGGGGTTGGAATGAATGTAATGCATGATAGCAATCATGATTCTTTCTCTAGTAAAAAATGGGTTAACAAATTAATGGGTAGTAGTATCTATATCCTTGCAGGAAATGTATACAATTGGAAAGTACAACACAATGTCTTACACCACACATTTACCAATATTAAAGATCTTGATGAAGATATTGATGCCGGTAGAATTATACGTTTTTCTAAACATTCTAAATGGCTGAAGATCCATAAGCTTCAAAAATATTATTCTATTTTCCTCTATGGATTATTAACAATTAATTGGGCAATTACTACTGATATTAAACAGATGCATAATTATTTGAAAAGAAAATTATCGTATGGTAAATTTCCTAGTCCTGCAGTAGAATGGACAAAATTAGTGATCTCTAAATTAATTTACTACTCTTTATGGATCGTTTTACCTTTAGTTGTTTTAGATATCGTATGGTGGAAAGTTTTGATTGGATTTTTTGTAATGCATTATACAGCTGGTATGATTTTAAGCCTTGTTTTTCAATTGGCTCATATTGTTCCTAATACAGAAATGCCAATACCAGATAAAGATGGAAATTTAGAGCATACTTGGGCAGTCCACCAATTGTATACCACCTCTAACTTCGCTCCTAGTAATAGACTCGTAAATTTCTATACCGGAGGCTTAAATCATCAAGTTGAACATCATATTTTTCCGCATATCTCTCATGTACATTATGGTAAGTTGGCTAAAATTGTAAAGGAAACAGCTAAAGAATTTAATTTGCCTTATAATGAGTATAAAACTACTAGAAAAGCCATTATAGAACATTTTAGACATTTAGGTGTTTTAGGTAAAAAACCAGAAATAGCATAAAAAGTACTTATAACTTCCCAATATAAATGGCACATCCATTATCGAATAGAATAAATAGCCTACCTGTATCACAAACATTGGCTATGGCAGCAAAGGCAAGAGAGTTAAAAGCTGAAGGTAAAGACATCATTAGTTTAAGTTTAGGAGAGCCAGACTTTAATACACCAGACTTTATTAAAGATGCAGCTGTAGAAGCGATTAATCAAGATTATAATTCTTACACCCCTGTAGATGGGTATGGAGAATTAAAAGAAGCAATCTGTACTAAGTTCAAGAGAGACAATAACTTGAGCTATAAGTCGAGTCAAATTGTAGTATCTACTGGAGCTAAACAATCTATTGCTAATGTTGCTCAAGTACTTCTTAATCCTGGAGACGAAGTTTTATTACCAGCACCCTATTGGGTAAGTTATTCTGCAATTGCAATTTTATGTGAAGCAACATTTGTAGAAATCCCATCTTCTATAGAAACTGATTTTAAAATTACACCAGAACAGTTAGAGGCATCTATTACACCAAAAACAAAGATGGTGTTTTTCAACTCTCCAAACAACCCTAGTGGAACAATTTATTCGGAAGAGGAATACAGGGCTTTGGCAAAAGTTTTGGAAAAACATCCTCAAATATATGTGCTATCTGACGAGATTTATGAGCATATAAACTACAACAATCCAACCTTTAGTTTTGCTGCAATCGAAAATATGTTTGACAGAACGATTACAGTGAATGGTTTAGCAAAAGCTTTTGCTATGACTGGCTGGAGAATTGGTTATATTGGAGCTCCAGAATGGATCGCTAAAGCATGTACAAAAATGCAAGGCCAAATTACATCTGGAACAAATTGTATTGCGCAACGAGCTGCTATAACTGCCGTACTAGCTCCGGTATCTAAAGTACAATACATGGTAGACGAGTTTAAATCTCGCAGAAATATTGTATTAGAATTACTCGGCGAAATTGAAGGGTTTAAATTAAATATTCCTGACGGTGCTTTTTACATTTTCCCTGATATTTCACATTTCTTTGGAAAAACTATCAAAGGAAAATACATTAAAGATGCAAATGACTTTTCTTTATTTCTACTTGAGGAAGCTAACGTAGCCTCAGTTACTGGAGCTGCTTTTGGGGCTCCAAATTGCATAAGATTATCGTATGCAGCTTCTGAAGCTATCTTAAGAGAGGCTATTAAACGAATTGCTAAAGCATTAGAATCTTAGGAATAAAAAACCGCACTCAAATCAATGAATACGGTTAAGGAGATAGCCGGGGTCATGCGTTCTTAATCTACATTGTCATGCAAAAAAGAGTTATTTGACTTCAATTGTATATCATCATTATCATCTGTAGACAAGGTTGTTTTAGATTTGCTAATTATCGAACTGCTTTCATCTAAATTTACACCCAATCTTTTGTAGGCTGGCTGACGTTCAATTTCATCTATATTTTTATTCATTTGATCAGTAAATTTATAGTTGAAACCTTTCATTTTTTGTCTTCGTTCTTCAGCTCTTTTTTGAAGTTCTGTAATGGTAAGACTCATAGGGGACACTTCTTCACTAGAGGCTTCAATTTCATTAATTTCTGACTGTGGAATTGAAGTTTTTAATTCAAATTGTAATTCTTGCTCTGGTTCTTTTGGATCTTTATTTATTGATGAACTTTTACCTATGGTAGGCTGAATATCAAAATCTTCTAAGATATGTTTTGTAACTGACTCATCTCTTTTGTCAGCAATAATTTCCTGTGCATCCGTAACCTCAAAATTCAAAATATCTGGTGTGAGCTCATGGCGAATTTCATCTTTATTTATTTTAATCTCTTCAAAATCATTGATTGGAAGATCAAATAATAAATCGGGTTGAATTGATGAAGATTCATCTTTAACTTCTTCTTCAACAACTGGTGATATATTGGTAATAATAAAATCATCTTCAGAAATATCTTCAGAAAGAATTTCATCATAAACTACAGTACTGTTTCTGATAACCTCAGAAGTTGGAATTAAATCCATTTGAAACTCTTCTCTCTCTTCTTGATGTTCTGGTTCATCATCTACTTCAAGAATATGAATTATTTTCTTTTCACTTGTATCAATTGGATCTTTAACTAATGGAGTTTTAGATAAAATAGTATCTGAAAAATCGTACGTAGCTTTTTGTTCGTCTTCCAGAGTATAAACTGTTTTCTTAACTTCTGTATTTGTAATGTTACTTTGTTGATCTAAGGCAAAACCCGTAGCCACAACTGTGACAGCTATAGCATCTCCTAGATCTTTATCTTCTCCAATACCCATAATAATATTGGCTTCAAAACCTGCTTCTGTTTGGATGAAATCATTAATTTCTCCAATTTCGTCTAATGTTACCTCATTAGTTCCTGAAACAATTAATAATAATACATTTTTTGCACCAGTAATCTTGTTGTCATTTAATAAAGGAGAATCTAATGCTTTAACTATAGCACTTTTAGCTCTAGAAGTTCCTTCTTCTTTAGCAGAACCCATAATGGCTGTTCCACTATTAGAAAGAACTGTTTTTGCATCGTGTAAATCTATATTTTGTTTGTAGTGATGTGTTATTACTTCTGCAATTCCTCTCGCTGCTGTAGACAAAACTTCATCAGCTTTTGAAAATCCAGCTTTAAATCCTAAATTTCCATATACTTCTCTTAGTTTGTTGTTGTTTATAACAATAAGAGAATCAACATTGTCTCGTAACTCATCAATACCAGCTTGTGCTTGTTTAGATCTCATTCTTCCTTCAAATTGAAAAGGCATGGTCACAATTCCTACAGTTAGAATGTCCATATCCTTAGCAATTTTAGCAATAATTGGAGCTGCCCCTGTTCCTGTTCCACCACCCATACCAGCAGTAATAAACACCATTTTCGTTTGGGTGTTTAACATCTCCTGAATCTCTTTAATGCTTTCCTTGGCAGCCTGCTCTCCAACTTCTGGATTTGCTCCAGCACCTAGTCCTGAAGTTAAGTTAACTCCTAACTGAATTTTATTAGGTATAGAGCTGTTTTCTAGCGCTTGAGCATCTGTGTTACAGATGACAAAATCTACCCCTTTGATGTCTTGCTGAAACATGTGATTAACAGCATTGCTTCCTCCACCACCCACACCAATTACTTTAATAGTGTTTGATTGTGATTTTGGCATCTCAAATAAAATGTTATCGAATTCTCCGCTCATAATAACTTTTCTATTTTTATTTATTTATATGTTCTTACTAATTATTCTGCATTGTCTAAAAACTCTTTCAATCCATCTGTAAACTTGTCGAAAAAAGATTTTTTATTTGTCTTTGGTTTGGGATCTAATTCTGGAACATTCTCTTCAACATTTTCCTCTTGTTTTTGTCTTTCTTGCTCCTCTTTGTCCTCTCTTGAATGATTTTCTAGACCTTCCATTAATAGTCCAACAGCAGTTGCATAAGATGGACTAGATAGGCCTTCATCAGAATCTCCTGCTAGATGCTCATTAGGATAACCAATCCTTGCATCCATACCTGTAATATACTCAACTAGTTGTCTTAAATGTTTTAACTGAGAACCTCCACCTGTTAAAACAATTCCTGCTATTAGTTTTCCTTTTTGTGTCTCATGCCCGTAGTTCTTTATCTCTAAGTATACATGTTCAATAATTTCTTGAACTCTAGCATGAATTATCTTTGAAAGATTTTTGAGTGTAATTTCTTTTGGTTCTCTACCTCTTAACCCTGGAATAGATACTATTTCTGTTTCCTTATTTTCTCCTGGCCAGGCTGATCCAAATTTAATTTTTAATAACTCTGCTTGTTTTTCAATGATAGAGCAACCTTCTTTAATATCTTCTGTAATCACATTTCCTCCAAACGGAATAACTGCGGTGTGTCTAATAATTCCATCTTTAAAAATTGCCAAATCAGTGGTACCACCTCCAATATCAATCAAAGCAACTCCAGCCTCCTTTTCTTCTTGACTTAAAACCGCTGATGCCGAGGCTAGTGGTTCTAAAGTAATATCAGATAAATCCAATCCTGCACTTTTTACACAGCGACCAATGTTTCTAATTGATGAAACTTGCCCAACTACTACATGAAAATTGGCTTCTAGTCTTCCACCATACATTCCAATTGGTTCTTTAATATCTGCCTGACTGTCTACTTTAAATTCTTGAGGTAATACATGAATAATTTCTTCACCAGGGAGCATAACCAGTTTGTGAACTTGGTTTACTAGATTTTCAATATCGTTTTCGTCTATAACTTCGTCTGCATTAGATCTTGTAATATAGTCACTATGATGAAGGCTTCGAATATGTTGTCCAGCTATACCAACAACTACATTTTCTATTTTCTGACCAGAAACACTCTCTGATTCTTCAACTGCTTGCTGTATAGATTGTATTGTTTGAGTAATATTACTAACTACACCTCTTTTAACTCCTAGACTTTTTGCTTTACCAATTCCTAAAATCTCTAACTTTCCATATTCATTTTTACGACCAATCATAGCTACAATCTTAGTTGTACCTATATCTAAACCAACGGCTATTTTATTATTTTCCATTTCTTTTATTTTACACCAACAACTTGATTGTGATATTTAATATTTATGGTTTTGTACTTTTGTATTGTACTATCTAAAAAAGCTTTGCCATAAAACGCTTTTAACTTTTTTATTTTTTCGTCTATTTCTGTCAGATTCCCAAAATCTATCCTGTAATCTCCACTTCTAACTGTCATCAAATACTCTTTATTGTCTTTTCTATGGATTGAAGTAACCTCTTTGTTCAAAAAATTATCCTCATCAATTTTATTTAACAATACCAATAATTCTAACAAACTACTATCATCATTTAAACCAGACACCAAGGGAACTCTAGCTGAATAGTTTTCAGAAATTGGAACTTTTACTCCCTCTGAATCAATGTAGTAAGATAAATTACTAGTAAGTATTCTAGCGATAGGTTGCCTTTGTTTTATGAAAGACCCAAGCGTGCCATCTATGGTAAAAAAAAGTGATGCTTTTTCAACATATGGGTTTTCTAGAACCAATTCTTCTAACTTGTATAAATCTATTACAGATTTTGCTTGTTTTTGTACTCTATCGTTGTTTTGTATTAACAATTTATTAACTATTTCGTGAGTTAAGAAATATGGCTCTTCAGATTCAAATTGAATATCTATTTTCTTAATTATTTTTTGTGTATTTCTTTGATTAGAAAAAATGAATAAGAATACCAATACCCCAATAAAAATGGGCATAAATAGATATTTTATAATTCTTTTTAACTTCATAATTAACATATAGAAATTAATTCATTTTTAACATCTTCAACCATCTTTCCGATATCTCCTGCACCTAACATTGCAACTATATTGGCTTCAGAATTTTTAATATCTTTTACTAAATTTTTTTTATCTGTGATTTTTTTATTCTTGTTGAGAATTTTTTCTAACAGCCATAAAGAAGAAACTCCACTTATAGGTATTTCTCTTGCCGGATAGATATCAAGCAAGAGTACTTCATCAAACTTTGATAACTCAACTGCAAAATCTTCAATAAAATCTCTAGTTCTTGTGTATAAGTGAGGCTGAAAAACTACTATATTTTTTTTAAAAGGATACAACTCTTTTATAGAACTATGAACAGCTCGAATCTCTGTTGGATGGTGCGCATAATCATCAATTAGAGTTAGTTTTTCTGATCTAATTTTATATGAAAAGCGTCTTTTTACTCCTCTAAATGTTTCTAGTGATTTTTTAATGTTTTCAGTAGGGATGCCATAGCAATCTGCCATAGCAAAAGCTGCCAAGGCATTCATCATATTGTGTTTCCCTGGCAATAAAAATGATACCTCATTGATAATTTTATGAGGTGTTTTTACATCAAAAACATAGTGGCCGTTTTTTCTTTTTATATTAGATATACTATAATCTGCATCTTCTTCTACAGCATACGTTAACCCCTCTAATTTACATCCTTTAGCAACAATTAATTGATTTGAAACCTTGTCTGCAAATTCTTGAAAAGAATTCTCTAAAGAATTTTTCTCACCATAAATATCTAAGTGGTCTGCATCTGTAGATGTAACACAAGCTATGTTTGGTGAAAGTTTTAAAAATGAACGATCAAATTCATCTGCTTCTACAACTGAAATTTCATCCTTTCCTAAAATTAAATTAGACTGATAATTCTCTGAAATACCTCCCAAAAAACTAGTGGCATTGTAAGGTTGCATAATATGACCTAAAATTGCAGTTGTAGTTGTTTTACCGTGTGTTCCAGCAACTGCAAGACAAAAAGTGTATTTTGTGATAAGGCCTAAAACCTCTGCACGCTTCATAACTTTAAATCCGTTATCAATAAAAAAATTTAATTCTAAATGATCTGAGGAAACTGCTGGCGTGTATACCACCAAAGTATGATGTTTATTTTTGAAATTTTCAGGAATTAAATCTAATGAATCTTCATAATGTGTATCTATTCCTATATTTCGCAAACCTTCTGTAATGGCAGAAGTTACTTTGTCATACCCTGAAACTTGTTTTCCCACAGCGTGAAAATACTTTGCCAAAGCACTCATACCGATACCCCCGATACCAATAAAATAAATAGTATGTATGCCTTTTAAATTCAAAAATCTACTAATTTTTCTACTTGATTTATTATTTTGTTTGTTGCATTTGGTAATGCTAACTCCTTAATATTTTGACTTAAACTTTCCTGTTTTCCATCATCTTTTAACAAGGTTTCAAAAACTATTGGAAAAGTTTCTAATTCAGACTCTTTCAATAAAATAGCACCGTGTTTTTCTGCAATAGATAGTGCATTTTTAGTCTGATGATCTTCTGCCACATTGGGTGATGGAACAAAAATGGTAGGCTTACCAACAATACATAATTCAGATACAGAGCTAGCACCAGATCTAGATATAATAATATTAGCTGCTGCATATGCTAAATCCATTTTATTAATGAATGAATGAACATGAATGTTTTCGAACTCATTATATTTTTTATATTCATCAAAATAAAGCTTACCACATTGCCAAATTACTTGTACTTTTTGTTCTTTAAAAAACACAATATTTTGTTCAATTAACTGATTTATCTTCCTAGCACCCAGGCTACCTCCTAGAACTAAAATTGTTGTTGTTTTCTGTTTTAGATGAAACAATTTATTCCCATCAAAAATCTTATCCTTGGTGTGTATTGATAATAAGCTTGATCTAACTGGATTCCCTGTTTTTACAATTTTCTCTTTTGGAAAAAATCGACCTAAACCATCATAGGCAACACAAATAATTTTAGATTTTCTGCTCAATAATTTATTTGTAATTCCAGGATAAGAATTTTGTTCTTGAATTAATGTTGGAATCTTACACATATTAGCCATTATAATTGTTGGCCCGCTAGCAAAACCTCCAGTCCCTATCGCTACATCTGGCTTAAATTGTCTTATAATTTCTCTTGACTTAAATAGACTGACCAATAATTTTAGAGGGAATAATAAATTTTTGATTGTTAATTTTCTTTGAATCCCTGAAATCCATAGCCCTGTTATTTCATAACCTGCTTCCGGCACTTTTTCCATCTCCATTTTATCCTTTGCTCCAACAAATAAAAACTTTGCATGTGGAAACCGTTCTTTTAACTCATTAGCAATAGCAATAGCCGGATAAATGTGACCTCCTGTGCCACCACCACTAATTAATATGTTAATCGATTGCTTCATGTAAAATATCTAATGGATTATCATCTAAAATTGTTTCCTCAGTTTCTTGTTTAGAAGAACTTACACTAAGAATCATACCAAGAGCAAAGCATGTCATCCAAATGGAAGTACCTCCACTACTTATTAATGGTAATGTTTGGCCTGTAACTGGAAACAAATTTGTAGCCACTGCCATATTAATAACTGCTTGAAAAATAATAGGTAAGCCCACCCCAATCACCAATAATGTGCCAAAAATTGTACTTGCTTTTTTAACCGTAACAAAAATTCTAAATAGTAATAAAAAATAAACAAAAACAATAAGTACAGCCCCTACCAAGCCGTATTCTTCAACTATAATGGCATAAATGAAATCTGACGATGATTGCGGTAAGAAATTCTTTTGTATACTCTTTCCAGGACCTTTTCCAAAGGTTCCTCCTGTTGCTATGGCTATTTTTGCTTTTTCTACTTGATAGGACTCTTGACCTTCTGAATTGGAAAAGTTTTCAATTCTACTTCCCCAGGTATTTACTCTATTAGGCATCAAATCTGGAAATGCTTTAGCAATTAAAATAAATAATGTTAATGATAAAATTCCAGCTCCAATTATATACCCTATATATTTTATGGGATACCCTCCTACAAAAGCTAAAATTAAAATCATTGAAAAAATAATTGCAGTGGTAGAAAAATTAGCAGGTAAAATTAATATTAGAATTAAAGCAACTGGCAGCCATAGTTGAATCAAACTTTCTTTAAAAACTATTTTTAGATCTTTATTTTTAGCCAAATATCTTGATGTATAAACCATTAGCACCAAGCCAGCAAGTGTTGATGTTTGAAAGCCAACTCCTATAAACGGAATGCTAATCCATCTACTCGCATAGGTTCCTCCTATAGTTGTTCCTTGTGCTAAAGTGTAAATCAATAAGAAGAAAACAACTGGTAACAGCAAGACAGATCCACCACTAAAATATCTATAAGGGATTTTATGAACTGCATAAATTATAGCAAAACCCATAATTAAAAGCACAACATGTTTTAATAAATATCCTAAAGTTGAACCTCCTACTACACTTACTAGATTTGCGCTAGCGCTGTAGACAGGCATAAAAGAAAATAATGCCAAAATAGCCACCAAAGCCCAAATGGTTCTATCTCCTTCTATATGTTTGAAAATTCCTTTCATAAATGGAACTTATTCTTTACAATTTTATAACTAGTTACAAACTCATTACTGCATTTTTAAACTGACGTCCTCTGTCTTCATAATTATCAAATAAATCGAAGCTAGCACATGCTGGTGATAACAAAACATTATCGCCTGATTGAGATAGTTTAAAAGCAACCTTAACAGCTTCCTCAGCTCCTGCAGTTTCTATCATCATATCTACTACATTATAAAACACAGATTTTAACTTTTCATTGTCTTCACCTAAACAAACGATTGCTTTTACTTTTTCTCTAACTAAAGGCAATAAATCTTCATAATCATTACCTTTATCAACACCTCCAACAATCCAAACAGTTGGCTGCTCCATACATTCCAAGGCATAAAAAGTAGCATTTACATTTGTAGCTTTAGAATCGTTAATAAATTGAACTCCATTAACTTTATGTACATTCTCTAAGCGGTGTTCTGCTCCTTCAAAATTTGCAAGACTTTCCTTTATGGTTTGACTTCTTACATTAAGTAACTGAGAAGCCAAGGCTCCAGCCATGGTATTTTTAATATTATGTTTTCCTTGTAATCTTAGATTAGATGTGCTCATGCTATATTTTTCTGTATTTATTTTTATTTGTATCGTATTTTTTTTTAAAAATGCTCCGTTGTCAACCTCCTTTTCAATTGAGAAGGGAATTAATTTTGCATTTACCTTGTGTTCTTTTAGCCAGGTACTTATTACCTTATCATCTGCATCATATATCAAAAAATCGTCAGCCGTTTGGTTTTTAGTGATTCTAAACTTTGAGGCTACATATTGATTAAAATCATATTCATATCGATCTAAATGATCTGGGGTAATATTTGTAATTATTGCAATATGTGGTCTAAAATTTATAATTCCATCTAATTGAAAACTACTCAACTCCAATACATAACTTCCAAAGTCTTGCTCTGCAACTTGTTGAGCGAAACTATCTCCAATATTTCCAGCAACTCCTACACGCAAATTTGCTGATGTAAGCATATGATGTGTGATGAGGGTAGTTGTTGTTTTTCCATTTGATCCGGTTATTCCAACAATTGTTGCCTTTGTAAATTGAGAGGCAAATTCAATTTCAGAAATTACTGGAATCCTTTTTTTAAGGAGTAATGAAACTACTGCAGCTTTTTCTGGAATGCCTGGGCTTTTAACCACCAAATCAGCATTTAAAATCAATGAGTTTGTATGATGACCCTCCTCAAAACTTATTTTATGATGTGAAAGAACTTTTTTATATTTTTCTGAAATACTTCCTATGTCTGAAAGAAAAACATCAAACTCTTTTTGTTTTCCCAGTATGGCGACTCCAACTCCACTTTCTCCTCCACCAAGTATGACTAATCTTTTCATTATTTATAAACTCCTAATTTTAGGGTTTGAATACTATCTTAATTTTAATGTTACAATGGTAAAAACCGCCAAAAGAATTCCTATAATCCAAAAACGGACTACTATTTTACTCTCATGATATCCAGACTTTTGATAATGATGATGTAGAGGCGACATCTTAAAGATTCGTCTTCCTTCACCATATTTTTTTCTTGTGTATTTGAAATAGGAAACTTGAAGTATTACAGATAAATTTTCTACTAAAAAAATACCTGCAAGAATTGGCAACAATAATTCTTTACGAATTGAAATAGCGATCACTGCTATTATACCTCCAATTGTTAAACTACCTGTATCTCCCATAAAAACTTGCGCTGGATAGGTGTTGTACCACAGAAAACCTATCAAAGCTCCTGCAAAAGCTAAGATGTATACTGTCATTTCTCCAGAATTTGGGATATACATGACATCTAAATAATCTGAAAAAATAATATTCCCTGACACCCAAGCAAAAAGGCCCAAAACAACCACTATAATAGCTGAAGAGCCGGTTGCTAAACCATCTATACCATCTGTAAGATTTGCACCATTAGAAACAGCTGTTATAATGAAAATTGTAATGAAAATAAACACTAACCAACCATACTTTTCATATCCTTCACCTAAAAAACTTAAGAAGTCAGAATAATCTAATTCATTGTTTTTAAAAAATGGAACAGTTGTTTTTGTTGACTTATGCGCTTGTCCAAAAACCTGAGTTTTCCCATTTTGTTGAACTACTTGTTGTGCTAATGGCAACTCTTCTTTAATTGTTACATTGTCATTAAAATAAAGCATAGAACCAACTATTAAACCCAACCCTACTTGACCTAAAATTTTAAATTTTCCCTGTAATCCTTCTTTGTCTTTTTTAAATACTTTGATATAATCATCTAAAAAACCAATTAAACCCATCCAAACTGTTGTTATAAGTAGGATGATGATATAAATATTGTCTAATTTGGTTAATAATAACACAGGAATTAGTGTAGAAAAAATAATGATAATACCGCCCATTGTTGGAGTTCCTGCTTTTTGAATTTGCCCCTCAAGACCCAGGTCTCTGATACTTTCTCCTACCTGCTGTGTTCTTAAAAAATTAATGATTCTTTTACCATATATAGAGGACACCGATAAGGCTAAAATAAAAGCAGCTGCAGCTCTGAATGTAATAAACTGAAATAACCCTGCTCCAGGGAAATTAAAATGAGACTCCAAATAATCAAATAAATAATACAGCATCCTATTTTTTTAAAAGGTTAAAATATTTTTTTACTTCTACTAAATCATCAAAATGAAAGCGTTCTCCACTTATCTCTTGATAGTTTTCATGGCCTTTTCCAGCTATTAATAAAATATCACCAGTTTCTGAAAATTTACAAGCTGTTTTAATGGCTTGTCTTCGATCTGATATGGTTATTATTTTTTTTAAATTTTCTGCAGATACTCCCTCTTCCATCTCTTCCAAAATTGTATCTGGATTTTCTGTTCTTGGATTATCTGAAGTAAAAATTGCCTGAGTACTTAATTGAGAAGCAATATGAGCCATCTTAGGTCTTTTTGTCCTATCTCTGTCTCCTCCACAACCAATAACTGTAATTAGCTTTTCGTTGTTTGTCCTAATATCATTGATAGTTTGAAGTACATTTCTTAGCGCATCTGGTGTGTGTGCGTAATCTACAATAGCAATAACTCCATTATCTGAAACAAGATGTTCAAATCGTCCACTAACACTTTCTAACTGACTAATAATTGTTAAAATCTCTATTTTTTCTAAGCCTAATTCATAAGCCACCCCAATGATAGCTGCTAAATTATAGGCATTAAAATTTCCAATTAACTTTGTCCAAAATTCTGTATCATTTATAGAAATTAATGTCCCTGAAAAACTTTTTTCAATAATTTTCGCCTTATAATCTGCCAATGTTTTTAGCGCATAAGTTCTTTTTCTAGCTTTTGTATTTTGCAGCATTATGTTACCATTTTTATCATCTAAATTGGTAAGGGCAAATGCTTTTTTTGGTAGTGAATCAAAGAATGATTTTTTAACATCTCTGTAGGATGCAAAAGAAACATGGTAATCTAAATGATCATGTGATAGATTAGTAAAAATTCCACCCGCAAACTCTAGACCTTCTGTTCTTTTTTGATGAATCCCGTGAGAACTAACCTCCATAAAACAGTAATCTACTCCTAACAAAACCATTTTATGTAAGTAGTAATTTATAGTTACAGAATCTGGTGTTGTATGAGTTGCATTAAAGACAGTTGTATCTACTAAAATTTGAACAGTAGATAGCAATCCTGTTTTATATCCCGATTTTTTTAACAATTGATATAATAATGAAGCTACTGTTGTTTTACCATTAGTCCCTGTAACACCTATCAACTTTAATTTTGAAGACGGATTATCATAGAAATTTGAGGCAATAATTGCTAACGTTTTACTGGAATCTTCTACTTGAATAAAAGTAATATTTGCCTCTAAGCGAATTGGTAGTTCTTCACAAATAATTGTTGTAGCTCCTAAGCTAATTGCCTTATCTATATATAAATGACCATCAACGGAAGTGCCTTTTTGAGCAACAAATAAGGAATCTTTTATAACTTTTCTTGAATCAAAATCAACTTGAGCTACCTTCACATTGGTATCACCATAAACAGCGTTTACAGAAACCTTATATAATATGTCTTTTAATAATTTCAACTAAGACAGATTTAAAATTATAGTTGCTCCCTTTTTTATGAGAGTTCCTTTTTTAATAGATTGTTTTTTTACTTTTCCAATTCCTTTGATTTTAACATTTAATCCAACATTTTCCAGTAATGAAACTGCATCCATAGCTGGCATTCCTATTACATTTGGAATGGTTTCTGTATTTATTATTTTATTGTAAAAGCTTGAATATTGATCGCCAATTTTTTGAGAGGAAAACTTTTCTTTTACAAGATCATCATCCACCGAAGTAGTTGTATATATTTTTTGTGCAATTTCTTTAAAAACAGGGGCAGCTACTGTAGCTCCGTAATACCCTTTTTTCTTCAAAGGGTCATGAATAACTACAATACATGAATATTTTGGAAGATCTGCAGGAAAGAAACCTGCAAATGAAGCTACATATCTCTTATTTGAATATCCTCCAGCAATAGTATCTCCCTTTTTATTTACATGTCTACCAACATATTTTTTTGCAGTACCTGTTTTTCCAGCCATAGAAAAATTGGAAGAATAGATATTATTTGCTGTTCCTTTTTCAACAACATTTTCTAGGACTTTTTTTAATTTTTTTATAGTTTCTGGAGTTGCAATTTGTGGATTTATAACCTCTTTTTGAAAAGATTTTTTAATTCTGTTTTCTTTTCTCAACTCTTTTATAAACCTTGGCTTTACCATTTCACCATTATTAGCAACAGCGTTGTAAAGCATTAATGTCTGAAGTGGGGTCACAGCAATACTATAGCCCCACGACATCCACTCTAAGCTTATTTTATTCCATCCCGGCTTACCCGGATAATAAACAATTGGTTTTCCTTCACCTTTTATTGGTAATCCAATTTTATTGGTAAGTCCATAATCTTTTAAATGATCTAAGAATTTTTCTGGTTTATCATCATAATGTTCACGAATTAGTTTAACTATTCCAACATTTGAGGATACTTCAAACACTCTAGCTGCTGATATTTCTCCATAGCCTCCTCTTTGGGAATCTTCTACTCTTTTACCATGAATAAAAATCCGTCCTTTTTCTGTATCTACAACAGTAGAGGTGTCTATCATTTTATCATCTAAAGCAGCCATTAAACTAGCTAATTTAAATGTTGATCCTGGCTCATGAGCTTCCCAAACTGCATAGTTTCTTTTTTCATAATATTTTCCTGCTGAAGTTCTCCCTAAATTTGAAATTGCTTTGATTTCACCTGTTGCAGTCTCCATTACTACAGCACATCCGTGATCGGCTTCAAAATATTCTAATTGACGAAGTAATGCATGATGAGTAATATCTTGAATATTTACATCTAGAGTAGTTACTACATCATACCCTTGAACTGGTTCTTTTTCATTTACATCGTTTATTGGCTTCCATTGCCCTTTAGCAATTTTTTGTTTCCATCTAAGGCCGTCCTCACCTTTTAAATAATCAATAAAAGCTCCTTCAATCCCTGCATCCCCTCTATTATCATGATATCCTATAGTTCTTTCAGCTATTTTGCCAATTGGATGTGCTCTCACCGTTTTATGCTCTGCTATAAAGCCCCCTTTATAAACTCCAAGTTTAAATATGGGAAACTGCTTCATTTTCATGTAATCATTATATCCAATATCTTTTGCAATAAGTATATATCTGTTTTTTGATTTTCGAGCATTTCTTAGTTTTTTCTCAAAAAAATTAGGAGGCTTTCCTAAAAAATTTGCCAAGTTTCTAGAGAGCTTTACCACGTCTCTATCAAAAATTTTTACATCAACAGACATGACATCCATTCTAATTGTAAATTTTGACATTGAAGTTGCTAATAGATTTCCATCTGAAGCATATACATTTCCTTTATTGGCCTCAATAGCAAATGGCTTTCTAGTAAGATCTTTTGATATTTTCCTATACTTATTACCCTGGAGATATTGAATATCTATGACTCTAAAAATTATCAAGGAAAAAAGAAGCGTCATAAAAGCAGCTACAATGTAGAATTTTGTTAGTATGCTTTTTTGATGATCTCTCAAGGTTAATTATTTTATTCGTTGTTAATGACTTTTATTCTTTTTGGCGGAGTTTTAGAGGGTTGCAATCCCGTCATTTTTGCTCTCTGACGAATGTTAGACTCCATTTTCATTCGCATTAATGTTGTTTGAGTATCTATATATATGGCTCTTAACTCTCTTTTTAACTTATTTAATTCTGAAATTTCCAACACCTTCTTATCAGAACTATGTGCGCTAGAAATCATGATTAAAAGAAGAACCACAATAAAAAAAATCATTCTCCAATTTTTAAAGGAAGATTCATTAATTAAAAAACCTCCTCTCAAAACATCATATATGTTTTTTTTTACCTTAGACATTATGTTTTTAATTTAGCTACTCTTAGCTTTGCACTCCTTGCCCTATTATTACTATTTATCTCACTTTTCTCTGGAACAATTAATTTTCCAACTTTCATTAAAGGAACATCTATATTTCCAAATAAATCTTTTTCTGGCTCACCAGAAAACAACCCTGTTCTTATAAATCTTTTCACAAGCCTATCTTCTAACGAATGATAAGAGATGACGCTCAATCTGCCCTCAGGTTTTAATAAAGTAGGTGTCTGTATTAAAAACTCTTTTAAAACATCTAATTCTTCATTTACTTCAATTCTAATAGCTTGAAAAATTTGAGCTAATATTTTATGCTCCTTAGCCTTGGGTAAATATCTCTGAAGAACACTTCTAAACTGGAAACTTGTATCTATTTTTTTAATTTCTCTTTCCTCTACAATAGTTTTAGCAATCGATCTAGCATTTCTTAACTCACCATACATAAACAGAATATCTGCAAGCTTTTCTTCTGGGTAGGTATTGATAATTTTTTTTGCTGAATTCTTGGAGCTCTGATTCATCCTCATATCTAATTCTCCGTCAAAACGTATAGAAAATCCTCTTTCTGCCTCATCAAATTGATGAGATGACACTCCTAAATCAGCTAAAACACCATCAACTTTTTTTATTCCATAAAATTTTAAAAACCTGCTTATATACCTGAAATTTTCTTCTATTAAAATAAATCGACTGTCTTCAATTTTATTTCTTATTGCATCCGAGTCTTGATCAAAAGCAAGCAACATTCCATTACTACCTAGGCGTTTTAATATCTCTCTTGAATGACCTCCACCTCCAAATGTAACGTCTACATAAACACCATCTTTCTTTATTGATAGTGCGTCTATACTTTCAGATAACAGTACTGAATTATGATACTCCATTATCATCAGAATTACCCATTACCTCCTCCGTTAATGAAGCAAAATCCATGGCTGTATCGTCTATAGATTTTTCATAACTATCTTTATCCCAAATCTCAATGATATTTATTGCCGAAGACAAAACTATCTGCTTCTTTATTCCAGCAAAATGACACAAGTCTTTAGGAATCAATAATCTTCCTGAAGAATCTAACTCAACTTCTTTTACTCCCGCAGTAAATCTTCTGATGAAATCGTTGTTTTTCTTAATAAAACGATTTAGACTATTAATCTTAAGCATGACCTTATTCCACTCTTGCATAGGATACAACTCAAGACAAGGTTGAAAAACAGCTCGCTTTACAACAAAACCCTCTTGCAAAATAGGAGACAATTGCTTTTTAAAAGCTGATGAAATCATCAACCTTCCTTTAGCATCAACCTTACACTCATATGTACCTATTAAATTTATCAATGGAACTAATTTTACCTTTGGATTCAAAAATAAAAATTATTTACCACTTTTTACCACTTTTTACCACATTGTTAATAAGTATTGTGAAAGGTCCTATTTTTAGTAGCCTAAAAGCCCAAAACTAATTCTTAGCGCATAATCAATTCATCGTATTTGTCATAAAAAAGAACTACATTTGTAATTAGCCTAATCAAGAAATAATGACTGAAAGCTTAAAAACTGAAGGAGAATTTACTTACGCAGAAGCTGGAGAAGGGAGATCTTTAATTATTCTCCACGGACTAATGGGGGCACTAAGTAATTTTGACGAAACTTTTCAGTATTTTACAAAAAAAGGATATCGAGTTTTAATCCCAGAACTTCCTTTATATACATTACCATTACTAAAAACTAATGTAAAACACCTAGCCAAGTTTATTCACGAATTCATAAAATTTAAAGGGTTAGAAAAAGTTACCTTACTTGGTAATTCTTTGGGAGGACATATTGCACTTTACTACACAAAACATTATCCTGAAGATGTTCATTCATTAGTTCTAACTGGAAGCTCTGGTCTTTATGAAAAGGCCATGGGAGATACCTATCCTAAAAGAGGTAATTACGAATATATTGAACAAAAAACTAGAGATGTTTTTTATGATCCAGCTATTGCCAGCAAAGAGCTTGTAGATGAAGTATATGGGATCGTTAATAATCGTATTACGGTTTTAAAAACATTAACTATTGCAAAAAGTGCAATCAGGCACAATATGGCTGATGATTTACCAAACATGAAGCAACCCACTTGCTTAATTTGGGGGAAACAGGATTCAGTGACACCACCTGATGTTGCTAATGATTTCCACAAACTATTACCTAATTCTGATTTATTTTGGATTGATAAGTGTGGACATGCAGCCATGATGGAAAAGCCTAAGGAATTTAATCAAATTCTAGAATCTTGGTTTAGTTCTAGAAACATCTAATTCATGAAAATTAAATCTGCAGAGTTTGTAATGAGTAACAGTAATGTTACAAAGGCTCCAAAAGACAGGATTCCAGAATATGCTTTTATTGGAAGATCTAATGTTGGTAAATCTTCATTAATTAACATGTTAATGGGGCGAAAGGACCTAGCAAAAACATCTGGAAAACCTGGAAAAACTCAACTTATTAATCATTTTAAAATAAATGACAACTGGTTTTTAGTAGATTTACCTGGATACGGATACGCCAAAATTTCAAAAAAAAAACGAACAATTTTTCAATACTTTATTGAAAATTACTTCAAAGAAAGACAGCAGTTGGTTTGTACATTTGTTTTAATAGATTCTAGACATGATCCTCAAAAAATTGATCTTGAATTTATGCAGTTTTTAGGTGAAAATCAGATACCTTTTTGCATAGTTTTTACAAAAGCAGATAAATTAGGAAGTTCTAAACTGAACAAACAAATTATTTCCTATAAGAAAAAATTACTTACCAGTTGGGAAACACTCCCTACCTCTTTTATTACTTCGTCATCAACCGGACTAGGTAAAGATGAGTTTTTAGAGTTCATAGCAACAGTGAATGATGATGTTGCTGATAATTTCAACTAATAATGTATTCTAATAAAGATAATTTAGAGGTTCTTTTTGAAGACAATCACTTAGTGATAGTCAATAAAAAATCAGGAGATATTGTTCAAGGTGATAAAACCGGAGACAAACCTTTAAGTGATGTTATAAAAGAGTATATCAAAGAAAAATATAATAAACCAGGTGAAGTTTTTTTAGGTGTAGTTCACAGATTAGATAGACCCACCTCTGGGATTATTATTTTTGCAAGAACTTCAAAAGCACTAGAGAGATTAAACAAGATGCTTCGAGACAGAGTCATTTCAAAAACATATTGGGCAGTTATAAAAAACAATCCAAAAAAGCCAACGGATACTTTAATACATTTTCTAAAAAAGAATCCTAAAAACAATAAATCTACTGTTTTTAAAAAAGAAGCTCAGGGAAGTAAAAAAGCCATTCTTCATTACACAACTTTAAAAAATTTAGAGAATTATTTACTTTTAGAAATTGATTTAGAAACGGGTAGGCACCATCAAATTAGAGCTCAACTTTCTTTCATTGGAAGCCCAATCAAAGGAGACCTGAAATACGGCGCATCTAGAAGTAACAAAGATGGAAGCATTCACTTACACGCTAGAAAAATAAACTTTACTCATCCTGTATCAAAAAAAACAATTACAATTATAGCCCCTACTCCAAGTGAAGTAATTTGGAATGCATGTATGGATTGATTATATTTAGAAATATTATTTTAACTATATTTTTGATATGACTACTAGAAGAAAATTCCTTAAAAAAACTTTAGCAGGTTCTGCAGCATTTTTTATTGTCCCAAGACATGTTCTTGGACGCGGTTACACCGCACCCAGTGATAAATTAGGAATCGCGGCCATAGGTATTGGCGGGAGAGGAACAAGTAATTTAATGAATAGTTTTGCTTCAAATGGAGCTAATATCGTAGCACTTTGTGATGTAGATGACAGAAGAGCTAAGCAAATGAGAGAACAATTTTCTGAAGCTCCATATATGAGAGATTATAGAGATATGCTAGAGAAACATCACAAAGATATTGATGCTGTTATTGTAAGCTCAGCAGATCATATGCACTATGTACAATGTATGTCAGCAATGGATCTAGGAAAACATATGTATATAGAAAAACCTTTAACTCATGATATTTGGGAAGCACGAAAACTTACCGAAATGGCAGAGAATAAAAAACTGGTTACCCAAATGGGAAATCAAGGAGCCAGTGGTGACGGAACAAGGTGGATTGACGCTGTTGTACAAGAAGGAATTATTGGTGAGATAGGTGAAGTACATGCATGGACTAACAGACCTGTATGGCCCCAAGGAATTCCTGTTCCAAAAGACACCATGCCTGTTCCAAAAGAAATTGATTGGAATCTGTGGTTAGGAACTGCTCCATGGAGAGAGTATCATGAAGCTTTTATGCCAACCAGATGGAGAGGATATTGGGATTATGGTACAGGTGCACTGGGAGATATGGGATGTCATTTAATCGACGTTCCATTTAGAGCACTAAAACTTGGCTACCCTACCTCTGTTGAATGCAGTTTAACTAATACCTATCAAGACTTTTTTAAGGAAGTTGTTTACGACGAAACACCCCCTGCCTCTTCAGTTATTCATTTAGAGTTTCCAAAAAGAGGGAGTATGCCTGCTGTAGATCTACATTGGTATGATGGTGGAATAGAACCAGAAAGACCTGATCTTCTTCCTGAAAACGAATCTTTAGGAGATTGGGGTGGTGGTGTAATCATGAAAGGATCTAAAGGAATCTTAATTTGTGGAACATATGGATCTAACCCCAAAGTATTTTTAAACGATGGTTCAGAGGTTCCAGAGGTTAAAAATATGGCTTCATTGGTTAAAGATGGAATGAGTGGTCATCAAGCTCAATGGATTAATGCTTGTAAAGAAGGGTATGGTGCCTATACTAGTTCACCATTGTCTCAAGCAGGGCCATTAACTGAAACTGTATTAATGGGTAATCTAGCCATTAGATCAGCGCTACTTCACGAAAAAGTTGATAACAGATATAAATTTCCTGGAAGAAGGAAAAAACTTCTATGGGATGGGGAAAATATGAAAATTACAAATTTTGAAATGGCTAACCAATTCATTAAAAGAGACTACAGAAAAGGCTGGTAAACTAACAATATTTTATGACACAAAAAACAGTAGAGGAAGCGATTAATTATCGTAGATCTGTACGAATCTATGACCCTGAAAAAAAAATAGATAGTGCGCTTGTAAAAAAGTGTATTTATCAAGCTTCATTAGCTCCAAATAGCAGCAATATGCAGCTTTGGGAATTCTATCACATCACCTCCAAGGAAACCATTCAAAAAATAGCTCCTTTGTGTTTTAATCAAAACGCAGCTAAAACAGCCGAAGAATTGGTGATTTTTGTGACACGTAAAGATCTCTGGAAAAAAAGAAAAAATTCAAACTTACAAATGATTGATAGCATTTTTCCGCCAAAACTAAAGTCTGAACAAAGCAGTAGAGAAAAGGTAAGTAGAAATTACTACGGAAAATTAATTCCATTTGCCTACAGTGATTTTTTAGGAATTTTTGGGTTTTTAAAATATCTAATGATTTTAGTAATCGGGCTTTTTAAACCTATTTTCAGAGAAGTTAGAAATAGTGATATGAGAATAGTTGCTCACAAGACTTGTGCGCTAGCTGCTGAAAATTTTATGTTGAGTATGGCTGCTGAGGGTTATGATACTTGCCCAATGGAGGGCTCTGACACCTGGAGAGTAAAGAAAGTCTTAAACTTGCCAAGAGGTGCGGAAATAAATATGATTGTTTCTTGTGGCATTAGAAAACCAGAAGGTGTCTATGGGGAACGCTTTAGAATTCCTTTTGAGGAAGTTTATAAAGAAATTTAATTTTCCTTACTCTTAAAAATCAATCGATTTTCACTCTTTAAAATCTCGGATGAATTCAATTCCATTTTTATAAAATCACCTTTCAAGTATTTTTGAGCCTGATCTTTATAATATGGACTAAATACATTTCCAGATTGTCCTGTTGGAATAATGCTTAACCCATTTTCTACATCTGAAAAATCTATAACTCTTCGAGTAGATGGTCCTGCAGTAACTTTATAAAACCCAGTACTATCTAGTTTAAAAATTTGGTTATTAATCACTTCGTTTCCTCCAGTAGTTTTAAAAGGACCTACATTAAAAAAATCTCTTAAGACCCCACCAGCTTTTCCAATAGCATGTTCGTGCTCTACAGAAATAACTCGACTCCAATTCCATTTATTTACATCATCTCCTAATTGTTTTTTCAAAAAAGCTATGCTGTTCTTGTAGGACCTCAAAATGATTTCTTGTTTCGTTTCTATTACATCTTTTGTTTCAATATTATCCCACCAAACAGATTGTTCCCTTGCTATTTGAACTGGTAATACCTGATCTTGCAATTGTGAATTTATAAAGAGATTAAAGGCATCCCCTATTTCGTCTTTATAAGTATTCTTAAGAAATTCAAATAAAAACCGATTATAAATGGTAGGGCCAACTGATGTCTTCAAGTATTCTCCCTCCCAGTTTTTTAGAGCTTCATAAGCTTCAATTTCCGAATCACTTAACTCATTTTTAGGTAAAAAGGATAATAAATCTCTTGCAAAAAGATGGTCTAAAGATGAGGTTACATCGAACAACATTTCCGCAACATCTCCTTTGGTAAAATCATCTTTTGCTTCCAATAGCGTAACAATTCTTTTTGATCTATTTTCTGGTTGATAATATCCTGGATACAATTTCCCTCGAACAGAATCTGGCTGATGATTCGCAGAATACACATAATTCCATTTAGGATTTATTGCCTTTGGATTCTCTTCAAAATCTAACACCTCAATAATTTCATCTTCTCCAGAAGCACCATTCAGATACGTTTTAGAGGACAAACCCTCTCTTAATTGGTATAATTTTGCAGACGCAAACCAAGCAATATTGTCTTGACTATCACCATACATTACATTTAGTCCGGGAGCATGAATTTTACTAACAGATACTTTAAAATCTTCCAGCGATTCAGCATGGGTCATCCCATAAGAGACATCTAACATCTCGTTTTTTAATTTTGTGTAAATCCAATTCATAGCAATTGGCTGGTCTTCATCAATATGTTTGATCAACCCATTCATTATTGGGCCATGTTGGCTAATTTTTACTTGGAAAGTAGTATCGGCTGCATCTTTAACCTTGATAGTCTTTGTTAAAACCTCATATTTTTTAAAACCCTCTTTTGTTTTGTATTCAGATGAATTATCGGGATTACTTTCTTCAGTATAAAAATTTAAGTCATCATTTGCCAACATAGTTAGACCATAAGCATAATTTCTATTATGACCCAAAAGTGGATAAGGCATTAATGCTAAATTAAAACCATACATTTCAAAATCTGGTGTTTTAATATGATTTTGATACCAAACAGAGGGTTGTGAAAACCCGATGTGAGGATCGTTCGCGAAAATAACTTTTCCGTTTTTTGTTTTATCTGCTCCAATAACCCAGGAATTACTTCCAATTAATGGAGAGACTGGCATTTTATCCATGATAAGACTCACGCTTTTTGAAAATTTCGCATGTATTTTAGAAACACTATCTGTTCTGTTTATGGTTAAGTTTTCTGGATGAGAACCTAAGATTTCATCTAAATATACGTTTCCTAATTTGTCTTTGATTTCCGTCAATAAAGGATCTGTTTTATGAGCTACGGCAAAACTAAAAGACATATATCCCAATACATTATAGATGTCTTTAATCGTATATTTTTCTTTTTTTACACCTACTAAAGAAAATTCTAAAGGTGTTTTCCCTTTCTCTATATATTGATTAATACCATCTAAATAAGCTTGAGCTAACAAATAAGCTTCTGAATTTTTATCTAAATTATTAATTGCAATAGCTGCAGCCTCTTCTATTCCTAAGCCTAAAAAAAAGATATCTGTATCTAATAAATCTTTTCCAAAAAGCTCTGACAATCTTCCAGGAGCTATTCTTCTAATGAGTTCCATCTGCCATAATCTATCTTGTGCATGTACATAGCCTAATGCAGTATAAGCATCTTTTTGAGTTTGTGCATTTATATGAGGCACTCCATTATCATCAAAATGAACGCTAACATTTTCCGAGAGGTTATTTAATGTTAATTCTCCATTGTAAGTTGGTTGCAATGTTCTTGAATACAACCATGCTGCAACAAAAATAAAGACACATGTTAAGACTACTATTTTAATAATTTTCATGAAGTGCTTCATCTCTGATAAATTTAATTTTGCCCAAAGATAACAGATTTATATTGTATTTTTGATCTCTATAAATCCTGTATCAATGAAAAAAATTCAGATGGTTGATCTTCAAGGTCAGTACTCAAATATCAAAAAAACTATTGACTCCTCTATTGAAGAAGTTTTGAATTCCTCCGCTTATATTAATGGACCATATGTACATCAATTTCAGGAAGATTTAGAGAAATACTTATCTGTAAAACATGTTATTCCGTGTGCAAACGGAACCGATGCATTACAAATAGCCATGATGGGCTTGGGGCTTGAACAAGGCGATGAAGTAATTACTGTAGATTTTACTTTTGCAGCCACTGTTGAAGTAATTGCCCTATTAAAATTAACCCCCGTATTGATTGATGTTGAACCAAATACGTTTAACATCGATATTGATGCCTTAAAAAAAGCCATCACTCCAAAAACAAAAGCCATTGTTCCAGTTCATTTATTCGGATTATGCGCCAATATGGATGCAGTAATGGAAATTGCTGAAAAACATAACTTATTTGTAATTGAGGATACAGCTCAAGCCATTGGTGCAAGCTACACTTTTGCTGATGGACGCAAACAAAAAGTTGGAACTATTGGTCATGTAGGAACTACATCATTTTTTCCTTCAAAGAATCTGGGTTGCTATGGTGATGGTGGTGCAATTTTTACCAATGATGATGATTTAGCACATACCATACGCGGAATGGTTAATCATGGTATGTATAAACGTTATTATCATGATGTAGTAGGTGTAAACTCAAGATTAGATAGTATTCAAGCGGCAGTTTTAAAAACTAAATTACCTTTGTTAGACAAGTATTGTGATGCCAGAAGAGACGCGGCTAGATACTACAACAATGCTTTTTCTCAAAATGCTAATATCATTACACCAACTACAAAATCTAATGCAACAGTAAATTGTGGAGAGATTTGTGACTCTTGTGACTGTCATGTATTTCATCAATACACCATCAAAATAACCAATGGAAAACGAGATGAATTACACCAACATTTATTAAATAACGGAATTCCTAATGCTATCTATTATCCAGTGCCGTTACACGCACAAAAAGCATATCAAGACAATCGTTATCAAGAAGATGACTTTACCACAACTAATGAATTAATTGAAACGGTAATTTCCTTACCGATGCACACAGAATTAGATAAAGAGCAGTTAGCTTTTATTACAAAAAAAATCAATGATTTTGTAGGTTAGTTCAAATTTTAAACAAAAAAAGATCCCTTATGAAAAAAATATTAGTAACAGGAGGACTTGGCTTTATCGGTTCTCATACTGTTGTTGAACTTCAACAAGCAGGCTATGAGGTTGTTATTATTGATAATTTATACAATTCAAAAATTGAAGTTTTAGATAGTATCACTTCAATAACTAGTATAAAACCCTCTTATTTTAATATCGATTTAAGGAATAAAATAGCTGTTGAAGATTTTTTTAAAAACAACAAAATAGATGGAATCATACACTTTGCAGCATCAAAAGCAGTAGGAGAAAGTGTAAAGAATCCATTATTATATTACGAAAATAATATAAGCACCTTAGTCTATCTTCTCAAAGAGATGAAAAAACACAAATTATCTAACTTTATTTTCAGCTCTTCATGTACTGTTTATGGTCAAGCAGATGAGTTGCCAATTACAGAAAATGCTCCAACTAAACCCGCAGAATCTCCCTACGGAAACACGAAGCAAATTGGTGAGGAAATAATTAGAGAAAGTTGTAAAGCAAACGGACTAAAGGCTATTGCCTTAAGATATTTTAACCCGATTGGAGCTCACGAAACAGCTAATATAGGAGAGTTACCTATTGGTGTTCCTCAAAATTTAATTCCTTTTGTAACACAAACTGCAGCTGGTATTAGAAAAGAGTTATCTGTTTTTGGAGATGACTACCCTACCAAAGATGGAACTGCGGTTCGTGATTATATACATGTTGTAGATTTGGCAAAAGCACACATAGCTGCATTAGAAAGATTATTAAAAAATAATAATAAAAAAGATTTTGAAGTTTTTAATGTTGGAACTGGAACTGGGAGTTCTGTTTTAGAGGTTATCCAAGCTTTTGAAAAGGTTTCCAAGACTAAACTTAACTATAAAATTGTGGGCAGAAGAGAGGGAGATATTACCTCTGCCTATGCAGATACTGCATTAGCTAAAGTTGAATTGGGTTGGGAAACAGAAAAAACACTTGAAGAAGCACTATTGGCTGCTTGGAAATGGCAATTAAAACAGTAATTATATACTGTTTTTAAATATTAGAACTATTACTAAATATTAAAAAAATTCACTCATGACTAAAAAAATTATTTTAGGATTAATGGTTACTCTTTTTATAGCCTGTCAACCAACAAAAAACACAATACCAGAACTTTCTATAAACTTCGAAAAAATCACTCTTGACAATGGTTTAGATGTTATATTTCATATAGATAGATCTGATCCTGTTGTAGCTGTAGAATTAATGGCACATGTTGGTTCTGGAAGAGAAATCGAAGGAAGAACAGGTTTTGCACATTTATTTGAACATCTTTTATTTTTGGAATCTGAAAATTTAGGAAAAGGTGGGCTCGATAAAATGAGTGCAAGAATTGGAGGTTCTGGGGCAAACGGATCTACTTCAAGAGATCGAACAAATTATTTACAAACTATACCAAGTGATGCTTTAGAAAAAATGATTTGGGCAGAAGCAGATAAATTAGGTTGGTTTATTAATACAGTTACCGATCCTGTTTTAGCTAAAGAAAAGCAAGTTGTAAAAAACGAAAAAAGACAAAGCGTAGATAATAGACCTTATGGTTATAATCAGCAAATTATAGATAGAAATCTATATCCAAAAAATCATCCTTATAATTGGCAAGTAATCGGATCTCTGGAGGATCTACAAAATGCTACTTTAGAGGATGTAAAAACATTCTTTAAAAAATGGTATGTTCCAAACAATTCTACTCTAGTACTTTCTGGTGATATAGATATTGCCCAAGCTAAGAAATGGGTTTATAAATATTTTGATGAAATTCCTAGAGGAGAAGAAATAACTCCATTACAAAAAGAAGCAGGTTTTGTAGCCGAAAGCAAATCTTTGTATTACGAAGACAATTTTGCTCGCTTACCTCAACTTACAATGGTTTGGCCAACAAAAGAATTATATCATGAAGATTCTTATGCATTGGACGTATTGTCTGAATATTTAACTTCTGGCAAAGAAGCTCCCTTAAATAAAGTATTGATTGATGATTTAAAATTAACATCATATGTTGATATGGGAAGTTATACTTCAGAAGTTGCAGGTCAAATGCAATTATCTGTTAGAGCCTTCAATAATAGAAAGTTAGACGATGTTAAAAATGGGATTGAAACAGCTTTTACAGAATTTGAAAAGAACGGAATTCCTAAAAAGGATTTGGATAGAATTAAAGCCGGACAAGAAACTGGTTTTTATAGAAGTTTATCTAGTGTAATAGGAAAAGGGACTCGTTTAGCTTCCTATAATACTTATACCGGAGATCCAGGTTTTGTTACTAAAGATATTAAAAGAACTTTGGCAGTTACTACAGAAGATGTAATGAATGTTTTTAATAAATATATCAAAGGGGAGAATTACATTGCTACCAGTTTTGTGCCAAAAAATGGAAAAAAATTAGCATTATCAAATGCAAAAGAAGCAATCATTAAAGAAGAAAAAATTATAATTGGAGCAGAAGAAAATTTTGATGCATCAATTACAGCTAAATATGAGAAAACTCCTACAACTTTTGATAGATCTATTGAACCAAATTACGGACCAACACCAGTTGCAAAAACACCAACTGTTTGGGAATCTAAATTAGAAAATGGTTTAAAAGTATTTGGTATTGAAAGTGATGAAGTTCCCCTAGTACAATTCAATTTAATTATTGATGGTGGTCAACTAGTTGAAAGAATGGATAAATTAGGAGTTGCAAATTTAACTGCTGATTTATTAGAAAAAGGAACAAAAAACAAAACTGTTAGTGAATTAGAAGATGCTCTATCACAATTAGGTGCTTCAGGAAGTATTTCTGCTGGTAAAGAAAGTATTATAGTAAGTGGAACAACATTAGCTAAAAACTACAATGCAACGATAGCATTAGTTAAAGAAATGCTATTAGAACCAAGATGGGAAGAAACTGAATTTGAACTACTAAAGAAAAGAGCCATTAGTAATTTAAGACAGCAAGAAGCAAGTCCTAGATCAATTGCAGCAAATGTTTATAGTGAGCTAATTTATGGTAAAGACAACATTCGTTCTAAAAACGTTTATGGGACAATCGCTTCTGTAAATTCAATTACAATTGACGATTTAAAATCCTATTACAACAATTATATTTCACCTTCTGTTGCTAAAATGCATGTTGTTGGAGATATTAGCAAAAATGTTGTTATGGAATCCTTAAGGGATTTAGAAGAGAATTGGACTGCAAAAGAAGTAATAATTCCAGCATATAAAACTCCTGAACAACCAAAGAAATCTATAGTATATTTTTATGATATTCCAAATGCTAAACAATCTCAATTACGCTTTGGTTCTCCTGCCTTAGCATTTAATGATGCTGATTATTTTCCTGCAAGTGTTATGAATTATAGACTTGGTGGTGGCGGATTTGCTTCTCAATTAACACAACAACTAAGAGAAGGGAAAGGATATACTTACGGAATTAGATCTAGTTTTTCTGGAGGAAAAGAAAAAGGATCTTTTACAATTTCTAGTGGCGTAAGAAGTAATGTAACTCTAGAGGCTTCACAATTAGTGAAAAGCATCTTAGCTAATTATGGTAAAAACTATGATGAAAAAGATTTAACAACCTCTAAAGGTTTCTTAATTAAAAGTAATACTAGAGCTTTTGAAACCATGGGAGCAAAATTAAGAATGCTACAAAACATAAGTAATTATGGTTTGAAAGCTGATTATATGAGCGATCGTGAAAAGATTGTAAATAATATGACTATTGAGCGAATTCAAGAATTAGCGAATAAATATATAGATCCAAATAAAATGATTTGGTTTGTTGCTGGTGATGCTAAAACTCAATTAAAACGAATGGAACAACTTGGTTTTGGAAAACCTGTTTTATTAAATAATACAGAAATTCAAATTAAAGATTAAAACATAAAAAATCCCGCTCTAATGAACGGGATTTTTAATTAATCATACTTTTTTCAAGCTTCAAGACTAGCACCTGCTGCCTCAACACTTCTATCTATCTTTCTCATCAATCCTTGTAAAACTTTACCTGGACCAACTTCAATAAACTGTGTTCCACCATCTGCTATCATAGATTGAATAGATTGTGTCCACTTTACTGGAGCTGTTAATTGCTTTATTAAATTTTCTTTAATTTCAAGAGCAGTTGTTATTGCTTTCGCAGGTACGTTTTGGTATACCCTACAAGTTGGTTCATTAAATTTTGTGGCCTTTATTGCAGCCGCTAACTCCTCTCTTGCAGGCTCCATCATAGGTGAATGAAAAGCACCTCCAACTGGTAAAACAAGGGCTCTTCTAGCCCCTTTTTCTTTTAGTAATTCACAAGCAGTTTCTATGGCAGAAACTTCTCCAGAAATCACTAATTGACCTGGGCAATTATAATTTGCAGCAACGACTACTCCATCAACAGCATCACAAACTTCCTCGACAATTTGATCATCTAATCCTAAAACTGCAGCCATAGTTGAAGGCATAATTTCACAAGCTTTTTGCATTGCTTCAGCCCGTTTAGAAACCAACTGAAGCCCATCTTCAAAAGATAAAACACCTGCAGCTACTAAAGCAGAAATTTCACCTAAAGAATGACCAGCTACCATTTCTGGCTGAAATGAATTCCCTAAAACTTTTGCTAATATTACAGAATGTAAAAAAATAGCGGGTTGTGTAACATTAGTTTGTTTTAATTGATCTGCTGTTCCTTCAAACATAATATCCGTTATACGAAATCCTAAAATTTCATTAGCCTTTTCAAAAAGTTCATGAGCCATTTGGGAATTATTGTATAAATCTAAACCCATCCCTGTAAATTGAGCTCCTTGGCCAGGAAAAATATATGCTTTCATTTAAATTAAATTTCAATTGTTACTGGTGCAAAAATAGGGATTTCTTATCTGATTTCGAAGTCTTTTAGAAAGGTTCAAAGTTTCTTATTAAATAGTTTAAAACACCAGCTATTGTAATGATAAATAATTAGTATTTTCGTTTATATGATTGCCGAAAAAAAATCTCAAGCTCAAATAATATACCTTATTCTAGCAGCCTTATTTATTGCTTCATTAGTAACGTCTAATTTAATTTTTCAAAAATTTTTTTATTGGTACCCTTTTGATAATGAAGTTTTTGGTGTAAAATTATTTGAAGTTTCTGTTGGCTTACTACCTTACCCGATTACTTTTTTAATTACAGATATTTTATCTGAGATATACGGTAAAAAGAAAGCTAATCATGTTGTTATTGCAGGTATTTTTGCCTCTTTCTTTTCTTTAGGAATTGTTTATGTTTCCATGGCTGCTCCATCTACTTCTTGGTCTGTAGTTAATGACAATACTTTTATTGAAGTGTTTGGCGCTGCTCCTTTGGCAGTTTTAGCTTCTATGATGGCGTATTTATTTGCTCAGTTTATAGATATTAGAGTATATCATTTCTGGAAAGCTCTTACAAAAGGAAAACACTTGTGGTTACGAAATAATTTTTCAACCTTTTCATCTCAAATTATAGATACACTAACTGTATTGTTATTGCTTTGCTCTTTTGATATTATTTCTTGGGATAAATTTTTAGGATTATTAATTAGTGGAGTTGTTTTTAAAATGATGATAGCTGCATTAGATACCCCAATTTTATACATGGTTGTCTTTTCCTTTAGAAAATATTTTAATTTAAAAATGGGAGAAGAAATAGAAATTTAAAAATTGATTTTATTTGTAAACTCTCCCTAATTAAACGTCTAAATAATAGTTTTATGAACAAATTTGTTACATTCATATGCCTGCTTTTATTTGTTTCAACACAAGGGCAGACCGCTATTTTTAATAGTTTATTAAAAAAAAATGTGGATAGGAAGGGAATGGTAGATTATCAATCTTTAAAAAAAAACGAAACAATATTAGATAATTATTTAACGTATCTACAGGAGACTATACCAACTGAAAATTGGTCATTAAATAAAGAAAAGGCCTATTGGTTAAATACCTACAATGCTTACACTATTAAAATTATTTTAACCAAATACCCCCTGAAAAGTATTAGGGATATTAAAATAGACGGAAAAACAGCTTGGAAGACCCCTTTTATAAAAGTGGGTGAAAACACCTACACATTAGACTGGATTGAACATAAAATTTTACGAAAAAAATACAATGATCCAAGAATTCATGTTGGTATTAATTGTGCTTCTATGTCTTGTCCTAAATTAGGAAATTTCGCTTTTTCAGAAAGTAATGTAGAAACTGCTTTAACTAATTTGATGATAAATTTTATTAATGATGATGATAGAAATAAAATAAGTAAAAACAATGTAGAGCTATCAAAAATATTTGACTGGTTTTCCTCTGATTTTAAAAAAAATGGAACTATAATAGAATATTTAAACAATTATGCTAGTGAAAAAATAAATGAAAAAGCAAGCATAAAATACCTAACTTACGACTGGAGTTTGAACATTAAATAAATTTTTATGTCTAAAACATATTATGACCCTGCCGATCTTCGCAAATTTGGCAACATAACGGAGTGGAATGAAGAACTTGGAAACAAATTCTTTGATTATTATGGAAAAGTATTTGAACCAGGAGCGCTAACAGCTCGTGAAAAATCATTGATTGCTCTGGCTGTATCCCACACAGAACAATGCCCCTATTGTATAGATGCCTACACAAAAGACGGTTTACAACGAGGTATTACAAAAGAAGAAATGATGGAGGCTGTTCATGTAGGTGCTGCCATTAAAAGTGGCGCCACACTAGTTCACGGAGTTCAAATGATGAACAAAGTGAACAAATTGGAAATGTAACATGAGTAAAAAATCACTTTTAGCTAGAAAAAATGAACTAGCCAATACCGAACGGCAACTAAATATCTTATCAAACGGACTATTTGCTACTGGAGAGTTACCAACATTTGCAAAAAAAATAGCCGAAACAAATCAGTTCCCATTACGCTCAAAAAAATTAGAAATTCTACAAATTAATCTGGGATATATGTGTAATCAGGTATGTGCACATTGCCATGTAGATGCAGGTCCTGACAGAAAGGAAATCATGACTAAAGAAACCATGCAACAATGCTTAGACATGATACGTAAAACAGGAGCTCATACACTAGATTTAACAGGTGGAGCTCCAGAAATGAATCCAAATTTTAGATGGTTTGTAGAGGAGGCTGCAAAAGTTGGGATCAAAGACTTTATTGTTCGCTCAAACTTAACAATCATTAGAGCCAATAAAAAATATCATGATTTACCCGAATTTTTTAAAAAACACACTATTCATGTTGTAAGTTCAATGCCACATTGGACACGTGGAAAAACCGACAAACAACGTGGAAACGGTGTTTTTGATAAATCTATTAAAGCCCTACAAGAATTAAACGTTGTTGGTTATGGAATTCCAGGAAGTAAGTT
>Ga0209119_1000198_pt1 | contig 61315 bp, 54 predicted proteins | sample COG_03_FD_184747 | JGI IMG/M metagenome (GOLD analysis project Ga0209119, IMG submission 184747) | Pelagic Microbial community sample from North Sea - COGITO 998_met_03 (SPAdes) (version 2) | ecosystem: Environmental > Aquatic > Marine > Neritic zone/Coastal water | place: Helgoland, sampling...
TAGCGTTCCATTTACAGTGACGCGTAAACTTTTTGGTTTGGACAACAACAAGCACTGGCTCGCAAACACTTGCGCCACCTGACTTGTACCAATTCCAAAAGCAATAGTACCAAATGCGCCATGTGTGGAGGTGTGACTATCGCCACAAACCATGGTCATTCCAGGCTGGGTAATACCTAGCTCAGGGGCCATAACATGGACAATGCCATTATATTTATGCCCGAGTTCATAGAGCGTTATATTATTTGCGCTACAATTTGTAGACAGTTGCGCGAGCTGTTTTCTAGACAGCTCGTCTTTGACTGGTAAGTGTTGGTCTAAGGTAGGCGTGTTGTGATCGGCCGTTGCCACAATCTGATTGGGTCTAAAAACAGGAATAGCTCTATCCACCAATTCATTAAACGCTTGTGGACTTGTCACTTCGTGTATCAAGTGCTTGTCTATATACAAAACTTGGGGGCCATTTTGTACTGTATCAACGACGTGGGCGTCCCAAACTTTATCAAATAAGGTCTTTTTCATGTGTTTATATTTATTGTTTTTCAAAGGTCACATGGTACATCCATTTAATCATTTTCTTGGATATCAAGTTTTTGGTTATGGATGTTTCATTAATGCGTTTTCGATTTATTTGTAAATCTTACTAATTTCTATAATCTGATGAATATCAGTATCTATCACTTCTTTTCTTGTATCTGCAAAGTCTAAAAAATCTTTGTATACAATGTCTAATTCGAGTTTTGTGAGTTCATAGCCAACGTTTTTAGCTCTATAGGCTAAGGCTGCACGACCACTTCGAGCAGTAAGCACGATCGCAGATTCGGTAACACCAACGTCTTTAGGGTCGATAATCTCATACGTCTCACGATTTTTAATCACCCCATCTTGATGGATTCCTGAACTATGCGCAAAAGCATTCGCCCCTACAATAGCTTTGTTTGGTTGGGTGTAAATTCCCATACTTTCAGAGACTAATTGACTGATGCCGTATAGCATTGTGGTATCAATATTAGTGTCTAAATTTAAATAGGGATGTTGTTTTAAAATCATAACGACCTCTTCCAGTGCGGTATTTCCAGCGCGTTCTCCAATACCATTAATAGTACATTCAATTTGTCGAGCACCATTAATGATCCCTTCAATAGAATTGGCAGTAGCCAATCCTAAGTCATTATGGCAATGACAGGACAAAACAGCCTTGTCGATGCCTTTTACATTTTCTTTTAAATATTTGATTTTAGCCCCGTATTCAGAAGGTAAACAGTAGCCTGTTGTATCCGGAATATTCAACACTGTTGCGCCAGCTTTAATGACCGCTTCACAGACACGTGCTAAGTATTCGTTGTCTGTTCTTCCAGCATCTTCGGCATAAAACTCTACATCTTCCACAAAAGATTTTGCATAGGTAACGGCCCTTACAGCACGTTCCAAAATAGCGTCTTTATTTGATTTAAATTTATGAATAATATGAGAATCAGACGTGCCAATCCCTGTATGGATTCTGGGTTTTTTCGCATATTTAAGTGCTTCTGCAGCAACTTTAATATCGTTTTCTACCGATCGCGTCAGGCCACAAACAGTGGCATTTTTAACAATTTTTGAAATTTCTTCCACAGATTTAAAATCTCCTGGACTTGAAACGGGAAACCCTGCTTCAATAATGTCAACACCTAATAAATCAAGCTGTTTAGCGATAATTATTTTTTGAGCTGTATTTAACTTACAGCCAGGTACTTGTTCACCATCGCGAAGCGTTGTGTCAAAGATTTGTATGTGATTATTAGACATTTGTCAGTTTATATTTTTGTATTGCACTACGAATTTATATTTTGGTTCTTTCAAATGGGTCGTTTATTATAGGTGTATTACGATGTATAACACCTCTATTTGAGATTTAACAAGCTAATATACAGCATTATATGTCAACATTTATACTATGACTAAAGAGCAAAAAGATAATTTATTTGTGCTGATAAAGTCGTTGTCCAAATCCGAAAAAAGACAATTCAAACTTTATGTGGGTCGTTTGGGTGTAAATGAGGATTCTAAATTCTTGTTACTTTTTAATGTTTTACAGAAGCTAAAGGTCTACGACGAAGCTGTAGTTTTAAAAAATGGCTTTGTAAAAAAACAACAATTATCAAATTTAAAAGCCCATCTGTATAAACAAATATTGATAAGTTTACGATTAAATCCATCGCATCAAAATATTAGAATTCAGATAAGGGAGCAATTGGATTTTGCAACGATTTTATACCACAAAGGATTGTATACCCAAAGCTTGAAAATATTGGACAAAGCAAAGTCTTTAGCGATACTTAATGAAGAAAAAAATATTGCCAACGAAATTGTTGAATTAGAAAAAGTAATTGAGTCGCAGTACATCACCCGAAGTATTAGCAATAGAGCGGATGAATTAACCATTCAGGCCAAAGCGTTGAACCAGCAAAATGTTTTGGCGAGTAAATTATCTAATTTATCACTTCAATTGTATGGCCTATTTCTTAAAACAGGCTATGTAAAACAAGCTTCAGAACATGCGAAAGTTACAAAATATTTTAATGATCGATTGCCCGTATATAAAATTTCTGAATTAGGATTTAGAGAAAAATTATGGCTATATAAGTCCTATTTATGGTATAGTTTTTTGACACAAGATTTTTTAGCATGTTATAAGTACTCCAAAAAATGGGTCAATCTTTTCCATGAAAACCCTGGGATGATTAAGTTAAACCCCGTTTTTTTTCTGAATGGAAATCAATACTTGTTAGAGGCACTGTTTTTCATAAGACAACATGACAAATTTAAAGAAGCACTTACAAACCTTATCAATATTACTAAAGAGGATTCGTTCCCAAAAGACGATAATGTAGAAAGCCTTACGTTCTTATTTGTAGGTACAAATAAGTTTAATTCTCATTTTATGGAAGGTACTTTTAAAGAGGGACTCCCCCTAGTACCCGAAATTTTAGAGGGGCTTGTTAAGCACAAGTCACGCATCGATGAACACCACGTTATGGTGTTTTATTATAAAATTGCGAGTTTATATTTTGGGATTGGCGAACATCGCAAATGCATTAAGTTTCTAGACAAAATTATTAGCAATAAATCGCTTCAAATGCGAGAAGACTTGTTGTGTTTTTCCAGAATTTTAAATTTGGTGGCACATTATGAAGCCGGATTGGATTATAATCTAGAAGCTCTAATTAAGAGTACGTATCGTTTTCTGATTAAAATGGAAGACTTATATTTAGTTCAGAAAGAGATGATCAAATTCTTAAAACGTTTAGGGGATATGTACCCACAAGACATAAAAGCGGCATTCAAGCAATTGCATTCCAAGCTTAAAGTGTTTGAAAATGACCCTTATGAAAAACGAGCGTTTTTATATTTAGATGTATTATCATGGCTGGAGAGTAAAATAGAAAATAAATCGGTAGAATCAATAATTAGACGAAAATTTTTATCTTTAAATAAAAATAATTAATATTTACCGAAAATAATTTGGTTTATACAATTTATTTATTGAATATTTGCAGCAACAAAGTTCAATAACTTACTGAGATGTTATCAAGAAAGGTGGAGGGATTAGACCCGCTGAAGCCTTAGCAACCCTTTATTTTTTAAAGAAGGTGCTAAATTCTACTTGATTTTTGATTCATTTATCGAAAATTAGATAGATAACTAAACATAATTACAGTTCTGTAATCATGATTTCTTTATAACATTTTTCTAATAAGTACACTTTTCATAAAGTGCATTTGACTTTTGGTTTAATTTATTAACTCAAAAACTAGAAAAATGAGTACACAAAAATTCGCAACCCAAGCGTTGCACGCCGGACACAATGTCTCAGAAAATGGAGGTACACGTGCTGTTCCAATTTATCAATCTACAGCCTATGTGTTTAAAAGCTCCGACCATGCCGCTAATTTATTTGCATTGGCAGAGCCCGGAAATATTTATACACGTATAAATAATCCAACAAATGATATTTTAGAGCAGCGTTTAGCAGCCTTAGAAGGTGGTATTGCAGCCGTCGTAACCGCTTCAGGTACGGCAGCGATTGCAACCAGTCTTTTGACGTTATTAAGAGCGGGTGACCATATTGTAGCCTCTAGCAGTTTATATGGTGGCACCTATAATTTACTAAGTGTTACACTTCCTAGACATGGAATTACTACCACCTTTGTAGATCCATCAAATCCAGAAAACTTTAAAGCTGCCGCACAAGAAAACACCAGAGCTTTCTTTATCGAATCCCTTGGAAATCCAAAATTAGACGTCCTTGACATTGAAGCGATCTCCAAAGAAGCAAAGGCTTTTAAAGTCCCCTTAATTGTAGACAATACAGTCGCAACGCCTTATTTGTTAAACCCCATCGCTTATGGAGCTAACATCGTAATTCAATCCCTTACAAAGTACATCAATGGAAATGGAACCGCTTTAGGTGGTGCAATCATCGATGCTGGGACCTTTGATTGGGGGAGTGGAAAATTCCCTGAGTTCACAGAACCTTCTGCGGGATATCATGGACTTGTTTATAACGAAGTTATTGGAGCAGCGTCCTTTATTGCTAAAGTTAGAATTGAAGGTTTAAGAGATTATGGTGCAGCTTTGAGCCCTTTTAACGCATTTCAAATTATTCAAGGCTTAGAAACCTTAGAAATTCGAATCCAAAAGCATAGCCAAAACGCACTGGAGTTGGCCAAGTGGTTGCAAAAACAGGAGGATGTAGAGTGGGTAAACTATCCAGGATTAGACTCAAGCCCCTATAAAGCCTTAGCAGATAAATATTTGCCTAATGGACAAAGTGGTATCGTAACCTTCGGAGTTAAAGGTGGCTTTGAAGCGGCAAAAACAATAGCAGATACCACCAAGTTGTTTTCTTTGTTAGCAAACATTGGAGATACAAAATCGCTGATTATTCATCCAGCAAGTACAACACATCAACAATTAGATGATGCTGCACAAGCAACAACCGGCGTAACAAAAGATTTAATTCGTTTGTCTGTTGGTTTAGAAAACATCGAAGATTTAAAGTCTGATTTGATTGAAGCCTTTAAAGTTGTTAAAACAGTTTTTGCATAATTTTTACAGAGCTCCCTAATGAGTAATTTACAAATCCTAAGCCTAAAGTATACAACTAAATCTGGTAAGACAACGCCCATAGAGTTATCTTACCAGTTATTTGGAAAGCCTTTGCATGAAGCGCCTATTGTGATGATTAATCATGCACTCACAGGGAACTCTAATGTGACAGGTGCTGATGGATGGTGGACCCAAATTGTAGGGCCTAGTAAGGTTATTGATACGAATGCTTTTACGATAGTGGCGTTTAATATTCCAGGGAACGGCCATAGTCAAACATCTAACAGTCTGATAGAAAATTACAAAGATTTTACTGCACGTGATATTGCTGAAATTTTTGCAATTGCCTTAGATGCACTAAAAATAACACAGCTTTTTGCAGTTATCGGAGGGTCAGTGGGCGGTGGTCTTGCCTGGGAATTAGCAGTACTAAGACCTCACTTAATTGAACACCTTATTCCAGTGGCATCTGATTGGAAGTCTACGGATTGGCTGATAGCAAATTGTTATATACAAGAACAACTATTAAACAATTCGTCGCAACCTTTGATAGATGCACGCATGCACGCCATGTCATTGTATCGAACGCCTGAATCTTTTAAAGAAAAATTTGATCGAATCTTGCAAAATGAAGAGGGTGTTTTTGCCGTCGAAAGCTGGCTAAATCATCATGGAAAAGTGCTTAATGACCGCTTTCAATTATCGGCATATAAAATGATGAATCAGGTTCTTAAAACGATAGATATCACACGAGGTAGAGATGCTAGTTTTATAGAGATAGCCTCAAAAATAAAATCGAACATCCATATTATTACGATCAATTCGGATTTATTTTTTAAGGCTAAAGAAAACTGGGATACCTATGTGGATTTGAAAATTCATAAAGATAATGTTACGATATCAGAAATTCAATCGATTCATGGTCATGATGCCTTTTTAATTGAATATGAACAACTAGAGACCATATTAGAAACTGTATTTAATCAGCAAGAGGCTTTTCAATAGCCGTTGATAAATAGAATTAAATTTAAAAAAGATGACCCCCAAACATTTTGAAACAAATGCCATTCGCCAACAGCTTGAACGTACTCCTTATGGAGAACACTCAACGCCTTTATTTTTAACGTCTAGTTTTGTGTTTGAGGATGCAGAGCACATGCGCGCCTCCTTTGCCGAAGAAAATGATCAAAACATTTACAGCCGATTTTCTAATCCAAACACTACAGAGTTTGTAGATAAAGTGGTTACTATGGAAGGTGCCGAAGCAGGCTATGCGTTTGCGTCTGGAATGGCGGCTGTTTTTTCAACTTTTGCAGCCTTATTGAATTCTGGCGATCATATTGTATCCTGTCAATCGGTGTTTGGATCAACACATTCGCTTTTTACCAAATTTTTACCGAAATGGAATATCTCAAGCTCTTATTTTAAAGTAGATCAATTAGATATCATTGAAAGTTTAATTCAACCAAATACGAAAGTTATTTATGCTGAAAGCCCCACCAATCCGGCGGTCGATATTCTGGATTTAGAAGCCTTAGGGAACATCGCTAAAAAACACAAACTGATACTGATTATTGATAATTGTTTTGCATCTCCATATTTGCAGAACCCTATTAAATTTGGAGCCGATTTAGTGATTCATTCAGCGACTAAATTAATGGATGGACAAGGCCGTGTTTTAGGGGGTATTACTGTTGGAAATGCCGAATTGATGCACCAGATTTATTTGTTTTCTCGAAATACAGGGCCAGCATTGTCTCCATTTAACGCGTGGGTGCTTTCTAAAAGCCTAGAAACACTAGGGGTTCGAGTTGACCGTCATTGTAAAAACGCCTTAAAAGTGGCTAAATTTTTAGAAAACCATCCGAATGTGAGTAGCGTCAAATATCCATTTCTGAAGTCACACCCGCAGTATGACGTTGCCAAAAAACAAATGCTAAAAGGCGGAAATGTGGTTTCCTTTGAGATTGTAGGAGGCATTAAATCAGGCCAAGCTTTTCTGAACAAAATCAAACTCTGTTCTCTTTCTGCAAATTTAGGCGATTCGAGAACCATAGTAACACATCCGTCTTCAACCACGCATAGTAAGCTGTCAGAAGAAGACCGATTAGAAGCCAGTATTACAAATGGACTCATTCGCGTTTCTGTAGGACTGGAACATCATAAAGATATTATTAATGATTTAAATCAAGCCTTAGGCTAAATAAAGTCAACGAATTAGATAAATTTTTTTAAAGTGATTATAGATAAAGTTTTGAAACCCAAATTAAAAACAACTAAACCTTCCGGAAAAGTTGAAGACAACGTCAAAAGAAGCCTCTTGAAAACCATCAGTTGGAGAGTCATAGGAACGCTTGATACCATCCTGATTTCCTGGGCAATTACAGGCGCCTTAAGTTTAGCATTCTCGATAGGATTTGTAGAGTTAGTCACTAAAATGATTCTTTATTTTTTTCATGAACGTGCTTGGAATAAAATTAATTGGGGCCGTTAATAATAGAGTATGGATATAGAAAATATTAATAAAGAACTAGCCGCAAAAACTCCTATTGAAATTGTTCAATGGGCGATTACTATTGCGCAAACTCCAATAGTAACAACAAATTTCAGACCCTACGAGTCCGCTATTTTGCATCTTGTAACGACCGTAGATCCAAAGATCAAAGTCATTTGGTGCGATACAGGCTACAATACGCCAAGTACGTACAAACATGCCGAAGAGTTAATTGAGTCCTTGGCACTAAACATTCAACTATACATTCCAAAACAAACAGCGGCACACCGCGATGTTGTGTTGGGAATCCCTCAAGTGGACGACCCAAAACATCTGGTATTTACAGAACAAGTCAAATTAGAACCTTTCAAACGAGCTATGGCTGAGCATAAGCCAGATGTTTGGTTCACCAATCTTAGAAAAGGACAAACGGCTTTTAGAAATAGTATAGACGTCGTATCTCGTAGTGCTGACGGCGTTTTAAAAGTGAGCCCATTTTATCATTTTTCTGATGCTGATTTAGACCAATACCTTAAAGAACACGGTTTGCCAAACGAGTTTAATTATTTTGATCCAACCAAACAGTTAGATAATAGAGAATGTGGTTTACACAAATAAAAAAATAAAATGAAAAATACATCCCATATTAATCCACTTGAAAATGAGGCCATCTATATTTTTAGAGAAGTCGTAGCTCAGTTTGAAAAACCAGTGCTATTATTTTCTGGCGGAAAAGATTCTATCACATTGGTAAGACTCGCTCAGAAAGCATTCTATCCTTCAAAAATTCCTTTCCCATTACTCCACATAGACACGGGTCACAACTTTCCTGAAACGATTGAGTTTAGAGATCGATTGACCAAAGAGCTTGGATTGGAATTGATTGTGAGACATGTGCAAGATTCCATCGATCAAGGAAAAGTCAAAGAAGAATCGGGACGGTACTCGAGTCGAAATGGTTTACAAACCACCACGCTGCTCGAAGCGATTGATGAGTTTAAATTTGACGCCTGTATTGGTGGTGCCCGACGGGATGAAGAAAAAGCCAGAGCCAAAGAACGGGTATTTTCTGTTCGTGACGATTTTGGACAATGGGATGAAAAAAACCAACGCCCAGAGCTTTTTGATATGCTTAATGGACAGATCGAATTAGGACAAAATGTGCGCGTATTTCCGATTTCAAATTGGACAGAATTAGATGTGTGGTCATATATAGAACGCGAACAGATTGAAATTCCTTCGATCTATTTTGCACACCTTCGAAAAACTTTTATTAGAGATGGCATGATTTGGACCAACGATGACGCCATTGTTTTTAGAGATGAAGAAGAAGTTGTACAAGAACGTCTGATTCGATTTAGAACCGTGGGTGATATGAGTTGTACGGCGGCAGTCCTTTCTGCAGCAAGCGACATCTCATCGGTGGTGCAAGAAATTAGAGACTCTACAATTTCAGAACGCGGCGCAAGAATTGATGACAAACGCTCCGAGGCAGCTATGGAAAAACGTAAACAACAAGGCTATTTTTAAATACAGATCAAAACTATTTAATTAGAAAAAAATACTCATTCGGAATTTATAAATACACTATGGAAGTTTTAAAAATTGCAACAGCAGGAAGTGTCGATGACGGCAAAAGCACACTTATCGGACGCTTGCTCTACGACACAAAATCGCTTACTAATGATAAAATTGAAGCGATCGAAAAAACAAGTAAACAAAAAGGGTATGACTATCTAGATTTTTCGCTGGCGACCGATGGGCTTGTTGCCGAAAGAGAACAAGGAATCACTATTGATGTTGCTCATATTTATTTTTCAACAGTCAATAAAAGTTATATTATTGCAGATACGCCTGGGCATGTAGAGTACACAAGAAACATGATTACTGGTGCCTCAACTTCCCAAGCAGCCATCATACTAATTGATGCAAGAAAAGGGGTGATTGAGCAAACAAAACGCCACTTTTTCATAAACAATTTACTACGAGTCAAGGAAGTTGTGGTCGCTATTAATAAAATGGATTTAGTAGATTTTTCTGAAAATACCTATGAAACTATAAAGTCAGATTTTCAGCAATTATTAAAAAAACGCGATTATCAAGACCAAAGAATTACGTTCATCCCCGTGAGTGCTCTAAAGGGCGATAATATCGTTCATAATTCTGAAGCGATGAATTGGTATACTGGTAAAACTCTTTTAGAGCATTTAGAAGCTTTGGATTTCAAAGACATATATAATGTAGGAACCCCTAGGTTTCCAGTGCAATCTGTGATCCGTCCAAAAACGGATGCTTTTCATGACTTTAGAGGCTATGCTGGTAAAGTATATGGTGGTGAATTGAGCATTGGAGATGACGTTTTGGCCTTGCCATCAAAGACAAAAACTAAAATTAAATCGATTTATTTTTATGATGAAGAAGTACAAACCGCTTCTAGAAGATCATCCGTCACACTCACATTAGAAGATGACATAAACATTAGTCGCGGGGATATGATTACTAAGGTTGATAACCTGCCTATTATCGACAAGCAATTCTCCGCTAAAATTGCATGGATGGACCGCGAAAAGTTAAGGGTTGGCAATAAGTATGTGATTCAACACGGCGTCAACAAAGTATTAGCAAAAGTAGATCGGATTCACCATAAGATCAATACAGATTTTTCAGGGATTGTAGAAGGAGTTAGTGCGTTAGATATTAATGACATCGCGCTTGTCTCTTTCAAACTAAACAAGCCTGTTTTCTATGATGCCTTTAAAAACCATAGAACTAACGGTTCCTTTATTATCATTGACCCAAAAACAAACACAACTGCAGGCGCAGGATTCATTCAATAACACAACAGATGCGAAGTTTTAGAACAGAAATAGAAAACCCAATAGTCGAAAACGACATTGTTGAATTAGCCGACAAGATTGAGCAATTTAAACATGGGAAAATTGATGAAGAAAAATTTAGAAGCCTTCGTCTGGCTAGAGGTGTTTATGGTCAACGCCAACAAGGCGTCCAAATGATTCGGATTAAACTTCCTTATGGAAAAGTATCCAGTCACCAATTGCGTCGTATCTCTGAAGTATCTGACGAATATTCTAGAGGACGTCTCCATATTACTACCCGACAAGACATTCAAATTCATTATGTTGATTTAGATCGTACACCCGAACTTTGGGCAGAATTAGAACGTGATAACGTTACATTAAGAGAAGCCTGTGGAAATACAGTCAGAAATGTAACCGCTTCTGAAACGGCTGGTTTTGATATCAACGAACCTTTTGATGTATCGCCTTATGCAGATGCGTTGTTTAAATTTTTTCTTAGAAACCCTATCTGCCAAGAAATGGGTAGAAAATTCAAAGTGTCTTTCTCATCTTCGGATGAAGATACCGGCTTGTCTTATATTCATGATCTTGGATTTATAGCTAAAATCGAAAACAATATTCGAGGGTTTAAAGTCATGATCGGTGGCGGATTAGGATCTCAACCCCGACATGCGGATGAACTTTATGGTTTTTTGCCAACGGATCAAATTATACCGTTGATGGAAGGTGTATTACGTGTTTTTGACCGCCACGGCGAACGAAAAAGTCGCTCAAAAGCCCGCATGAAATTTCTTTTAAAATCGATTGGTTTAGAGGCTTTTAAAGAACTCATAGAAACGGAGCAACAAGCTATTGAGCACCAAAGTGTCCCTGTAAACCATGAAAACTATCCTATAGCTGTTCCAACTAATATTGAAACTCCCAAGGTTGAAATAAAAGATCAACAGACTTTTGAGTTATGGAAATCAACCAATTTGATTCCACAAAAACAAGCAGGGTATAAAGCGATTGGTATTAAAGTATTATTAGGTGATTTTTATACCGATAAAGCAAGAGCTTTGGCGGATTTAGTAGATACCTACGCTGCTGGCGAATTGCGTTTAACCTTACGCCAAAACATAGTAGTTCCTTTTGTTAGAGAAGATTTAATTCCCGTTTTTTATACAGAATTAGAAAAATTAGGATTCACGGAGTCAGGGTATAATAAAGCCGTTGATATTACTGCTTGCCCAGGAACAGACACCTGTAATTTAGGAATTTCGAGCAGTACAGGAATAGCTCGTGAACTAGAAACGGTTATTAAAACAGAATACCCCGAATATTTAAACAATAAAGACTTAGTTATAAAAATTAGTGGCTGTATGAACGCCTGTGGACAGCATAACATGGCTAATATTGGCTTTCAAGGAATGTCTATAAAAACTAAAAACAACATGGTAGCGCCCGCTTTACAGGTGTTGTTAGGGGGTGGGAATTCAGGAAATGGCAGTGGTCGATTTGCGGATAAAGTAATTAAAATTCCTAGCAAAAGAGGGCCACAAGCTTTACGATTAATTCTTGATGATTTTCAGCAAAATTCAGAGCTTATTACATTTTATGAATATTATTCTGCTAAAGGCGAAAAATATTTTTATAATTTATTGAAGCCCTTATCAGATAGTACAAATTTAACAGCTGAAGATTATATTGACTGGGGATCAAAACAGTCCTACAAAAAAGCCATCGGCATTGGTGAATGTGCAGGGGTTGTGATTGACTTAATTTCTACACTTTTTTTAGAAAGTGATGAGAAAATAAAGAATGCACGCTCTGACTTTGAGCTTAAAGCCTATAACAACGCGATCTATTTTGCGTATAGCTCCATGATCAATTCGGCAAAAGCACTATTGTTGTCGAAAAACCACACTACAAATACCCAAGCATCTATTATTGAGCAATTTGATGAGGTCTTTGTGTCTACAAATTTAATTTCTATAGGCTCAACGTTCCCAGAGCTTGTTTATCAGATTAGAAACAACGCACCTTCGGCTTCATTTGCAAGAAACTATATCAATACAGCCAATGAATTTTTAACGACTGTCAAAGAATTTAGAAAAAATGATCTGGACACTTAACTCAATAGAACAGCGAACCCCAAGCCCGAAATTGACGGTTGTAGGCGCAGGTCCGGGCGATCCAGAACTGATTACTTTAAAAGCCATTAATGCCATCCGCTCTGCGAATGTGATTTTATATGATGCACTAGTGAATAGCGAACTTTTAGAATATGCGTCTAGCAGTGCTGAGATGATTTTTGTTGGGAAACGTCGTGGCTGTTATTCCTACCAACAAGAACAAATAAATGATTTAATTGTAGCAAAAGCACAGCGCTATGGACATGTTGTGCGTCTCAAAGGAGGCGATCCCTTTGTGTTTGGGCGCGGCTCTGAAGAACTTGAATTTGCGCAACAAAACAACCTTCTAACTGAGCTAGTTCCAGGCATATCGTCTGCACTGGCCGTGCCTGCAGGCCAAGGGATTCCTTTAACAATGCGCCATGTATCTGAAAGTTTTTGGGTGATTACCGGTACTACCAAAACCCATCAGCTTTCATCGGATATCAAGATCGCAGCACAATCGACGGCGACAGTTGTCATATTAATGGGGATGGGTAAATTAAGCGAAATAGTCCGTGTGTTTTCTCAAGCAGGAAAAGAAAACACCCCAGTTGCTATCATTCAAAATGGCTCTACAACTAGTGAAAAATCCGGCTATGGTACTATTTACACCATCGAAACTGTTGTGGCGGAAAAGCAATTAAGCTCCCCCGCAATTATAGTTATAGGCGAGGTTGTTGCAAACCGCGTGACATTAGATTCAATAACACAAGAAGTTCAACCCTATTCTTTAATTCATGACTAATGGAATCTAGAAACAACCTTTACCCGATTTTTCTAAAAGCAAACGTACTCCATGTATTAATTATTGGTGGCGGAAATGTTGCAGAAGAAAAATTACACTTCTTGTTAAAGTCGAGCCCCGATGCCCATGTTACCATCGTATCTCCAATGTTTAGAGAAGGTACTTTAGCTTTGGTTAAGTCTTATAATGTTGAATTGATTCATGATACGTATAATGAATCATTCCTAAAAGGAAAACATTTGGTGATTGCCACCACTGATGTTCCCGAGGTAAACGTAGAGGTTTACAACGATTGCAAAGCACGTCATATCCTCGTTAATGTGGCAGATAACCCACCCTATTGTGATTTTTATATGGGTGGAATAGTAACCAAAGGGCATGTTAAAATTGCCATTTCAACAAATGGACAATCCCCAACCACTGCCAAACGCTTGCGTCAGTTTTTTGAAGACGTGATTCCAGAGGATGTAGATGATTTGGTTCAGAATTTAAATGAATTTAGAAAAACAATAAAAGGCGATTTTGAGCATAAGGTTCAAACGCTTAACGAATTTACAAAAGGATTAATCAGTAAAAAAAATAGAGAATGATTCAAACAGATATTTTGATAATAGGCGCTGGACCTACGGGACTTTTCACCGTTTTTGAAGCGGGATTACTAAAAATGAGATGTCATATTATAGATGCACTTCCACAAGCAGGTGGACAGTGTTCAGAATTGTATCCTAAAAAACCTATTTACGATATCCCAGGTTTTCCGGAAATATTAGCAGGTGATCTCACTGAAAACTTAGTAGAACAAGGTAAGCAGTTTCAGCCTGGTTTTACTCTAGGTGAACGTGCTGAGGCGATTGAAAAACTTGAGGACGGTAGTTTTATAGTGACAACCAATAAAGGTACAAAACATGCGGCACCAATCATTGCTATCGCTGGGGGATTAGGCTCTTTTGAACCAAGAAAACCAGATATTGAAAACCGTGATTTTTATGAAAATAAAGGCTTAAATTATTTTATTAAAGATCCTGAAGTATACCGCGATAAGCGTGTCGTAATTTCTGGTGGGGGCGATTCAGCGTTAGACTGGAGTATTTTTTTAGCAGACGTCGCCAAAGAAGTTACTCTAATTCACCGTCGTAATGAGTTCAGAGGCGCCTTGGATTCTTTAGAAAAAGTACAAGACCTTACGGCTTCAGGGAAAATTAATTTAATCACCCCAGCTGTAGTGACCAAAATTGGAGGAGAAGACCATGTGGAACATGTAGTAGTTACTAAAGAAGGAGAAGAGCAAAGCATCGACACTGATTTTTTCATTCCATTATTTGGACTGTCTCCAAAACTAGGGCCCATTGGAAATTGGGGTCTTGACATTGAAAAAAACGCCATAAAAGTAGATACATTTGATTACCAAACCAATATACCAGGGATATTTGCCATTGGGGATGTTAATACGTACCCAGGAAAATTAAAACTCATTCTTTGTGGGTTTCATGAAGCCACACTTATGTGTCAAGCTGCGTATAAAATAATTAATCCGGGTAAAAGATATGTTTTAAAATATACTACCGTAAGTGGTATTGACGGATTTGATGGCAGTCGAAAAGAAGCCCCAAAAGCGGTTGTAAAAGCGTTAGCTTAAATAATTTAATAATTCAAAGTAATGTCAAATATTTATAACGAACTACAAAAACGAATTTTGATTTTAGATGGTGCGATGGGTACCATGCTTCAAGACTATAATTTTTCGGAAGATGATTATAGAGGAACGCGTTTTAAAGAGTATCCAACGTCTCTAAAAGGAAATAATGACTTGTTAAGTTTGACACAACCGGAAGCTATTGCCGAGATTCACCATAAATATTTTGAAGCAGGTGCCGATATTGTAGAAACGAACACGTTTTCTGGAACCACAATTGCGATGGCAGATTATAACATGGAAGATTTAGTTTACGAATTAAATTATGAATCTGCTAAAATAGCCAAACGTATCGCTAATAAATTTACAAAATCCGAGCCCCACAAACCACGGTTTGTGGCGGGTAGTATTGGACCCACAAACAAAACGGCAAGCTTATCACCTGATGTGAACCGACCAGAGTACCGCGCCATCACTTTTGATGAATTGCGTAGTGCATATAAATTACAAGTAGAGGCACTCATGGATGGCGGGGTTGATTTATTGTTAGTAGAAACGATCTTTGATACGTTAAATGCTAAAGCAGCCTTATTTGCTATAGAAGAAGTAAAAGAAGAACGAAATTCAGAAATTCCGATCATGGTTTCTGGGACGATTACCGATGCTTCAGGGCGTACACTTTCTGGGCAAACCGTAGAAGCATTTTTGGCGTCTGTTTCGCACATTCCGCTTTTAAGTGTTGGATTTAATTGTGCATTAGGCGCCCAACAACTAAAGCCGTATTTACAACGTCTTTCTAACGAAACGTCTTTTCATACCTCGGCGCATCCAAATGCAGGATTGCCTAATGCTTTTGGAGAATATGATGAAACGCCTGAAGAAATGACTGCATTTATTGAAGCCTATTTCAAAGACGACCTTATTAATGTTATTGGTGGCTGTTGTGGCACTAATCCAGCGCATATCAAAGCAATTTCAGAGCTAGCAGCGGCTTATAACCCTAGAAAATGTACTGTATGATTTTAGAAGTTGCTATTTTAAATATAAAAAAAGGACAATCTGAAGCTTTCGAAAAAGCATTTAGTAGTGCCGAGAATATTATTTCTTCCATGAATGGATATATCAATCATCAGTTAAAAAAATGTATTGAAGAAACTGATAAATACATATTACTAATAAATTGGAGAACTCTTGAAGACCATGAAATAGGGTTTAGAAAGTCGGATAAATATCAACAATGGAAAACATTATTACATCATTATTATGAGCCATTTCCAACAGTTCAACACTATAAATAATGGAGAGTGATTGTAAAAAATATTTGACCCTTTCTGGATTAGAGCCTTTGGTAGTGACTCCAGAATCTAACTTTGTAAACGTTGGTGAACGTACCAATGTGACGGGATCAAGAAAGTTTTTGAGGTTAATCAAAGAAGAAAAATATGAAGAAGCCTTAACCGTTGCCAGGGATCAAGTGGATGGGGGTGCGCAGATTATTGATGTTAATATGGACGAAGGCATGTTGGATGGCGTTTATGCCATGACCACTTTTCTGAATCTTATCGCTTCCGAGCCTGATATTTCCAGAGTCCCCATTATGATCGACAGTTCTAAATGGGAAATCATCGAAGCCGGCCTCAAAGTCGTCCAAGGTAAATGTGTGGTCAATTCGATAAGCCTTAAAGAAGGCGAGCAAGAATTTATTCGACAAGCCAAGTTAGTCAAACGCTACGGCGCAGCGGTGATTGTCATGGCATTTGATGAAACAGGGCAGGCGGACACCTACCAACGCCGTATCGATATTTGTAAACGCTCCTATGACATTCTAGTAGAGATTGTCAAATTCACACCCCAAGATATTATTTTTGATCCCAATATATTTCCAGTAGCAACAGGGATGGATGAACACCGAAAAAATGCTTTAGACTTTTTTCAAGCCACTAAATGGATTCGAACCAATCTTCCGTATGCCAATGTTTCTGGAGGGGTGAGTAATGTCTCATTTTCATTTCGAGGAAATAATATTGTGAGAGAAGCCATCAACTCGGCATTTTTGTATCATGCGATTAAAAATGGAATGAATCTAGGGATTGTAAATCCAACTATGTTAGAGATTTATGACGAAATTCCGAAAAATTTATTGACTTGTGTTGAAGATGTTTTGTTTGATCGAAAAGACGATGCAACGGATCGTCTTTTGGATTTGGCAGAAACTTTAAAAGGACAAAAAAACGACGTTGAGGTTGCTGTTTTAGAATGGCGAAATAAACCCTTACAAGAGCGCATCACTCATGGACTGGTAAAAGGAATCGATGCCTTTATTGTGGAAGATGTGGAAGAAGCGCGGCAAATTGCTCAAAAGCCCATTGAAGTGATTGAAGGTAATTTAATGATCGGGATGAATGTGGTAGGGGATTTATTTGGGAGTGGAAAAATGTTTCTACCACAAGTGGTCAAATCCGCGCGTGTGATGAAGCGTGCTGTGGCGTATTTACAACCCTTTATTGAGGCCGAAAAAGACGGAAAAGTAGAGTACGCTGGTAAAATTTTAATGGCCACTGTTAAAGGAGACGTGCATGATATCGGAAAAAATATTGTGAGTGTTGTATTAGGCTGTAATAACTACGAGATTGTTGATTTAGGAGTAATGGTGCCACCTGAAAAAATTATTGAAACTGCCATAAATGAACAGGTTGATATTATAGGACTTAGCGGGCTTATTACTCCTTCCTTAGACGAAATGGTTTATGTATCCAAAGAAATGGAAAAAACAGGACTCACCATTCCGTTAATGATTGGAGGCGCTACGACGTCTAAAGCTCATTCTGCGGTCAAGATTGCGCCGCACTATAGCAATACTGTGATTCATGTCAATGACGCATCCAGAGCCGTGACAGTAGTAGGGGATTTACTCAAAAAAAACAACCAACAACATCTGAGCGATTTGAGAGCTTCGTACGATTTGTTTAGGGAACAGTTTTTAAGTAGAACCAAACAAAAAGAATACATCTCTATTGAAGAAGCACGCGCCAAAAAATATAAAATTAACTGGGATCAAACCACCATCGTACAGCCTAAGAAGTTAGGAATTCAAGTGATCAAAAATTTTGACATCACTAAGTTGGAGGAATTTATCGACTGGAGTCCATTTTTTAGAAGTTGGGACCTTCATGGGAAATACCCCAATATATTATCAGATGAGGTTGTTGGAAGTCAAGCTACAGAATTATTTAAAGATGCTCAGGAGCTATTGCAACGTATTTTTTCAGAGAAATTATTGGGAGCTAAAGCGATTTTTGGATTGTTTCCAGCCAATACCATTAATGACGATGATATCGAAATTTATGATAAAAACAGAAACATACAACACACTTTTTTAAGCTTGCGTCAGCAACTCAAAAAGCGAGTAGAAGTCCCAAATTTAGCTCTGGCCGATTTTATAGCGCCAAAATCTACAGGGAAAACAGATTATATGGGTTGTTTTTGTGTAAGTACAGGCTTTGGCACGAAAGCACTTGCGGAAGCTTTTGAGGCGGATCATGACGATTATAACTCTATTATGATCAAAGCCCTTGCAGATCGATTGGCAGAGGCCTTTGCCGAATATTTGCACAAGGAAGTGCGCGTTAACCACTGGGGTTACGCTGCCGATGAAGCCCTTTCCAATTCCGATTTAATCAAAGAAACGTACAAAGGGATTCGTCCCGCGCCCGGCTATCCTGCTTGTCCAGACCACTTGGAGAAACAAACGATTTGGAAACTTTTGGAGGTCGAACAACAAATAGGAGTGGAGCTCACCGAAAGTTTAGCCATGTGGCCAGCCGCCAGTGTCAGTGGATATTACTTTGGAAATCCTGAAGCCAAGTATTTCGGCTTGGGGAAAATTACCGAAGATCAATTGATTGATTACTCAAAACGAAGAGAGATTAGTATAGAAGAGGCCCAAAAATGGTTAAACCCAAATTTAGCAAACTAAAAAACGCATTATGAAAGTTACAGATCATTTAAAAAAAGCCAACGGAAAAACGTTGTTTTCATTTGAAATTATTCCCCCTAAAAAAGGAAAAAACATCCAAGAGTTATATAATAATATTGATCCTTTGATAGAATTTAAACCGCCTTTTATTGATGTGACAACCTCTAGAGAGGAATATGTTTATATTGAGAAAAAGGGCTTATTTGATCGAAAAATCACCAGAATGCGTCCTGGAACGTTGGGGATTTGTGCGGCTATCAAACACAAATACGAAGTCGATACCATTCCGCACGTACTTTGTGGTGGATTTACAAAAGAAGAAACGGAATACCTGTTGGTGGATTGTCATTATTTAGGCATTGACAATGTGATGGCGCTTCGAGGCGATACGATGTCGCACCAAAAATATTTTGAACCAACCAAAGGCGGACATCATTATGCAACAGAGTTGGTGCAACAAATACATAAATTAAACCAAGGACAGTATTTACACGATGTTGAAGAAGTTGATAATAAACCTGATTTTTGCATCGGCGTTGCGGGCTATCCCGAAAAACACATTGAGTCCCCGTCCTTACATTCGGATTTGTTACGCTTAAAAGAAAAAGTGGATGCAGGCGCAGATTATGTGGTCACCCAAATGTTTTTTGATAACCAACGGTATTTTGAATTTGTAAATATGGCTAGAGCGATGGGGATTACCGTTCCAATCATACCAGGGATTAAGCCCTTGGCCATTCAAAAACATTTACAATTACTGCCTCAAGTTTTTAAAATTGACTTGCCAGAGGCACTTATAAAAGAAGTGAATAAATGTGGTACAAGTACACAAATACGACAAGTAGGCGTAGAGTGGGCTATTCAACAATCTAAAGAATTACTGGACTCTGGCGTGCCGGTATTACATTATTATTCGATGGGCAAGAGCGATAATATCAAAGCCATAGCGTCCCAATTGTTTTAAGTTTTTGTTATTTTTGAAAGAGTTTAACACCTCTTTTTTTTAATTTCAAAATAGAGAATCTATTTATTTAACGTATCTCTAAGAAAGAATACGTTTTATATGTGTAATTTTGAATTCCAATTCAGGCTATTTGAAGAAAATTGAAACTATAAAAAAACCAATCACTTATGAGATGGAACTTTTCGAAAAGAAATTTCGATTGTCCATGTCTAGTCGTGTGGCACTTCTAAACCGTATTACGCATTATATCGTCAATCGTAAGGGCAAACAAATGCGGCCTATGTTTGTGTTTTTAACAGCAAAAATGATTTCCAACGGAGAAGTTAGTGAGCGTACTTACAGAGGAGCTTCCGTCCTAGAGTTGATTCACACCGCTACTTTAGTACATGATGATGTGGTGGATGAAAGCGACAGGCGTCGCGGCTTTTTCTCGATTAATGCGCTTTGGAAAAACAAGATTGCGGTTTTGGTAGGCGATTTTCTATTGTCTAAAGGCCTTTTGTTATGTATTGACAATAACGATTTTGATCTCTTGAAAATAATTTCTGTTGCCGTCCGCGAAATGAGCGAAGGGGAGTTGCTACAAATAGAAAAAGCTAGAAACCTAGACATTACTGAAGCCATTTATTACGAAATCATCCGTCAAAAAACAGCCACGCTCATCGCCGCCTGTTGTAGTTTAGGTGCGGCTTCTGTGAAGCCTCTTTCTGAAGACGTAGAAACGATGCGCCAATTTGGAGAGCTTATTGGAATGGCTTTTCAAATAAAAGATGATTTGTTTGATTATGGTACCCAGCAAATTGGGAAGCCTACTGGGATTGACATCAAAGAACAAAAAATGACACTTCCATTGATTTATGTGTTGAATCAGTGTTCTAAAAAAGAAAAAAACTGGTTGATTAACTCTGTTAAAAATCATAATAAAGATTCCAAACGTGTCAAAGAGGTCATTGCTTTTGTAAAAGATAATGGTGGTTTGGACTATGCGGTCTCTAAGATGAAAGCATTTCAAGAGCAGGCCTTAAAATTACTAGATCCGTTTCCAGAATCGCCATACAAAAAATCATTAATTTTGATGGTGAACTACGTAATCGAACGAAATAAGTAACTAAAAACAGTTACTTTTATAGTACATTTACAGCATCCATTTAATTTTTCATTTTGATATCAAGAGCCACCATAGATCAAGTATTTGACACTGCCCGTGTAGAGGAAGTGATAGGAGATTTTGTACAACTCAAAAAATCAGGAAGCAATTTTAAAGGGTTAAGTCCTTTTAGTGAAGAGCGCACTCCAAGTTTTATGGTATCACCTGTAAAGCAAATTTGGAAAGATTTCTCAACAGGAAAGGGTGGAACTTCCGTTTCTTTTCTAATGGAGCACGAGCATTTCACGTATCCAGAAGCCATAAAATATTTAGCACGAAAATATAACATTGAAATCGAGGAAACTGTACAGTCAGATTCCGATAAAGAAGCAGCCGGTGAACGCGAAAGCATGTATTTAGTGAGTGAATTTGCGCGTACCTATTATCAAAACACATTACTAAAAACAGATACTGGAAAAGCCATAGGTCTTAGTTATTTTAAAGAACGGGGATTTACGGACGAGACAATCAAAGACTTTCAGTTAGGGTACTCCACCGATGCTTGGAGCGGATTAACGGATGCAGCCCTCAAAAAAGGCTATAAACTAAAATATCTAGAAAGTTCAGGACTGTCAATCGTCAAGGAAACGAAACAGTTTGACCGTTTTAAAGGCCGAGTTATGTTTCCAATCCATAGTATGTCGGGACGTGTACTGGGTTTTGGTGGTAGAATATTAGCTAAAAACGAAAAAGCGGCTAAATACCTTAACTCACCAGAGAGTGATATTTACCATAAAAGTAAAGTATTATATGGTATTTACTATGCAAAGCAAACGATTGCTAAAGAAGATAATTGTTATTTAGTAGAAGGATATACTGATGTAATTCAGTTTCATCAAAAAGGAATTAAAAATGTAGTATCCTCCTCTGGAACTGCATTAACGCCTGACCAAATTAGATTGATCAATCGTTTGACTAAAAACATCACGGTGCTCTTTGATGGTGATCCTGCGGGAATTAGAGCTGCACTTCGGGGTATCGATTTGATATTGGAGCAAGGAATGAATGTTAAAATATGCACGTTTCCTGAAGGCGAAGATCCAGATAGTTTTGCCAAACAAAATACGCTCGAAGAATTACAAGCATATTTGAAAGAAAACGCAAAGGATTTTATTGCCTATAAAGCGTCTTTGCTCATGGAAGAAGCGCAAAATGATCCTGTTGCCAAAGCCAATTTGATTCGCGATATGGTAACAAGTATTTCGAAGGTTGCCGATAATATTCAACGTGAAATTTATGTACGTGAATGTTCTCGTATTATGGATATAAGTGAAGGTGTTTTGTTTAGTACATTGGCACAAATGGGTAAAAAGGCAGAGAATGATGCTAACAAATCGTACAATCAAAAACAAAAAGCATTTGAAGTAGTTAAATCTACCGCAGCTCCAATAAAAGTTGATATTCAATATGAGTTAGAACAAAAAATAATTGAAATATTACTCTTATATGGCAGTCGAAAAGAAGCCTTTGAAGATTTAATATTGAAAGAAAATGACAAAGGCGCACTAGAGCTTGAGCCCGTCATTCACGAAGTTAAAGTTTTTGAGAAGATATTTTTGGATTTACAAGAAGACGAAATGCAGTTTACCAATGAAAATTTCAAAACGCTTTACTATACTATTATCGACAGTTTAAATCAGGCAGAGGACTTTGTAATTGAGTCTTTTGTGAATCATTTAGATCCTGTTTTAGCATCCGATGTCTCTGATATTTTGATGAACGAAGAACGGTATAACCTTCACAACTGGGAAAAAAATAATATTTTCCCAAAACAAAAAGATGTGAGTATTGCGCAGTTGGTAAGCGAAACAATTCTGACACTTCGTTGTTTTTTAATCGATCGAAAAGTAGATGAAATTAAACAAGAAACTCAAGATGAGATTGATCACCGAACTCTTTTGGAAGATGTATTGAACTACTCAAATTTAAAAATGTTGTTATCAAGAAAGTTGAGTAGAGTTCTTTAAATATTACTTTTTTTGACGTCCGTGATCGATTAACTCTACAAGGTTAGAGACGTTTAATTTTTTCATCAAACGCAATTTATAAGTACTCACTGTTTTTTCATTAATATTTAATTGATCCGCAATGTCTTTATTTCTTTTACCTGATGAAATCAACTTTAAAACTTCCACTTCACGTGTGGATAGTTTTTTATACAAATTCATGGTTCCGAGACTATTTTTCTCGAAGGTAAGCGTTTCTGCAAGTTCTTTACTTACGTAAATACCTCCTTTAAAAACCTTTAAGATGGCTCTTTTAATCGTTGAGGTTGTCACTGTTTTTGATAAATACCCTGAAGCGCCAGCCTTTATCGCACTGATCGCATATATGTCTTCTGGATGGGTACTAAAAATAATAACGCCCACTTCATTAAATTCTTTTTTTATAGAGCGAAGTACTGTGATACCATTGATGTCGGGCAAGTCCATAGTCATCAAAACGATGTCTATATTAGATTTTTTGAGATAGTCTAAAAGTTGCTTTGCAGAATTTGCGGTGTTTACAATTTTAATATCTGTTGAGTTCTCAAACAACATACGAATTCCATAACTTACAATGGGTTGATGATCTGCAACGAGGACTCGAATCATTTTAACTTAGTGTTTTAAATTTTCAGGAATTTCACACACTGGAATGGGGTTCATTTTGTGTTTGTTAGCCGCATTATAACGCGAATAAATTTCAAAAACGGTACGTTCTCTCCCTTCAAAATCAGTTACTGTCTTTCCTAGCTCAGTACTTTTCATTGCCCATTCCAATTCGGGATAGGTGGCTCCAATTTGATCTTCATCACTTCTGGAGTCTCCAAACAAACCGTCACTAGGCGCAGCCGTCAAAATGCTTTCAGGGACTTCTAAAGCCATTCCTAAATCGTAAACTTCTGACTTTAATAAGTCGGCAATTGGGCTGAGGTCAACTCCGCCATCTCCATATTTTGTATAAAATCCAACGCCAAAATCTTCTACTTTATTGCCAGTACCAGCAACCAATTTTCCAAAAAGCCCCGCATAATAATAGAGAGTCGTCATTCGTAAACGGGCTCTAGAATTTGCCAAGGCCATATCGACAGTTGTTGTGCTACCTCCCAACTCTATTTCAGATTTGAAACGTTCAAAAACAGGCGATAAATCAACTCGTGTTGAGTTTACATTTGGAAACCTACTTTTTAGTTGTTCGATGTGTTCTTGTGCTCTAGAAACATGGCTCTCTGCCTGATGAATGGGCATTTCTACACATAGAACCTCCAAACCCGTCAGGGCACAAAGTGTTGAGGTAACTGCAGAATCAACACCTCCTGAAACTCCAATCACAAACCCATTTACTTTTGCGGTATCGGCATAAGTCTTTAACCATTCAACAATATGAGTTATCACTTGACCTGTTTTCATTTCTTTTTTTTTGATAGCCTTACAAAAGTAAACTATTCTAGATAATTTTTCAAGCTTATCAATACGCTTAAAGTTGTTATATTATTATTTTAGTTGGACTAGGGATCGTTTTTTTTTATTTGCCCATAAAATTCTTCAGTTTTTGTGGTATTCATCTTTTTATCCATATATAATTGATGAAATTTTGAACAGCTATAAAACATCTAGATGACTGATAAAACTATAATAGAGTAGCGATTCTAGTTTTGAGGTCACGAACTTTTTTTTTTTAAAATCACAACTTGCTTATTTTAATGATTTTTTTATATATTAGTACCTTAATTATTATAATACTGTTATATGTATCTCCCCAGATTTAATATGTCATTACTATTTTTGTTGGTTTCTTTCACACCTGAAAAAGCGAACTTTATTCCAACAGGGACTACACATTTTATTCAGCCAATCACTATTTTTAATTCAACCAAAGTCACTTTTTATTGTTTTTTACAGAGTGTTGTGGTCTTTTGTTTGTTAATTTTAGCGATGTTTTTATAGTATTTATAACTAATATAAATCAGTTAATGATTGTGATTTTAATCACTTTTGTGAGGTATTCACAGTTTTAATTTTAAATAGAATAATCATAAAAATAGTATTTTTTATGAGACAACTAATAACGGAAGTAAACTTAGATTTTATATGCATATAACTATTAAATGTATTATATGTTAATTTGACACAAATTTGATGAACAAGAATTTTAAAACTATTATAATTGTATTTTTTATCCTCAGTAATTTTAAAACTTTTGGACAAGTTTACTTGTCTAAGGTTGTGACCCCTACTTTCACACAGGTTCACTCTATATGTGAAGGTGATTTTTTAGCGCCGCTACCGACAATTTCTCTCAATGGAATTACGGGTGTTTGGAGTCCAACTTTGGATCCTAAAAAAACGATGACTTACTTGTTTACACCCGACTCTGGGCAGTTAGCAACCACAACAACAATGACCATTGAAGTAAATCAGGTCGTTATTCCGATGTTTACACAGGTAGATCCGATCTGTGTTGGAGATGTTCTGGCACCATTACCGACCACTTCTCTCAATGGTATTACGGGTGTTTGGAGTCCTGCGCTTGATAACACAATGACAACGACTTATACATTTATGCCCGATGTTTTAATGCTTCCCCCGCCAAGATTATCAACTACCAACTCTTTGGTTCCATGTGCGACAGTAGTGACGATGGAAATTGAAGTGAATCAGATCGTTATGCCTATGTTTACACAGGTAGATCCAATCTGTGCAGGAGATGTTCTAGCGCCGCTCCCGACAACATCTCTCAATGGTATTACGGGTGTTTGGACACCTGCACTTGATAACACAATGACAAGAACTTATACCTTCACACCAGATGTTGATCCATGTGCGACAATAATGACGATGGAAATTGAAGTAAATCAGATCCTTATGCCTATGTTTACACAGGTAGATCCGATCTGTTTAGGAGATGTTCTAGCGCCGCTCCCGACAACATCTCTCAATGGTATTACGGGTGTTTGGAGTCCTGCACTTGATGACACAATGACAAGAACTTATACCTTCACACCAGATGTTGATCCATGTGCGACAACAGTGACAATGGAAATTGAAGTGAATCAGATCGTTATGCCTATGTTTACACTGGTGGATCCGATTTGTGTAGGAGATGTTCTAGCGCCGCTCCCGACAACATCTCTCAATGGAATTACGGGTGTTTGGAGTCCTGCCCTTGATAACACAATGACAAGAACTTATACCTTCACACCAGATGTTGATTCATGTGCGACATTAGTGACGATGGAAATTGAAGTAAATCAGATCGTTATGCCTATGTTTACACAGGTAGATCCGATCTGTTTAGGAGATGTTCTAGCGCCGCTCCCGACAACATCTCTCAATGGAATTACGGGTGTTTGGAGCCCCGCACTTGATAACACAATGACAAGAACTTATACCTTCACACCAGATGTTGATTCATGTGCGACACTAGTGACGATGGAAATTGAAGTAAATCAGATTGTTATACCTATGTTTACACAGGTAGATCCGATCTGTGCAGGAGACGTTCTGGCGCCGCTCCCGACAACATCTCTCAATGGAATTACGGGTGTTTGGACACCTGCACTAGATAACACAATGAGAACAACTTATACCTTCACGTCAGGGGTTGATCCATGTGCAATAACAACGATGACCATTGAAGTGAATCAGGTCGTTATACCTATGTTTACACAGGTGGATCCGATCTGTGCAGGAGACGTTCTAGCGCCGCTCCCGACAACATCCCTCAATGGTATTACGGGTACTTGGAGTCCTGCACTTGATAATACAAGGAGAACGACTTATACCTTCACACCAGATGTTGATCCATGTACGACAATAGTGACAATGACCATTGAAGTGAATCAGCTTATTATGCCTATGTTTACACAGGTGGATCCAATCTGCTTAGGAGATGTTCTAGCGCCGCTCCCGACATTTTCTCTCAATGGAATTACCGGATTTTGGACACCTGCACTTGATGACACAACGACAACAACTTATACTTTCACACCAGATGTTGATCCATGTGCGACATTAGCGACCATGATTATTGTAGTTAATCCAATCATAACTCCTACGTTTACCCAGGTAGATCCAATTTGTGCAGGAGATGTTCTAGCGCCGCTACCGACGACTTCCCTCAATGGAATTACAGGTGTTTGGAGCCCAGCTCTCGATAATACAACGACAACGACTTATACCTTCACACCGGGTGTTGTACCATGTGCAATAACAACTATGATTATTGAGGTGAACCCGATCATAACGCCTACGTTTACCCAGGTAGATGCGATCTGTATAGGAGATGTTCTAGCGCCGCTACCGACAATTTCTGTTGAAGGTATTACGGGTGTTTGGAGTCCCGCACTTGATAATACAACTACAACGACTTACACCTTCACACCGGATGTTGATCCATGTACGACATTAGCAACGATGATTATTGAAGTGAATGCTATTAATATTTTAACTATTAGCGCTACGAATACTTCGGAAGATTTTGACCCTAATCAAATTATATCAACCACGGTAATTGGAGGAAGTGGTACATATGAATATCAATTAGATGGAGGTGATTGGCAAAGTAACTCCATATTCCAAAATGTAGAAGGATGTAATGAGCACATTATTGCTGTGAGAGATGCCTTTGGGTGTAGTAATATTGCTGAAGTGTCTTTTATGATTTTGGAATTCCCAAAATTCTTCACACCTAATGGTGATACTTTTAACGACACTTGGAATATAAAATGTTTGAGAGATAATCCTTTGGCTAAAATTTCTATATTTGATCGTTATGGGAAATTGTTATATCAATATAAACCTAGCAATAGTGCTTGGGATGGCACTTTGAATGGCGAAATATTACCAGAGACTGATTATTGGTTTACGGTTGAATATGTAAATCAAGATGAAGTTGTACTCACCAAAAGAAGCCATTTTTCGCTAAGACACTAACCGTTTTGTTCTGGTTGTATTTCGAATTTTAATATAATCCTCACCTTAATCCAAAATAGATTAATTACTTTTGTTGTTCATTAGTGACTAAAACGATACCTTGAAATTCAATAGCACTTATATAGCGTTGTTTCATAGCTTAAAAACCTTCATTTTCATGTTGGTTTTTTGTGTGTTTTCATGTCAAAATACTTCTAAAGTAGAAAAAGCGATATCTGAAATAAACATTGACTTAACGATTGAAAGATTTGATCAGATGTTTGCCTCATCATCAGCTTCTGAACTTCCTATTTTAAAAAAAAATTATTCATTTTTATTTCCCAAAAAATATGCAGATTCTATTTGGGTTAAGCGCATGAACGATTCTATTCAACAGCTTCAAAACAGAGCTGTAGATAGTGTGTTTAATAATTTTTCTACTACTGAAGCTGAAATTTATCGCTTCTATCAACACCTAAAATACTACAATAAAACATTAAAAACGCCTCGACTTATTACCGTTTTATCGGATGTTGATTATCGGAACAAAGTGGTGGTTACAGATTCTGTTGTGCTTATTGCATTAGATACTTATCTAGGAGAGGAGCATGAATTTTACACAAGTTTTTATGATTATATCAAACAAAACTTAAATAAATCTCAAATTGTATCTGACCTAGCCACATCCTATGCTGAACAACTCATTTATCAACCTAGACGAGCAACTTTTCTAGAGGAAATGATCTATTTTGGGAAGCAATTGTATTTGAAAGATCTTTGTATTCCATTCAAGGAAAACAATGAAAAGATAGGATATTCACCAGCACAATATGATTGGGCCGTTGATAACGAATTTTATATTTGGCAGTATTTTATTGAAAAGGAATTATTGTACGAAACAGATCGTAAACTCCTCTCACGTTTTATTATACCAGCTCCTTTTTCACGATTTAATTTAGAGCTAGACAGTGAGTCTCCAGGACGTTTAGGTCAATATATGGGATGGCAAATTGTAAAGTCTTATATGAAAAACAACTCAATTACATTACTTCAAATGCTTCAAATGGATGCAAGTGAAATTTTTAATAATGCAAAATTTAAACCAAAAAAATAATGGCAGAAACCCACACTTCTAAGATAGAAATGACTGTTGAATTAGATGAAAATCGTGTTCCTGAAAATTTGTTTTGGACGGCTCAAGACGGCGGCGTCACGAATGAAGAGGCAAAAGCAATGATGCTTTCTGTCTGGGATCAAAAAAAACAGGAAACACTACGAATTGATCTTTGGACAAAGGACATGCCTGTCGATGAGATGAAATTGTTTTTTCATCAAACACTATTGACTATGAGTGACACGTATTTGCGGGCGACTCAAGATGAAAAGATGACAGCCACAATGAAAGATTTTTGCGACTATTTTGCTGAAAAATTGGATTTGGTAAAGAAATAAATTACCACTCGTTTAATCGATTTGAATCGAGTTTTAAAAAAATAAATACGAGTATAGTAAAGGCCCAAAGCCCCGAACCTCCATAGCTGAAAAATGGTAAAGGAATTCCTATCGTTGGGATTAGACCCATGACCATCCCGATGTTAATTAGGAAATGCACGAACAATATACTAGCGACACCATAGCCATAGACTCTACTAAATTGAGATTTTTGTTGTTCTGCAAGGTGTAGAATTCGTAAAATTAGCAATACAAATAGTACGATAACAAAACTACTTCCAAGAAAGCCCCATTCTTCTCCAACAGTGCTGAAGATGTAATCTGTATGTTGTTCTGGAACAAATTTTCCTTTGGTTCGAGTCCCATCCATAAACCCTTTTCCAAAAGTGCCTCCAGATCGAATTGCTTTCTCAGACTCGTTAAGGTTATATGAAATGTTGCGTTTCATGGCCTGTAGTTTTTCAGGATTTTTTTCTAAGCGCAACCAAAGCCCAATACGATCTTGCTGGTGGTTTTGAAGTACATTATTAAAGGCCCATTGTACGCTATAACTTATTCCAATACTAAAAATTATGATTGTCAAAATTCCTTTAAACTTCTTCTTTTTTCGTTTAAAGAATAGCTGATATATTAAAAGAATAGTTGCCAAGACTGCGCATACCATTCCTGCAGAAAATTTTAAAGTTGTAATCCCTAGTATAGCTACAAATACACTAAATAAAATATAGTATTGGGGAATACCTTCTCTGTAAAACACAAAAATAAGACTTAAAAACACTAATGTGCTTCCAGCATCATTTTGTAATAATATTAATAATGCTGGCAAGCCAACTAATACAGCGGCTCTAATTTGATCTTTTTTGTCGCGAATATTTGTTTGTAAATCACTAATATACTTAGCCAACGCCAACGCAGTCGCAAATTTCGCGAATTCACTAGGCTGTAACGTCATTATTCCAAAATCATACCATGAAGTTGCTCCATTTATTTGTTTTCCGACAATAAATAGTCCAATTAATGAAAGTAATGAGCCAAGATAAATGATACTCGAAAAGCGTTCATAAAATTTAGCGTCTACTGACAATATTAGTATGATTAATAAAATAGAACTTATTATAAAAACAAGTTGTTTTCCATAAGGCTTAGTGATGTCTAAATAAGATGTAAACTCTCCTACAGTTGAGGCGGAGAGAATATTAAAATAACCAAAAACAACGAGTGCTGTGAAAATAATTACTGTCACCCAATCTAATTGAAAACTACTGCTTCGATTTAAGTTCATTTTTCATTAATTTCAAAAGGTTCTCCACTATATGGTTTTAGGTATTCAGCCTCCAAGCTTTTTTCAATAACCAAGCGTTCCATTCGTTTTAAAGTCACTTCCTCCTTTAGGTACTTTTCGATCATTAGGCTAGCAATTCGTCCTGCCCAGCGAGAACCATAGTACCCATTTTCAACTAAAACTGCAATTGCTATTTTAGGGTCATCTTTTGGTGCAAAAGCTACAAAAATTGAATGATCTGTAAGTTGTTGTCTGACACCATCAATCTTTGTGAAATTCTCTGCTGTTCCAGTTTTACCACAAATCTCTATGCCAGGAACCCTTAGAAAACTAGCAGTTCCTTTAGTGTATACATCATGCATCCCTTCTATTATTGGTTCAAAATATTCAGGGTTAATGGAAGTTTTTTTTGGGATTGCAAAGTTAAGGTTTATACGATCGCTTTCAATAGATTTTATAATATGTGGGGTGTAATAAAACCCCTTATTGGCTATAGCAGCAGTCATATTTGCCAACTGAATAGGAGTTACCAAAATTTCTCCCTGACCTATAGCATTTGATATGATGGTTGTGGCGCCCCATTGAAAATCTGGATACCATTTATCATAATAGCTTCCATCAGGGATATTTCCTTTTTTCCCCACAGATAAATCATTTCCTAAAAAATCTCCTAATCCAAAACTTTTTATATGGCGACTCCAGGTATCCATTGATTCGGAAGCATCCGGAATATGCTCAATAGTTGCTCTAAAGGCCATTGCAAAGTAGGAATTGCATGAATAGCTAATCCCAGAATTTAGATTTCTGAATCCACCTCCACAGTGACACTGCATGACGCGCCTTTTTTTTCCATAAATATATTTTCCGGAGCAAATGATATTAGTTTTAGTGTCAATAACACCTTCTTGCAAAGCAGTTAAAGCTATTAGCAATTTAAATGGCGACCCTGGCACATGCATTCTTGTGAGTCCTTTATCTATCAAGGGGCGGTGAATGGAATCTAAATACAGTTTTGTATAGTTTTTGGAGCGTTGTCGACCTACTAATAAATTTGGATTGTATGAAGGTGCAGAAACTAGACTAAGAATTTCACCAGTGCTAGGCTCAATGGCAACAATTCCTCCAATTTTTTTTTGCATTAATAGTTCTCCGTAGGCCTGAAGCTCAGAATCAATAGTGATTTTAATATCTTTTCCAGGAACTGGCAGCGTATCAAAAGTTTCATTTTTGTAGGGGCCAATATCTCTATTGTATATATCCTTTTGAATATACTTCACCCCTTTGATACCTCTCAGTGTTTTTTCATAGGAGATTTCAACGCCTTGTTTTCCTATTAAATCACCAAGTTTGTAATAGGAATCATTTTTAATTTCTTTTGTGTTTACTTCAGCGATATACCCTAATACATTAGCACCAATGGAAGTTTGGTAGTCTCTGACCGATCTTTTTTGAATGTAAAACCCTTTAAATTTCCTTAATTTCTCTGACAAAAAAGCATAATCCTCTTTTGAAAGGTGCGCTAAAAACACAGACGGTAGTCGTGGCGAATAGCGATTAGCTCTATTATAGTATTTGAGGAACTTTGGTTTATCAATTTTTAAAAGCTCACAAAACATAAGAGTATCTAAAGGCTCAACTTCTCTGGGGATAACCATGACATCATAACTTGGTTGATTGGCGACTAAAAGACTGTCGTTACGGTCATAGATATAGCCGCGTTTTGGGTAATGAAACACCTTGCGAATCGCATTGTCATTACTGATGCTATAGGCGTCAGCTGTGTAAATTTGCAAGTAAAATAAACGTCCCACAAAACTAATTCCTGTTAGAATGACCAACCCAAAAAGCAATACTTTTCTCATAACTCTTTTTTGCTAAATAGTGATGTAAGAAGCAGGCAAACAATTAGTGTAAACGCGCTTGAATATAGAGTTTGTTTAACAACCATAAGCCCTTCATTTTTGTCGAATACAACCAGGGAAAATAAAATCGCATGATGAATTACAATAAGTAATAAGAAGTAAATGACTCGTTGACTGAAATTTGTGTTGCTAAATTTTACGGCTTGGTATTCATAGGCAGCCCCAAATGAAAACTTTAAAAAAAGGGGTCGCACATATGCAATTGCTACACTTGCAGCTGCATGAACGCCACCAGAATCTAAAAATATATCGATAGATAACCCTATTGAAAAACTTAGGAAAATAAATAATACTCGATTATTAGTAATGGGGTATAAAAACATAAAAATGACGTAGACATATGGGTTAAGATACCCTAGGAAGTTGATGTTGCTACAGATAATAACTTGCAGTAAAACCAGGCCTACAAAACGTAACACAATATTTAGTGCGATATTATTCATCAGAAAAATTTAAGGCTCTTAGTTCATTAATTGCGATATTTTCAATAATATAGACATGCTCTAAGTTTTTCATGTCATTAAATAATTTAACTTCGATAATGTAGAGGTCTTCAGTGTCGTTCAGTTCATAAGAAAGGATACTTCCAACAGGTATGTTTTGTGGAAACGTAGAGGAATATCCACTGGTAACAATAGTGTCTCCGATAGCTATCTTCACAAGGTCTTGTATGTCTTTGAGCTGTACGATGTCGGGAGATTTACCATCCCAACCTAAAATTCCAAAATAATTTGTTTTCTTTAATTTCACATTCACCCGACTGTTTGTATTCAAAATAGACATTACTCTAGAATAGTTGGAAGATGTTGCATCAATTATGCCAACAATCCCCTTGGATGTAATCACACCATAATCCTCTTTAATACTGTCATTTTCACCCTTATTAAGGGTTAAATAATTATTAGGTAGGGCAAAACTGTTTTTAAAAACTAAAGCTGGTTGGATTTCATATTTTTGTTCAAAAACGCTGTCTACAGCCGCCAAAATCTCATGACTATATATCATCGCTTTTAAGTTGCTATTCTCCTCTTGTAGTAGTGTATTTTCTTTTTTTAAATTAAAATATTGAGTAATACTATGAAAAGTGCCGTAAATACTGCCTGTAATTTGATTAGAGGAATTAATAAACTTACTTCGATGATACTCATTTGATTGAATCGTGAGAAAAAGGCTACAAGAAAACAACATTAAAAACAATACAAATGTTTTGTTTTTAATGAAGAAATTAAAAAGTTGTTGCATTGCTTAAAATCTATTTTATCAAAACACTTTTATATTTTGCAATATTTTTCAGAACAATCCCAGTTCCCCTAACAACGGCCCTTAGAGGGTCTTCTGCAATATAAACAGGCAAATCTGTTTTCTGTGATAATCGCTTGTCTAAGCCTCTTAACATCGAACCGCCACCAGCAAGATAGATACCAGTATTGTAGATGTCAGCAGCTAATTCTGGAGGTGTTTGAGATAAGGTTTCCATTACAGAGTCTTCAATTCTTAGTATTGATTTATCTAAAGCTTTCGAGATTTCGCGGTGTGTAATTTCAACTTGTTTAGGTTTTCCGGTCAATAAATCTCTTCCTTGAACATTCATTTCATCTGGCGGAATTTCTAAATCTTCAGTTGCAGCACCAATTTGTATTTTTATTTTTTCTGCACTGCGATCTCCAACATATAAGTTGTGTTGTGTGCGCATGTAATAAATGATGTCATTGGTAAATACATCTCCAGCAACTTTTACAGACTTATCACAGACAATTCCCCCGAGTGCAATGACTGCAATTTCTGTAGTTCCACCTCCAATATCAACAATCATATTTCCTTTAGGCTGCATGATATCTACCCCAATTCCAATAGCTGCTGCCATGGGCTCGTGGATTAGATACACTTCTTTTCCATTCACGCGTTCTGCAGATTCTTTAACGGCACGCATTTCAACTTCTGTAATTCCAGAAGGAATACAGATCACCATTCTTAAAGAGGGTGCAAATAATTTATTTTTTAGTGCAGGAATACTTTTAATAAACAAACTTATCATTTGTTCGGACGCATCAAAATCTGCAATTACACCATCTTTCAGAGGGCGAATTGTTTTGATATTTTCATGCGTTTTCCCTTGCATTAAATTGGCTTCTTTACCTACAGCAATAATTTTCCCTGAAACCCGATCTCTAGCAACGATAGATGGGCTATCAATTACAACTTTGTCGTTGTGAATTATTAAGGTGTTGGCAGTGCCTAAATCGATGGCTATTTCCTCTGTTAAGAAGTCAAAAAATCCCATATTCTATAAAAAATTTATCAAACTATTAAAATAATAAGCTGTTTTGTAAATGTACTAAAATAAAATTTAGTTTGGAAATGCCTTTTGACTAAATAATTTAGTGCTTAAAATGGCGTGTTTTGGTAAATACCATTGCCACATTGTTGGCATTACAATAGTCAATACTCAATTGATCTTTTATAGATCCACCTGGTTGAATGACGGCAGTAATCCCCGCATCTTTAGCAATCTCGACACAGTCTGGAAATGGAAAAAACGCATCACTAGCCATCACAGCTCCGTTGAGTTTGAAATTAAAAGAATTTGCTTTATGAATCGCTTGGTTTAAAGCATCGACTCGGCTTGTTTGTCCAGTTCCACTTGCAAATAATTGTTTGTTTTTTGCCAAAACAATCGTATTAGATTTTGTGTGCTTACATATTTTGGATGCAAACAACAAATCTTCAATCTCAGTTTCAATAGGAGTGGAGTTTGTTGCGTTTTCTAGAATTTTTCTAGTATCAGTGATTTTATTTTTTTCTTGTACGAGCACGCCATTTAGGCAACTTCTTACAATTGTTTCTGGTAAATCAACTGTGTTTTGAATCAGTAAAATTCTATTTTTCTTCCCTTTCAGAAGGGCTTCTGCTTCTGTGCTAAATGATGGTGCGATGACCACTTCACAAAATAAAGAGTGAATTTTCTCAGCAGTAGTGAGGTCAATTTCACAATTAGAAATCAAAACGCCTCCAAAGGCCGATACAGGATCTCCCGCCAAGGCATCAACATAGGCTTGGTGAAGCGTATCTCTTTGTGCTACACCACAAGCATTATTGTGCTTTAAGATTGCAAATGTAGGCGCTTCTCCATGAAATTCATTCATAAGATTCACAGCTGCATCGACATCTAAAAGATTGTTGTAGCTCAATTCTTTGCCATGTAGTTTGGTAAACATTGCTTCAAAGTCTCCAAAGAAATATCCTTTTTGATGTGGATTTTCTCCATAGCGAAGTGCGGTGCCTTCAGTTTCACTAATTTTCAAAACCAGTTCTTCTTTTTCACTATTGAAGTAGTTAAAAATAGCACTGTCATAATGAGAAGACACATTAAATGATTTAGTTGCAAAACGTTTGCGGTCTTCAATTGATACACTTCCATCGTTTTCTGAAATTAGCTTTAAGAACTCAGCATAATCGTCAACAGACGAAACACAAATAACATCTTTATAATTTTTAGCTGCTGCGCGGATTAATGAAATACCTCCAATATCAATTTTTTCGATAATATCATCATTACTAGCCCCAGACGAAACAGTTTTTTCAAAAGGATAAAGGTCCACTATAACAGTGTCAATTTGAGGAATTGAAAAGGTCGTCATTTCTTTCACGTCCTGAGCATGGTCTTGGCGATTCAAAATCCCACCAAATATTTTTGGGTGTAACGTTTTTACACGACCTCCAAGGATGGATGGATAGTCTGTAATTTCCTCTGCTGGGACAACTTTAATTCCTAGGTCATTGATGAATTTTTGTGTGCCTCCCGTAGAATAAATAACGACCCCTTGTTCGTTAAGTTTTTTCACTATGGGTGCTAAGCCTTCTTTACTATATACAGAAATTAAGGCAGATTTGATTGTTTTATTTTGGCTCATTTTGAAGTCTAAGAATTAGAGATCAAAAGTAGGAAATTATCTCAGAAAAACGGATTCAATTGTTATCAAAAAAAAAGGTTTTTTCAACCAATTTATTTAGTTATCAACAACTAAAGAAGTGTAGCGACCGATTGACATACAAATTCCAGAAAGTATTCGTCTGCCTTAGTAAATGGATTGATTGTATTTGAATCAATATCTATTTGACCAATATTTACGCCGTCTAAAAATAGGGGAATCACAATTTCAGATTTCACGCTTATACTGCATGCTATATAGTTGTCTTGAGCGCCTACATCAGGCACTACAAAGTTTTGATTGCTCACGGCAACTTGCCCGCAAATGCCTTTTCCAAACGGGATGGTGGTGTGGTTCGTTGGTGCTCCTGCATAAGGGCCAAGCGCTAACGATTCTTTGTTGCCGTCTCTAAAATAAAAACCTACCCAGTCATAATATTCGACTGTTTCTTTCAATAGGTCACAAATTGATTGTAGTGTGTCATCCAAAACACTAGAATTTGAAACTAGGTGAGTTACTTTAGGTTTTAAAATATCAAAAGTCATGGTAAATAATTTTAGTTTGTAAAAATACTATTTATCTTAAAAAAGTAAATAAAACGAAGTCTTTTTTTTATGTTAATTTTTTGGTAATCAATAATATAAATCATAAAAATTTCAATAAGTTTGCACGATGCAAAAATCCTTGCTACATAAATTTTTTTCAATGACATTAGCACTCTTAGTGCTTTTGTCAACTTTTTCATTTAAAATTGAATCTCATTTATGTGGATCTAAGATTGTAGATGTTGCTGTTTTTTCAGAAGTAAAATCATGCTGTGCCTCTACTGTAAAAAGCGATTCAAAATTACAGTTTGCCAAGAAAAACTGTTGTACAAACAAAGTTGTTTCTGTCGACGGTTTAGAACAATTTAGTCTTGTTTCGTTTTCGTATGAAAATACCACGGAAAAGAATTTTGAGCTATTTTCCGAATTTAATTTTGAGCTAATTACTTTTACAGCCTCTGCTGTAAATTATTATCCTAAGTACTCTCCTCCCAATTTGATACTGGATCATCAAATTGAATATCAAGTTTTTCTGATTTGATTTAACACTATAGATAAGCTCATACTCATGTATGATGCTTAGCAAATCCCACTATAGTATTAATCTTAAATTAAATCACAATGAAATCTACATTATATATTATCACGTTTTTACCTTTTTTTCTTTTTTCACAAAATGAATTCAAAGGAATGGTTATGGAATTGAACGCTCAAAATCAACACCAACCATTGTTTGGAGCCAATGTTTTTTGGCTCAATACTTCCATTGGAACCATCACATCTGAGGATGGAACGTTTATAGTGCCCTATGAACCTTCTTACAAAAAATTAGTAATTAGTTATATTGGTTTCCAGACAGATACACTGACGATAGATAGCCCAAAGTTAATTCATCACTTGTTAGTCACTTCTGATGATTTGGGAGAAGTAACTGTTTCTGCCCGTAAAAAATCTAGGGCAACCTCTTTTCTTTCTGCTCAAAATATTTCGACCATAAGTAGTAAAGAATTATTAAAAGCAGCTTGCTGTAATTTGTCCGAGAGTTTCGAAACCAACCCTTCTATTGATGTCAATTTTACAGACGCTATTTCAGGCACCAAACAAATTAAAATGCTTGGACTAACAAGCCCTTATATTTTAATAGCTACAGAAAACATACCGTCAATTCGTGGCGCTTCTCAAGCCTATGGACTAAGTTTCATTCCGGGTACTTGGGTAGAAAGTATTCAGATCACTAAAGGCGCAGGAAGTGTCGTTAATGGGTTTGAAAGTATCGCAGGACAAATCAATGCCGAGCTTGTGAAGCCTACAACGGATAGTAAGGTTTTTGTCAATGCATATGGCTCTTTGAATGGTCGAACAGAACTCAACACGCATTTTAATACCATTCTTTCTGATAAATGGAGTACAGGCTTGTATTTACACGCCAATAACAGATCGCAAAAATTTGATAGAAATAAGGATTCATTTTTAGACATGCCTTTGTCTAAGCAAATAAACATCATGAACCGTTGGCAGTATTCGAATCTTCAAAAAGGATTGATTAGTTTTTTGAGTGTTCGGTATTTGAAAGACGAGAAACAATCTGGTCAACGTGATTTTGACCCTACATTAGATCGATTTTCAAACACAGTTTGGGGAAGTGAAATAGACACAAAACGCTTCGAAGTGTCTGGTAAATTTGGTTATGTAAATCCCGAAATTCCCTATCAAAGTTTAGGCCTACAAATCTCCTATAGCGATCACGAACAAATATCGTATTTTGGGTTAAACCAATATGATATACGCCATGAGAGTTTATATTCAAATATTGTTTATAACTCTATTATTAGTGATTCAAGGCACAAAATTAAAACAGGTTTGAATGCCACGTATGATCAATATATAGAAACGGTAAATTCAGAACTGTTTGAGCGACAAGAACGTTCTATAGGCGGGTTTTTTGAGTATAGCTTTGACAATTTGGAAGCTCTTAACTTAACGGCAGGCGTCCGTATCGATCATCATAATTTATTAGGAACATTTATCACGCCTCGCGTACATGCACGTTATACGCCATGGGAAAAGTCAGCCTTTAGGATGTCGTTTGGACGCGGAAAACGTGCCGCGAATATATTTGCTGAAAATCAAAAACTGTTTGCAACTTCAAGAGTTATCAACATACAAAGTAGTGGTGGAAATATCTATGGATTAGACCCTGAGATTGCATGGAATTACGGTGTATCCTTTTTGCAAGGGTTTGAATTGTTTAGCAGAAAAGCAGACCTTACTTTAGATTTCTATCGTACTGATTTCCAAAATCAAGTGGTGGTCGATTATGAAAACCCTTATAAAGTGAATTTTTATAACTTGGAAGGGTCTAGTTTTGCCAGCAGTTTTCAAGCCGAATTTAGTTTGAATATTTTAGAGCATTTGGATTTAAGAACGGCTTACAAATTTTATGATGTTAAAACCCAATACAAATCAGGGAAATTAAAAAAACCACTGACCTCTCAACATCGTGTATTTGCAAATCTATCATACGAAACAGAAAAGACAGATAAGGGTGGCGTGTGGAAGTTTGATACCACATTTAATTGGTTTGGAAAACAGCGTTTTTCATCCACAGCTATAAGCCCTGAAGCGTATCAGTTACCGATATACTCCCCAACCCTTTCAACTCTAAATGGTCAAATCACCAAAGTATTTTCATCTTCTTTTGAACTCTATGTTGGTGCAGAAAATATTACAAATGCTACTCAAAACAATCCAATTGTTAGTCCAGAAAATCCGTTTGATTCAAATTTTGACACTACATTTGTATATGGCCCTATATTTGGGAGTACCTATTATACGGGCTTACGGTATAAATTAAACTAATAAATAAAAACGTATGAAAACACTTTTCTTATCACTTACCATGCTCTGCATGAGCACACTGAGTTTTGGTCAAAACAAAAATGCGAGAGCATCTATCGAAGTGGACGGTGTGTGTATGATGTGTAAAAGTCGTATCGAAAAAGCGTCTCTTAAAACCAAAGGCGTTAAATCTGCAGTATGGGACGTAAGGAGTCATGAGTTAAAACTTATTTTTGACGAAAATAAAACGGCTATTGACTCCATTAAAAAAAACATTATAGCTGTTGGCCATGATACTAAAACACTCAAAGCAACTGATAAAGCTTATGAGACTGTGCATCCGTGTTGTAAGTATCGCGAAAACGAGGTTGTTGAGGATCATAAGTGATTTCTACCCAAAGGATCTATTATAGTCTTCCTTCGGGAAACTTTAAAACAACTAAAATTAGTTATATTTGTTTATATCGTAACCAATTATCATTATGGGAACAGTAGAATTAAGAAATAAATGGAAAGAGGCGATCGGTAAGGTTGATGATCGTTTTTTGCGTATGGTTGATGCTTTACACGAAACCTATACAAATGACCAAGTTGACTTTTTTGATGCGTTACCAAAAGAAATACAAACCCTCTTACTAGAAAGTAAGCAAGATATAAAAAACGGAGACTTTTTCACTCACGAGGAAGTTATGTCAGAAGCTAGGAAGAAATTTAATATTTCTGAATAAAGGTGAGAGATGGATGTGATTTGGGGGATAAAAGCTAAACACTCTTATTTTGATGAACTCGAAAGAATACATACGTTCCATACAGTAAAAGAAGTAGAGAAATTTATACATTTAGTAGAACGAGTGATTTTAAATTTAAGAACAGGAGTTTTAAAAGGAATAGTTTCTAGCACTTTAGATATTAATTCTCTTGTAATATCTAAACAAACAACTTTGTTTTTTGCTCTTGACAAGAGCAACTCTAGATTAGAATTATTGTTGTTTTGGCGAAACAAAGAAGATCCTAAAAAATTAGTAAAACTTTTAAAGGGCTTTCAAACTGGGTAGAAATGGTATTTCTATCATATGAAACCAAAAAAGCTCCTGAAAATGAATTCAGGAGCTTTTTTGATTGTTGTATTATGCGTAAATTACATCATTCCTGGCATCCCGCCACCCATCGGAGGCATTGCAGGTGCATCTTCTTTAATGTCAATTAAAGCACACTCGGTAGTAAGGATCATGCCTGCTACAGAAGCTGCATTTTCCAAAGCAACACGTGTTACTTTTTTAGGATCAATAATTCCGGTTTTAAGCATATCTACATAGGCATCGTTTTTGGCATCGTATCCAAAATCACCCTTACCTTCTAATACTTTATTAATAACCACACTTCCTTCACCACCAGCATTTTCTACAATGGTGCGTAAGGGTGCTTCAATCGCTTTAGATACGATTTGAATTCCAGTAACTTCATCCAAATTGGCAGCTGTTAGTTTTTCAAGTGTTTTTTGAGCTCTGACAAGCGCTACACCACCACCAGCTACAATACCTTCTTCAACAGCGGCTCTTGTCGCATGAAGTGCGTCATCGACACGGTCTTTCTTTTCTTTCATTTCAACTTCACTAGCAGCACCTACGTAAAGAACAGCAACACCACCAGCTAATTTAGCTAAACGTTCTTGCAGTTTCTCTTTGTCATAATCACTTGTAGTAGTTTCTATTTGCGCTTTGATTTGATTCACACGTGTTTTGATAGCATCGGCATTCCCTGAACCGTTTACAATTGTTGTATTGTCTTTGTCAATAGTCACTGTTTCAGCAGTTCCTAACATGCTTAAGTCTGCATTTTCTAAAGAAAACCCACGTTCTTCAGAAATCACTGTACCGCCTGTAAGGATCGCAATATCCTCTAGCATTGCTTTGCGACGATCTCCAAAACCGGGTGCTTTCACTGCAGCGATTTTAAGACCACCTCTTAATTTGTTTACGACTAGAGTGGCTAAAGCTTGGCCATCAACATCTTCGGCAATAATCAATAGGGGACGACCAGACTGTGCTACAGGTTCCAAAATTGGAAGTACTTCTTGAAGGTTAGATATTTTTTTATCAAATAATAATATGTAAGGATTTTCTAGATCAGCAATCATTTTATCTGCATCCGTCACAAAATAAGGGCTCAAGTAGCCTCTGTCAAATTGCATACCTTCTACCACATCAACATACGTATCCATTCCTTTGGCTTCCTCTACAGTAATGACACCTTCTTTGCCAACTTTTCCAAATGCTAAGGCAATTAGTTCACCAATTGTATTATCATTATTTGCAGAAACAGATGCTATTTGTTGAATTTTCTCTGAAGAATTCCCAACCTTTTTTGCCTGTTTTTCCAAATCCGCTATGACAGAAGCGACTGCTTTATCAATTCCACGTTTTAAGTCCATTGGATTGGCGCCAGCTGCTACATTTTTCAAGCCTTCTTTGACAATTGCTTGCGCGAGTACGGTTGCTGTTGTTGTGCCATCTCCTGCTAAGTCATTGGTTTTGGAAGCCACTTCCTTCACCATTTGAGCCCCCATGTTTTCTAAAGCATCTTCTAGCTCAACTTCTTTTGCTACTGAAACACCATCTTTAGTGACTTGCGGTGCTCCAAAACTCTTACTGATAATCACATTACGACCTTTTGGTCCTAAAGTTACTTTTACTGCATTTGCTAGTGCGTCAACTCCACGTTTCAATCCATCACGTGCGTCAATATCAAATTTTATATCTTTTGCCATTTCTATTATTTTTTAAAATTAAACAATTGCAAGAATATCACTTTCTCGCATAATTAAATAATCTGTCCCTTCAAGTTTAAGCTCTGTACCTGCATATTTCCCATAGAGTACTGCATCTCCAATTTTTACAGTTGTGGGCTCATCTTTTGTGCCTTTACCTACGGCAACCACAGTTCCTTTTTGAGGTTTTTCTTTTGCATTATCAGGGATGATAATTCCAGAAGCTGTTTTTGTTTCAGCTTTCGACGGTTCTACTAGAACTCTGTCGGCTAATGGTTTGATTTTTAAAGCCATATGTTTTATTTTTTTGTTGTTTTAATACTTCCTTATCATTCTAAAAGTGTGCCAACATCTCTAGACTGACAAACTTTCAGATACAAAAAATGTCAACGTTTTGGCGTTGACATTTTTTGTATTTCATGTAACATATTTATTATTCTCCTCCTGTTGTTTCTGGAGTTGAAGTGTCATCAGTAGTTGTGTCCTGTACAGGTACTGCTATTGGTTGAGCTGTTGTTGGCGCTGAGTCCAGATCTAATGCTTTAGATTCCTGGCTGTTATTGGGGTCTACAATAGCAACATTTGATAATAAGATTAAAGCTAGCAATAAAGTTGCTAATGCCCATGTGCTTTTGTCCAGAAAGTCAGATGTTTTTTTAACACCACCAACTTGTTGAGTACCACCACCACCAAATGAAGAGGATAACCCTCCGCCTTTAGGATTTTGAACCATAACGACTACGACAAGTAGAAATGCTACTATGACGATAAGAACTAGAAATATTGAAAATGTACTCATTATATTTTATTTTTTTCTTGTAATACTTTTATTGCACGAATTTGGTCTGCAAATAAACTACTTTTTTCTGGATATTTCAAACTTAAAATACGGTAAGACTGGATTGCTTTATCATAGTTTTTTTGCTCCACATAGATTCTTGCCAATGTTTCGGTCATTAAGTCCTCCGTTTTATAGACACTTTCTTCAGCGATATTGATAAGTTTTGATTCCTTATTAAGAGGTTTTAGTTTGGGTTTATTAGAAATAAAAGCATCTATAAGTGCAAACTTTTCGTCACGGGCAGATTCATTTTTAGAAGTAAATGATTCCGAACGGTCAATAGGTTTTTTTTGTGCTACACTAAGCCATTCTGAAAACGAGAATGTTTCAGTTTTGTCAAATTGTAAAGGCTTTCCTACTTCCAATGTTGATTCGAAGGAGTTAGTTGGTGGCGCAGCATTTAAATTTGTTTTTAAAGAGGAATTAGAAGAGATGTCTTGAAATTCTGTAATTTTTATAGAATTCACCAAATCAAAATTTTGTTTAATATGAGTAGAAACATCATTTTGTAAAAATAATTCTGAAGTAATAAAATCAAATAAAACACTGCGATCTGTTGTATAGGCTGCTGTTGTTTTTAATTCCTGATTATATTTAAAACTCCCCAGATCTTTCAGCCCTTTTAGGTAGATTGCCCTTGCTGATTGAAAATATGGAAATTCATCAATAATAGCAGACATTTCGCTTACCTTGTCTTTGTCTAAAGCTGAAGGGTTATGTAATAAATATGTGAAATCAGATGTGTTCATAAAATTACCAATTGGCTAAGGAGGCATTTATTACATCCTGCGTAATGCGTTCAAAAATCTCTTCAATAGCTGTTGTTTTTTGGTTGCCCACTAGTTGTGCACTACCTTCATAATCATAAAAAAAGGAAAAGCGTTTTTCAAAATCTGCTTCCTCATCATTTTTATCCGTAAATATCACATTAACACTAATTGTCAATCTGTTTTGCGCAGCGGTATTGCTCGAAGTTGCTGTCGTTGGTGAGATTCGATACTCAACAATTTCACCTTCATATACGATGTCTCCATTTGAATTAACAAGACCTAGGTTTGTCTGGTTTAAAATCAAATCTTGAAGTGCTAAAGTAAAATCGCGATCTATTCCAGGCTCAATAAGAGCTGCTGTATTTTGAAAGTAATTAACCTGAAAGGTTTTTGTGTCGGAGCTCAAAGAAATACCCGTAAAGGAATAGGGTCCACATCCTAAAACAAGACTAAAGACACTGATTGCTAAGCTGTATTTTATAACATTAAAGGTCATATTGTTTTATTTTTCGGTATAAAGTACGTTCGCTAATTCCCAATTCATCTGCTGCTAATTTACGCTTTCCTTTGTGACGTTCAAGCGATTTTTTAATAAGTTCTAATTCTTTATCATGCAGAGACAGTGTTTCTTCTTCCTCTTCAATCGCATCTATATATGTATATTTTTCTTCATTGTTTTTTACAATTTCAATCGCATTTTCTTCTTGGGACTTTATGGGAAGTGATAAAAATTCAGACTCTTTTTCGGATTCTAAAGCGGCTTCTTTTTTATAAATTTTCTGAATTAACCCTTCATTTTTTTTCTGAACATCACTGTGATTTTCATTCTTCATTAATTCCATGGTTAGTTTTTTGAGATCATTCAAATCACTTTTCATGTCAAATAAAACCTTATATAAAATTTCTCTTTCGGTGCTAAAATCACTTTGGGTTTTATCTTTTTCTTGCACTGTCGGAAAATTACCTCCCATATTTGGTAAATACGTTTTCAAAGTAGGCGCATCAATCATTCTAGAGGACTCTAATACCGAGATTTGTTCGGCAACATTTCTCAGCTGTCTGACATTTCCACTCCATCTATAATTGATGAGCGCTTCTACTGCAGTTTCATCAAGTCTAATGGTAGGCATCTTGTACTTCAAGGCAAAATCACTTGCGAATTTTCTAAACAACAAATGAATATCGTCTTTTCGATCCCGGAGAGAAGGTAGTAGAATTTCAATTGTACTTAATCTATAATACAGGTCTTCGCGAAATTTTTCTTTTTCAATGGCTTCAAACATATTTACGTTTGTAGCTGCTACAATTCTAACATTTGTTTTTAAAACGGTACTCGACCCTACTTTTATAAACTCACCATTTTCTAAAACACGTAACAACCGAACTTGGGTTGTGAGGGGAAGTTCGCCAACTTCATCTAGAAAAATAGTGCCACCATTAGCAACTTCAAAGTAGCCCGATCTGCTTTGAGTAGCTCCCGTAAAAGCCCCTTTTTCGTGTCCAAAAAGCTCACTATCAATTGTGCCTTCTGGAATAGCGCCACAATTGACGGCGATATATTTGCCGTGTTTTCGGTGCGAAAGTTGATGAATTATTTTAGGAATACTTTCTTTTCCAACGCCGCTTTCTCCGGTGACCAATACCGAAATATCGGTTGGCGCAACCTGAACGGCTTTTTCTATAGCGCGATTCAAACCTGTATCATTTCCAATAATACTAAACCGTTGTTTTATAGATTGAACTGATTCCATAATTAATTATTTTCAGACAAACCGACGGCTTCTCCAATGAGCGTTGCACTTGTACAACTATTTATTTTAACGTTTACAAAATCGCCAATTTTATAGTCTTCTTTTGGGAATACGGCGACTGTGTTTTGGGCGCTTCTTCCAGACCATTCTGAGGTGGATTTTTTAGATTCTTTTTCAATTAAAACTTCAACAGTTTGATGGATAAACTGCTCTGTTCTGTAAAGACCATGAGCACGTTGGTGTTCTACGACTTCTGCCAGACGTCTTTTTTTAGTTTCAAAAGGGACATCATCCTTAAGTTTTCTTTCTGCCATAGTCCCTGGGCGTTCGGAATAAGCGTACATATAGCCAAAGCTATATTTAACAGTATCCATCAAACTCAACGTATCCTGATGATCTTTTTCAGTTTCTGTTGGAAACCCGCAAATCATATCCTGAGAAATGCTACACTTTGGAATAATGGTCTTAATGTTGTTTATTAATGTGAGATACTCTTCACGGGAATGTTGACGGTTCATTTCCTTTAAAATACGGTTGCTGCCACTTTGAACTGGAAGGTGTACATGATTGCAAATATTTTGATGCGCAGCCATGATTTTAATAACCTCTAAAGACATGTCCTGTGGGTTCGAAGTTGAAAATCGAATCCGCATTTTAGGGTGAGCTTTTGCACACATATCTAAAAGTAAAGCAAAGTCAATAGCTGTTGCTTTTTGCATGTCTGTTGCTTTCGTAAAGTCCTTTTTGAGTCCGCCACCATACCAAAGATAACTATCTACATTTTGCCCCAAAAGCGTAACTTCTTTATACCCCTTTTTCCATAAATCATTAACTTCTTCAAGGATACTTTGAGGTTCTCTACTGCGTTCGCGGCCTCTTGTAAACGGTACTACGCAAAAGGTACACATGTTGTCGCAACCTCTTGTGATGGATACAAAAGCGGTAACACCATTAGTGTTTAGTCTTACAGGTGAGATATCACCATAGGTTTCATCCTTAGAAAGAATTACATTTACAGCACTTCGCCCTTCTTCTACTTCGGATATTAGGTTGGGAAGGTCTTTATATGCATCTGGTCCAACGACAAGATCTACAATTTTTTCTTCTTCTAAAAATTTACTTTTAAGACGTTCAGCCATACAGCCTAAAACGCCTACTTTCATTTTGGGGTTGATGCGTTTGACGGCGTTGTATTTTTCGAGTCGTTTACGAACCGTTTGTTCAGCTTTATCACGGATAGAACACGTATTGACAAGTACTAAATCAGCTTCTTCCAAAATTTGTGTAGTATTAAATCCATTTTTTGAAAGAATAGACGCCACAATTTCACTGTCACTAAAGTTCATGGCACAGCCATAACTTTCTATGAATAGTTTTTTGGTGTTTTCTAGTTTTGGTGCACTGGCTAATTTTGAGCCTTGTACCGATTCATCAATTGTTTTCTCCATATTTTTTTTAATACCCTCTGAAGGACAATAAGCATGCAAATATACAAAAAATTTGTTTTTTATGACAAAGTGTCATGATTTTCATTTTTTATTTTGATTTCACAAATCAATCCTCTTTATTTGATAAAAATTTGCCAAAAACAATAATCTATGTATTCCTTTCAAAATTTAGTAAATAAAATTCAAAGCGCACAACCAATTGATTTTGGAGATCTTTTTAATAATTCTTTAGATTTGTTTAAGAAAGTATGGATTCAAGGATTGCTTCTTCAGCTGTTTTCGATTCTAATTATGTTACCTTTTATTATTTCGTTTTACTTGCCCTATATTGATATTATTTTAGAAAATTCATCAAATGGTCAGATGGACACCATTGCTTTAAGCCAAGCGCTTGTTGATGAATATGGAACTTCTTTAGTGTGGGTTTACCTGTTGTTATTGGGAGTTAGCGTAGTATCTTCTCTATTATACTTAGGGTTTTACAAGATTATTAAAGAAATGGATCACGGGAATCAGGTTTCAATTTCTGATTTCTTTTATTTTTTTAAGAGCTCACATATTGGCAAAGCGTTTGTTTTTTTATTAGCCTATATGGGTATTACTATAATAGCAGCCTTACTTTGTGTGTTTCCATTGATTTACGCAGTCGTCCCTCTCATGTTTATGCTTCCCGTTTTTGTCTATAACTCACATTTATCTATATCAGAAATAATTAAAATAGGGTTTGCACTAGGGAATAAAAAATGGGGTATTACTTTTTTAACATTAATTTTAAATAGCATTTTATTATACGTCATAATCTTAGTTACTTGTGGCTTAGGGAGCTTGTTTTTTAGCTTTTTTCTGTACCTACCTCAATATATTATTTATAAAAAAGTGATCGGTTTTGGCACCCCAGAACCAACCTTTCAAGAGGTTGACTCATAAGTTTTTAAATAGGCGTGAAGCGGCATTAAAAATGACTATCGTTTTGTGTCGTTTTATGTTTTGTCGAATAAATAAAAGAAAGAAATAAAAAAAATCCTCTACATTTGTATTTCTCTAAAAATAAGATATGGCTAAGAATTTAGTGATTGTTGAGTCCCCTGCAAAGGCGAAAACTATAGAAAAATTCCTTGGAAAAGATTTCAAGGTTGAGTCCAGTTTTGGACACATTGCTGATTTACCTTCCAAAGAGTTAGGTGTTGATGTCTTAGGAGATTTCAAGCCAAAATATGAAGTTTCAACCGATAAAAAAACGGTAGTAAGTAAACTAAAAGCGGCAGCTAAAAAAGCAGATATTGTCTGGTTAGCTAGTGATGAAGATAGAGAAGGAGAAGCGATTGCATGGCACTTAGCGGAAACTTTAAAGTTAGATAAGTCGAAAACGAAACGAATTGTATTTCATGAAATTACAAAATCTGCGATAGAAAAAGCGGTTAAAAACCCTCGTGGAATTGACTATAATCTTGTGGACGCGCAGCAAGCGCGACGGGTCTTGGATAGAATTGTTGGGTATGAATTATCTCCTGTTCTCTGGCGGAAAGTCAAAGGAGGACTTTCAGCTGGACGGGTACAATCGGTTTCTGTGCGCTTAATTGTAGAACGTGAACGAGATATACAAAAATTTCAAACTGAAGCAACCTTTAGAATTGATGCAGAATTTACAACAGCTAAAGGAAGCGTATTTAAAGCAAAACTCCCAAAAGCATTTGATAGCGAAGTGGCTGCAAAAGCATTTTTAGAAAAAAATAGTAATGCTTCTTTCTCAGTATCCAGTCTTGAGAAAAAGCCTGCAAAAAAATCACCTGCACCTCCATTCACAACCTCAACATTACAGCAAGAAGCATCAAGAAAATTATATTTTTCGGTTAGTAAAACCATGAATATGGCGCAGCGACTTTATGAGGCTGGATTAATAACATATATGAGAACAGATAGCGTAAATCTATCTCAAGAAGCACGAAATACAGCGGCATTAGAAATCTCATCCTCTTATGGAGATTCTTATAGTAAACCTCGAAATTTTAAAGGAAAAGCAAAAGGAGCACAGGAAGCGCATGAAGCCATTCGTCCTACCAATTTTTCAACACATTCGGTAAATATTGAAAGGGATCAAGCACGTTTATATGACCTTATTTGGAAACGTGCAATTGCGTCTCAAATGAGTGATGCACAACTGGAACGTACCAATGTAAAAATAAACACCCCAAACCATACCGAAACCTTTACAGCCAATGGCGAGGTTATCAAGTTTGAGGGCTTTTTAAAAGTATATCTTGAAGGAACTGATGAAGAAAATTTTGAACAAGAAGGCATGTTGCCAGCCATGACACTCAATGAAGCGTTAGGGAATAATTATATTACTGCTACCGAGCGTTTTTCGAGACCACCCTACAGGTATACGGAAGCTTCTTTAGTAAAAAAATTAGAAGAATTAGGAATCGGAAGACCATCCACTTATGCACCTACAATTTCAACAATTCAAAATAGAAAGTATGTTGAAAAAGGATCTGTTGATGGCGCGGAACGTGGCTATGCATTGTGGACATTATCAAATGGAGAATTAACAGGAAAGAAACTAACTGAAAAATATGGTTCTGATAAAGGTAAACTCGTACCTACAGATATTGGGATGATTGTCACAGACTTTTTAGTCAATCATTTTGAAGCGATTTTAGATTATAATTTCACAGCCAAAGTAGAAGCAGATTTTGATTTAATTGCCAGTGGAAAAGAGGACTGGACAAAAATGATGAAGTCGTTTTATAAAGAGTTTCATCCAAAAGTGGAAGATGTAAGCCAAAATGCAGAACGGGAATCTGGAGAACGTATCCTAGGAACAGATCCAAAATCGGGACGTCAACTTAGCGTTCGTTTAGGAAAATTTGGACCTATTGTTCAAATCGGAAAAGCGGATGAAGAAGAAAAACAAGTGTTTGCGAGTGTACCTCCGAACTTTCAATTAGCAGCCATCACTTTTGATGAAGCGCTAGAGTTGTTTAAACTCCCGAAAGATTTAGGTGAATACAAAGGCGAAGACCTTATTGTAAACAATGGCCGTTTTGGGCCTTATGTAAAGTTTGGAGATAAATTCATTTCACTTCCAAAAGGCGTAGATCCGATGCGTGTTGAGATGGAAGATGCGATAGAGCTCATAAAAGAAAAAGAAGCAGCTGACGCTCCAATTTATGAATATGATGGTCTGCCAGTTCAAAAAGGGAAAGGCCGTTTTGGACCGTTTATCAAATGGAATAATATGTTTATTAATGTCAATAAAAAATATGATTGGGATGCCCTTTCTGATACCGATATTGAAACGTTAATTAAGGATAAAATTCAGAAAGAAATAGACAAACTTATCCATGATTGGGAAGAAGAGGGGATTCGAGTTGAAAAAGCACGTTGGGGTCGTCATAACATTATTCAAGGTAAAACCAAAATTGAACTGCCAAAAACAGTAGACGCTTCAAAGCTTACCTTGGAAGAAGTTAAAGGAATTATAGCTAAAAATGCGCCTAAGAAAAAAACGCGAGCAAAAAAAAAGAAATAGGCGATGGACTATAGCTTTCTTTCCCCTGTTCAAGATAGAATTGTAGATCAGCTTGAGTTGCTGCATAGCCAAGTTATAGGACAAACTCTGCGAATACATACGACTGCATCTGAACCTAACTTGGAAGGAGTAAAAATGGTGATTGTAGGCGTTTTGGAGTCTAGAAACTCTGTTAATTCTATAGGTGAAGAATTCCAGATCATTGAAATTCGAAAAGCATTTTACAAGCTTTTTCCTGGAAATTGGTTTCATGACATGGCCGATTTAGGGGATATACAAAAAGGAGAATCTGTTGAGGATACGTATTTTGCACTAACTCAAGTTGTATCGAGTCTAATAAAAGAAAATATAATTCCAATTATAATAGGCGGTAGTCAAGATTTGACCTATGCAAATTACCGTGCGTATGACAAAATAAGTTCAATGATCAATATTGTTAATATTGATAAAAGCTTTGATTTAGGAGATTCTAGCAAGCCGATTACCAATGAAAGCTACCTTGGAAAAATTATTTTAGAACAGCCGTATAATTTATTTAACTATACAGCTCTTGGGTTTCAAACCTATTTTAACTCACAAGAAGAGATTGATCTCATGGAGAAACTTTACTTTGAGTCATATCGTCTAGGGGCAATTATTCCTAAAATCAGCGTCGTTGAACCAGTCCTTAGAGATGCAGACCTTGTGACTTTAGATATAAACGCTGTTAAATCATCAGAGGTAAGTGCCAAGCAAAAACATTCACCAAATGGATTTGATGGACGTGAGGTTTGTGCTATTTCAAGATATGCTGGGATCAGCAATAAGGTTACTTCTTTTGGGATTTATGAGTACAATCCATCCTTGGATGATGAAGCGACAGCGATGCTCGTTGCTCAAATTATATGGTATTTTATAGAAGGTGTAAACTGTAGAGTTAAGGATGATGACTTTAAGGATTCATCTAGTTATTTGAAATTTACGGTTCTTGTAGAATCAGAAGAATTAGTGTTTTTTAAAAGTAAAAAAACAGGGCGATGGTGGATCGAAATCCCTTTTTTAGAATATTCAAATACTAAATTAAAACAACATCCGTTATTAGCGTGTACACATGAAGATTATGTGAGTGCCACAAAAGGAGTAATTCCAGAGCGTTGGTATAAGGCGTACAAGAAAAATTAATATTTAAAAGATTGAGTCTTTTATTTTTTTTGAAATAGTATTCAACTAAAAAAAAGTTGTTTTTTAACAAATATATGGATAAGTTTACAGCCTGAAATTTTTAGGAGTTTATTCCTTGAATTATTTATTTATGAAAAAAATTGTATTATTATCATTGTTGTTTGCTTTTATGACCAGTTGTGGGTCAAAAGATAAAGGTGAATTAGTTGGTGTAAAAGGAAAAAAATGGCATCCAGAAAAACCTTACGGAATGAGTTTAATACCTGGAGGAGCTTTTGTAATGGGGAAATCTGATGATGACTTCACTGGAATTCAGGATGCACCCACCAAAACGGTGTCTGTACGCTCCTTTTACATGGATGAAACTGAAATCACAAATAGTGAGTACAGACAATTTGTGTTTTGGGTACGCGATTCGATACTAAGATTGAATTTGGCCGAAATGGCTGATTTAGAAGGTAAAACACCTGACGATGAAGGTATTGGTGAGTTCGCATATCTAATTACTGAAGAAGATGATGTGACACCATATGAAAAATATATGATGGACACTTACGGAGATGAGCAACGTAAGATAAACAACGATATAGACCTTATTTTTGAAACTGAAGACTATCCAGATGAATTGTATTCAGAAGTTATGGACAATATGTATCTTCCTTTGGAGGAATCTTATAATGGACAACGTACTTGGGATGTGAGTCAATTTGAATTTGAATATTCATACATGGACATACAAAGAGCTGCTAATGATAGAAGCTTATCACGTTCAGACGTTATTAGAAAAGAAGCCGTTAAAATATATCCAGACACCACCGTATGGATCAGGGACTTTGAGTACTCTTACAATGAACCAATGCATAATGACTACTTTTGGCACCAAGCTTATGGCGATTATCCTGTAGTAGGGATTAGTTGGGAGCAAGCCAAAGCATTTTGCCAATGGCGTACTTTATATAAAAATAGTGCTCAAAAATCAAAAGGCAAAGCTTTTGTGAATTCATTTCGTTTACCTTCAGAAGCTGAGTGGGAGTATGCGGCTCGTGGAGGTCTTGACGGCGCTACCTTCCCATGGGGAGGTCCTTACGCCAAAAATGATCGTGGTTGTTTTATGGCCAATTTCAAACCGTTACGAGGAAATTATGCGGCGGATCAAGCATTATACACTGTAGAAGCAGATGCTTATGAACCGAATGATTACAACTTATACAATATGGCGGGTAATGTCGCTGAGTGGACGATGTCTTCATACCATTCATCCTCTTACGAATTTTCATCCACAATCAATCCAAATGTGAATGACGAAAGTTACAACCGTAAAGTTGTCCGTGGAGGTTCTTGGAAAGATGTTGCGTACTACTTGCAAGTAAGTTCAAGAGATTATGAAGTGGATACAATCCAAAGAAGTTATATAGGATTTAGAACCGTTCAGGATTATCTAGGGACTGATGTAACAGCGAATCAAGCAACGAATTAACAAAAATATCTACTAATAAAAATAACAACTAATAAAAATAACCAATTAACTAATAAAAAATATAAATTATGGGATTTAAAATAAGTAAAAAAGTAATGAACATGGCTTACGGCCTTGGAGCAGCAGTCGTAATTATTGGTGCATTAATGAAAATTATTCATAAAGATTTAGGTCCTTTAACAGGAAGTATGTTACTTACTATTGGTCTTGTAACGGAAGCTTTAATATTTGCGCTTTCTGCATTTGATACTCCAGAAGAAGAATTAGATTGGACCAAAGCCTATCCAGAACTAGCAGGTGGTAAAGCAACAGCTAGAGGGGGAAAAGCATCAGATGACACAGCAGAAGGTGTTTTAACTAAAAAATTAGATAGCTTACTTAAAGAAGCTAAAATTGACGGTGCTTTAGTAACAAGCTTAGGAGAAAGTATTAGAAACTTGAACTCAACCGCTTCAGAAATGGGTGGATCTTCAGGAGCGTCTCAAAAATACAGTGAAGAAATGGCAAAAGCTGCTTCGCAAATGGAATCAATCAATAGCCTTTACAAAGCACAACTAGAAAGTGCAGGTCGTCAAGCTGACATTAATCAAGAGTCTATTGAGAATGCTACCAAACTCAAAGAACAAATGGAATCCTTAGCATCTAACTTATCTTCATTAAATGGAGTATACGGAGGAATGTTATCTGCAATGAACAAAAATTAATTAGTTTTTTTAACAACTAAAATTTATTTATTAATTAAAAAAAACTAATTTACAATGGGAGGAGCAAAAGAAAGTCCAAGGCAAAAAATGATTAATTTAATGTACTTAGTATTTATATCAATGCTAGCATTAAATATGTCTAAAGAAGTATTAAGTGCTTTTGGAATGATTTCAGAGCAAGTAACGGAAAATAATATTTCTTTAAAAGAACGTATTGTTACGTTTGAAACAACTATCGAAAAGAATTTCCAACAAGAGGGCAAAATTTGGAATGAAAAAAAACTAGCCAAAGATAAGGTACACGAAATTACTACTAATTTTTTAAATTATATAGAAGAACTTCAACGGACCCCACCTCAAAAAGAAGTGAAAGGATTAACAAATCCAATCAATGATTATGAGGTAATGGATAAGCCAGACTATTTTGACAACAAATTCTTTTTAGGAAGTCAAGGTGTATTAACGGATGATGGGCAAAGGTTTCTTGATGAAATTAAAGCATTTAAAACTGGATTTATTACAGTTGTTGATTCACTGAATGCTGGAAAAAGCGATGAAAATTATGTAAACCTAATCAATGATGTAACAGAAGTATTTGATACAGATACTAAAGTTATTAATAGAGAAGGAATCAAAACAACATGGATTGAATATAATTATTACGGATATCCAGAAGTTGCTACTAACACAAAACTTACAGTGATGAAAGCCAATATTCTTGGGTTTCAAGCTGAAGTCTTATCTGCAATGATTGGTGGTCAATATAAAATTAATGCAACGCTTGCTAATTTTGATGCCTATGTGGTTTCATATAAAGCTGCTTATTTCCCAGGATCTAAATTTTCTGGAAAAATAGTTTTAGGTAAAAAATCTGAAAACCTACAACCAAAAGCAATTAAAATTAATGACACAGAAATTGACCCAATAACGTCTTTAAATTCTGAAGGTGAAATTGAACTTGATTTTCCTGTAGGATCAGTCGGGACGAGAGATATCGTTGGTACCATTACGTTTATAGAGGGTGATGATGAACCAATTACCATTCCTGTAATTTCAAATTATGAAGTTATTTCAAGACCCAATGATGCATCTGTTCAAGTAATGGGAAGAAATACATTATTCAGAAACTTTGATAACTTAGTAAAGGTATCGGTTCCTGGTGTTCCAGCAAACTTAGTAACGGCTTCTGGCCCTGGTGTAGTAAACAAAGGAGACGGACTTTATACTATTAAACCACAAAAAGGACAACAGCTTGAATTAAAAATTACGGCAACGCTGCCTGATGATACTATGTTTTCGGGTTCAGAAACGTTTCAGATTAGAAGAGCACCGGTACCAAGTATTCTGTTTAACGGAAAAGAAGGTGGGGCAATGTCAAGAAGCTCTATGGTAAGTGGATCAATGAGCGCTATTTATGACCCAGCTTACGGATTGGAATCTACGGTTAAAGTGAGATCATTCACTGTTAAAATTGGACCAAAATCTTTTGAGTGTACAGGAAATTCTTTAAGTGCAAAAGCAAAATCTGCTTTGAAAAAAGCACCAAAAGGGTTTGATGTTAGTTTCAAGAAAATTAATTATGCAGGGATTACCGCAGGTCAAAAACAATCGGGACCCTCAATAACCATAAATTAAATTAAACATGAGAAAGTCTGTTTTTTTATTAGTATTACTTTTGAATCTATCTAACGGGTTTTCTCAAGCAAACCTTTTAAATACGACATCTTCTTACAGTATTGAAACTGTTTCAAGACTTGAAGAAGATTCTGAATCTAAGCCTCTGGATTATGCAAAAGTTTCTGATGAAGACATAGTGTTTTCTTACACGACTTGGGAAGTGATCGATCTAAACGAACGTGTTAATTTTCCGTTCCTGTATCCTATTGATATTAACACTGTGACTGCTGACAGAAGACCATTAATTCATTATTTAATGGAAGGTATAAAGTCTTTTGAATTTCCGTCTTATTTTAACGACACCTTTACAGAAGAAATTTCAGACGAAGAATTTAATAACATTCAAGTATATAAAGTTTTAAAATCTGGAGTTGATGCCGATGGTATCACAGAAGGTATGGAACACTTTGATATTGCAGGTTCTTGGCGCGTCCATTTAGAATCACTTGGTTATGAATTTCCAGAAGAAGAATGGGTTACATATGATCCATCTTCTACAGAGTTTTTAGAATTAAAAGACAACGAGAAAGTAGTTGTTTATCAAAGAAAATGGAATAGTGTTGCAGCTTCTGTGATGCCAGATACAGATTTTAACTCTGCTGAATTTGAATATAGTGATGTAAGAAAATACATTATAAAAGGTATTTGGTATTTTGATAGAATATCTACAGAACTTAAATTCAGACCTATCGCAATCGGCCCTGTTGCTATTAGCGCCGAAGACAAATTTGAACAAACCAACAACGACTCAGGGGCTGCCGATGATTCTGCTGATGATGGTGGTTTTGGAGCGTTTTTTGACGATGAACCTGAAGAAGAAGTTGCAGAAGAAGCTGTAGAAGAAGAAGTTGCTGAAGATGATACGGTTATAAATGCTGTTGAAGCTCCAGGAGAAGCGGATAAGGAATATACCCCTATGTTTTGGGTGTTCTATCCAGAAGCAAGAGAAGTGCTTAGTAAAGCCTACTCCTTTAATCAAAAAAATATGTCAAAACCTTTTTCTTTTGACCGACTAATTAATTCAAGACGTTTCTCAGGTACCATATACAAAGAAGCTAATGTATATCAAGATAGAGATATTAGAGATTATATTAGTAACAATGCACTAATACAACTCTTAGAGTCTGAAAGAATCAAAGAGAAAATTAGAAATAAAGAACAAGATATGTGGAGCTACTAAATTCAGTATCTAAACATTAGAACAAAACGCTTATCATACGATAAGCGTTTTGTATTTTAATACTTTTGTAAAATGTATTATGATTATATCATTGTAGGATCGGGATTAGCAAGTATTATGTTTGCCGAGCAATTACGACTTCACAATAAATCATTTATGGTTATCAGTAACCGTTCCCAGCAAGCATCAGTAGTAGCAAGCGGTCTCTATAACCCTGTGGTCTTAAAGCGCTTTACTGCCACTTGGAATGCTGCTACTCACTTGGAGTTAGCCATCCCCAAATATGCCGAACTAGAGCAGCTATTAGAGCATAAGTTGGATCATGTGCTACCAATTCATCGTGTGTTTAATTCGATTAAAGAACAAAACAACTGGTTTTTGGCATGTGACAAACCGTTACTCACTAATTTTCTGAATCCTGATTTGGTGCCAAATACCAACTCTGCAGTAAAGGCGCCCTTTGGCTTTGGTGCCGTCAATCTTACAGGACGAATTGATACGCAGTTGCTTATTGAATCGTATCGAGAGTATCTTATTAATTCAAACCAGTTTAAAGAAGAAACATTTGATTATGAGGCAATATCTGAAGGAACTGAAGGCGTTAGTTATGGCGATATAAAAGCACAGCATATTGTGTTCACTGAAGGTTTTGGAATTCATAAAAATCCTTACTTTAAGTATTTACCATTAGAAGGCACGAAAGGCGAACTGATTACAATTCATGCCCCAACACTCAAATTAGAAGTCATTTTGAAATCGAGCATATTTGTGATTCCAATGGGCGAAAATCGTTATCTAGTAGGATCTACCTACGAATGGACCGATAAAACAAATAAACCAACCCAAAAAGCAAAAACAGAACTTATAGAAAAACTGGAACGTCTCATTGATTGTGATTATAAAATCGTTGACCAACGTGCAGGAATTCGCCCCACAGTGGTGGATCGACGCCCATTAGTCGGACAGCATTCGATTCATAAAAGCATGTATGTTTTGAATGGCCTAGGCACTCGAGGTGTTTTGGTAGCACCGTCCATGGCGGAAGCGCTTTATAACGCCATAGAAAATGACACACCACTTCCCGATGAAATCGATATTAATCGCTTTGCATAGCTATTTTTTCTTTGCTAATTCAGCGTCATAACTCATAAAAAGATTGATCCATATATTTCTAGAGATCCGCATGATAATAGGCATAAACCCTATAAGGGTGCATACAATTGCAATAAATGAGAAGACTAAGGAGCTTTCGAAAATGATAAATGTTAAGAGGAAAGAAACCATCGAAAACCCAATTCCAACCCCGTAACTAACATACATTGAACCATAAAAAAAAGAAGGTTCAATTTTGTATTTAGTTTGGCAATGTCCACAACGTTCATGCATTTTTAAAGTTTGAGAAAGCATGTATGGATTGCGCGTTTTGTACATTAATTTGTGATGACATTTTGGACATTTCCCTGTCAAAATACTATACAGCTTATTTCCTTTTTTTAATATCATAATTCACTATTTTTGCAACTTGTTAAGACAAAGCTAAACTATTTATAATTATTCCCTTTTACAATTTTTAAATGTTAAACATCCATAAGTTATCCGTATCATTTCAAGGCGATTATTTATTTGAGAATATTTCCTTTCGACTGCGAGGAGGCGATCGTGTAGGTTTAATTGGAAAAAATGGCGCTGGAAAATCGACACTCCTAAAACTACTTTCTGGCGAATTAGAATACACCGAAGGTCAAGTGGCGCAGGAAAAAAAAGATCTTAAGATCGGGTTTTTAAAACAAGACATTGATTTTGTTTTAGGTCGAACCATTCTTGAAGAAGCCTATCAAGCCTTTGTGGAGATTAAAGCACTAGAGCTACAACTCGAAGATATTAATACCCAATTGGCAGAACGTACGGATTATGAAAGTCAAGGCTATCACGATTTGATGGTGGGACTGAACGAAGTTCAGGAGCAATACGAAATCCTAGGCGGTTATAACTATCAAGGAGAGACGGAAAAAATACTCATCGGTTTAGGATTTAAACGCGAAGATTTTAATAAACTTACGGATACCTTTTCAGGAGGCTGGCGGATGCGTATTGAATTGGCTAAGCTCTTGCTTCAAACCAATGATATTTTGCTGTTAGATGAGCCTACGAATCACTTAGATATTGAGTCGATTATATGGTTAGAACAGTTTTTAAATAATTATTCTGGAGCGGTCGTGATTGTATCGCATGATAAGATGTTTTTGGACAATGTAACCAATAGAACCATTGAAATTGTATTGGGTAAAATATACGATTATCCACGAGCATATACAAAATATCTCGTCTTACGAGAAGAGCAAAAGACCTTGCAATTAGCATCTCAAAAAAATCAACAAAAACAGATTGAACAAACTGAGAAATTGATTGAGAAATTTAGAGCCAAAGCGTCCAAAGCTACGATGGCGCAATCGTTGATTAAAAAACTGGATAAAATTGAACGTATTGCTGTCGATGAAGACGATAACAGTGTGATGACTCTAAAATTTCCGGTGTCCACGATCCCCGGAAAGGTGGTTGTAGAAGCCTCTCAAATTTCAAAAGAATATGGCGATTTAAAAGTGCTTCAGCATATTGATCTTATGGTGGATAGAGGGAGTAAAATTGCCTTTGTAGGACAAAATGGACAAGGAAAGTCCACACTTGCCAAAATTATTGTGGGCGATTTAGAGGCCAAAGGCGATATCAAACTCGGACATAATGTTCAAATTGGCTATTTTGCACAAAACCAGGCGGAGTATTTAGATGGCAGTAAAACCGTTTTAGACACCATGATTGATGCCGCCAATGAAACCAATCGCTCTAAAGTCCGTGATATTTTAGGATCCTTTTTGTTTAGAGGGGATGCTGCCGAAAAATATGTGAGAGTGCTATCTGGAGGTGAACGTAACCGTCTAGCACTCGCAAAACTTTTGCTACAACCGTTGAATGTGCTCATCATGGATGAGCCTACGAATCACTTGGATATAAAGTCAAAAAACGTCCTTAAAACGGCGCTTCAGCAATTTGAAGGCACCCTTATTTTAGTCTCTCATGATAGAGATTTCTTACAAGGATTGACATCGACCGTTTATGAATTTAAAGATCAAAAACTAAAACAATATTTGGGTGATATTGATTTCTATCTAGAACAACGCCAAGTTGAAAACTTGCGGGAAGTTGAAAAACGCACACTTATCAAAACGCCACAAAAGGCAGTAGCTACCAAACAGTCCTATGAAGAACAAAAGCAGCTCAAGTCGCTTAATAACCGATTGAGTAAAGCGGAAGCTTCAATTGCTAATTTGGAGCGTGACATCAAAAAAATTGATATAGAGATGGAACTGAACTACGATCAAACGGTGGCTAAGGCTGGTTTTTTTGAAAGCTATCAAGCCAAAAAAGATCAATTGGATCAACTGATGTCCGATTGGGAGCAAATCACCGAATCTATTGAAACTCTGGGATAATGGAAGAACATTTCTATCAATGCCCACATTGTTGGGAAGACGTTTCTATTTTAATCGATTTTTCTCAGGCGTCTCAAAATTATATTGAGGATTGTGAAGTGTGTTGCAATCCTATACAGTTCAACATTAGTATTTTAGACCACACCCTGTCTTTTTTCGAAGTAAATAGCATTGAACAGTAAGATATATTTTCAATTTTTCTTTTAGAATTACAAAAAGGTTGTATATTTGCCACCTATATCGCGGGATAGAGCAGTAGGTAGCTCGTCGGGCTCATAACACTCCTTACCACCTAAATTCACATATTTTTATCGGTTCATTTTCAAGTAGTTACAAATATATAATCATTTTTGTGTTATACGTGCTACACTCTTGTGTTAGATAAAATTCGACTATCCAAATATTTTAATCTTCATTAATTTTTCTTCTTCTACGTTTAATAGAAGTGGATTGATGTAGTGATTTTCTAAAACTTTCATTGAAGTGTGAGATGATAATAATTTGGTGTCACTACCCATTGTATGAAATACCCATGTGAGGTATGTTTTTCTCAGATGTTTTAGAGTAAATGGAGTTTCAATACCTGCTGATTTTCTAAAATGGGTGAACGATCGAGAAACTTTCTCCATG
>Ga0209119_1000199_pt1 | contig 61214 bp, 54 predicted proteins | sample COG_03_FD_184747 | JGI IMG/M metagenome (GOLD analysis project Ga0209119, IMG submission 184747) | Pelagic Microbial community sample from North Sea - COGITO 998_met_03 (SPAdes) (version 2) | ecosystem: Environmental > Aquatic > Marine > Neritic zone/Coastal water | place: Helgoland, sampling...
GCCCTTTTTTGAACCACTTGAAAAAACTACTGAGAACGAAAGGACAAATTCTCATAGACTCTTCAGATTTGATTTACATGTTCGAAAATGAAAAAGGAGAATTTTGGATCGATAGCGAAGCTGCGTATTACGGAGAAGTTTCTTTTCAGATGACTTATAAAAATCAAAAAACAGCCCCTTTTGACTGGTTGTATGTGGACTTCAACACCTTAAAGCGCTGTGCAAACTTCAACGGATTGCAGTGCGAGTTGCTTTTGGAAGGAGACAATTACGATTACCTCGCAAAACTAACCCACCTCTAAACGATGAAAGCTACTGCACACCTCTTCTGTCTTATTTGGATCTCGTTTGCCTTTGGACAAAGCGAACAAGAGGCACTGGCCTTTCAAAAAGAATTGACCCTTCAATTTTCAACTAAGAATGCGTCTCCTTTGCTCACTAAGGACCGTCTGCTGTTTGCCTCCCTTCCATTTTACGATTGGAATCCGGACTATTGCGTAACGGCGACAATCGAAAAAACACCAGATGCACCCTTGTTTTTAATGGAAAGTACAGACAAGCGATCGGCATTGTACCAACAATACGCCATCGCTCACTTTGTCGTTTTGGGAAAAAAGATGCAGTTGAGTCTCTATCAAAGTCAAGCGTCTAAATACGACCTGCAATACAGAGACCATTTGTTTTTGCCTTTTAAAGATTTGAGCAATGGAGATGCAACCTACCATGGAGGTCGGTACCTCAATGTATTTGTAAGTGAGTTGCAACAAAATACCTGGATCCTCGATTTCAACAAATCCTTCAATCCCTATTGTGCTTACAATCCTAATTATTCATGCCCCATCCCACCGTCAGAAAACCACCTAGGCATCGCAATCGAAGCGGGGGTCCGAAATGGATTTGTAAAAAAACCCTAAAAATAAATGGGAAACGGATCTGTATTGCGAGCGGATTGGAATCTAAGGACAAAAACACTCAGTCTTGAAAAACGGCGTCGGCATCTCTCCAATTCCATTTGCCCACTACGGTTCCTTGTTCCAAAAAGACAATTCCTGGATTGGCTCTGATGATGGTTTTTAGAGTGGTCTCATCACAAAACAAAAATTCAAAAGGAAATTCAAATTCCTTTTGAAGGGCTTGAAGTTCAGCAGATCCTGAAGCGGAAAGTCCGTAGACTAAATAACCGCGTTCCTTGGCTTCTTGAGCCAGTTGGGCAACTTCTGAAAACCCGACAAAATTGCCTCTTTGAATGTTGTAACTCACAAACAAAAGGCATTTTTCAGCCGCCAAAATAAAATCTGTTAGGTCTGCTGTTTCCGACTCCAAATAGAAATCGTGTACTGGCGGCAAGGCATCACTCCCGGGTTGGGAAAGCATGCCTTCTTTGAGGTTCTTTCCAACGGCATAAGCACGAAAATCCAAAAGAGGCAAATGCACCTGTACGTGGTATAGGATGTATACAAATACACCTAAAAAACACAAGGTGATCCACTTTAATAAATCGTCTGAAAAAATAGGAATTACATACGAAATTCGGAAGCTCAAAAACAGCAATAGGAACAACAGCACCCCATTTTTATAAAAAGTTTCCCAGGGACTCAATTTCAAAGCATCACCAAAACAACCACAATCGGTCACCTTGTCAAAATAAGCAGAATACCAAGTCAAGAACAAAAACAACACGGTCATTCCGATAAGTGCCCCGAGCGTGAGTTTTGTTTTGTAACCGACCAAAAGCGTCACTCCTAAAAGGATTTCTACCAAAATCAAACCCATTGAAAAAGGCAAGGCATAAGGAATCAAAAAGGGGAGGTTCAAAACATCGCTTCCAAAATACTCTTCAAACTTGTAAGCAGAACCTAAGGGGTCTACCAGTTTTACAAAGCCGGAAAACAAGAACGTTGCCGATACTAAAATTCTAGCTACAAAGACGAGAATGCGGTTCATAGGATGCTGCGATGAGATTTCTATTGTTTGTGGAGCGGCAATTGCTGCTCATTTGGCGCTATTCAGTCGGATTCAAATGGATCAAAGCAAAAATAGCATAATTGATCATGTCTTGGTAATTGGCATCAATCCCTTCCGATACAAGGGTTTTTCCTTGGTTGTCTTCAATTTGTTTGACACGCAATAATTTTTGCAGAATCAAATCCGTCAAGGAGCTGACCCGCATTTCGCGCCAGGCTTCCCCATAATCATGGTTTTTATCTTCCATCAGACGTTTGGTGATGTCACTGTGTTTTTTGTAAAGTGCTGTCGCTTCATTCACATTCAGATCGGGTTGTTCTGCCACGCCTTTTTCCAATTGAATCAGCGCCATGATACAGTAATTGATGATGCCGATGAATTCAGACACAGCACCCTCGTCTACTTTTCGAACTGTATTTTCTTGCAACTGGCGAATGCGTTGGGCTTTGATAAAAATTTGATCGGTCAAAGAGGACAATCTCAAAATGCGCCATGCACTTCCGTAATCTTTCATTTTATTCTCAAAGAGAGCGCTGCAAATTGCGACAATTGCATCGTATTGTTTTGAAGTGTTTGCCATGTATCCTAATCAAAAATTATGTAAATTTCGCTTCACTTTTAAAGCGGCAGTGCGCAAGGTACTATCTGCAAACGAAAATAAAAAAAAATGCGGGAAGTTTCCGCAATTTTTAGGATTTTAAAAAAAGACAGCAATGACTGCATCCCACGGAAACCAGAAAAACACAAAAAGCCTCAATTGCAAAGGTCGGCTGATAGACCTTAGCATCCCTAAGGTAATGGGGATTTTAAACACTACGCCAGATTCTTTTTACGACGGCGGTCGGTATGCTGATGCCGCATCCATTCTTGAACAAGTTCAGAAAATGAGGGAGGAAGGCGCTGCCTTTATCGATGTCGGCGCCTACTCTTCCCGACCAGGTGCAAAAGCAATTTCTGAAGCCGAAGAAACAAAACGGTTGCTTCCTGTTGTAGACCTTCTCCTAAATACATTTCCGGACCTTCTTATTTCCATCGATACGTTTCGAAGTGGTGTGGCACGTAAGTGCCTTGAAAAAGGAGCTTGTATGATTAACGACATCTCGGGTGGTGATGCCGACCCCAACATGTTTGAAACTGTCACCTCCTTTCAAGTGCCTTATGTTTTGATGCACATGCAAGGAACACCGCAAAACATGCAAGAACGTCCACACTATGAAAATATCGTGACAGAAATACGAGAAAGTCTTGCAAAAAAACAGTTTCAATTAAAAAACATGGGCTTGAACGATTTGATTTTTGATGTGGGTTTTGGTTTCGGAAAAACCGTGGCGCACAATTACGAACTCCTTCAAAATTTAGACTTGTTTCATGAATTGCAGTGTCCAATCCTCACAGGAGTCTCTAGAAAATCGATGCTGTACAAGCCCTTGGGGTTGTCCCCCGAAAAAGCGCTCAACGCTACCACAGTTGCCCATACGCTTGCATTGCAAAAAGGAAGTCAAATTTTACGTGTTCACGATGTTGCTGAGGCAGTACAAGCTGTAAAAATCACACAACTCATCCGGTCTTAGGACGAATCTGTGAAAAAACAGCTGACTCTTAAAACCTCAAAAACCAACTAAACTTCACAAAAAGACTTTTCGACTGCTTTAAATTGCCGTTCGTCGAAAATAAGCTTATAAAAAAAGAGTTCTTTGCTATTTTTATATTGTAAATGAGAATTTATAAGTTTTGTTTTCGAAAACAATTTCATTTTTTTTGAAAATAAAATACAATCCCCCAAGAAAAAATAAGCCCCAAAATCGAAAGATTTTGGGCTTGTTTTTTTAAAGACATTCCTCACTACCCCTTCCTGTCCCAACTAACACCGCTACAAACAGCAGTAGCTAAGGACTGCCTAATTGGCTTTACAGCTTTGAAAGAACAAGTAAAGAAAGAAAACTACCTGTTGCCTTCAGTAAAAAAGAGGTAGCGAAATTAAACACTATTAAACTTAAGCGTAACGCCTCATTCCTTTATGCTTCCGACTTAAATTAAATGACTTACTCTATTTAAAACCTACTGAATGCAATTGATCTGGGTTCAAACCACCAATCATCGTCTTTAGCGGTTTTTTATTTTGTTACTGCAAAGCCATTCTTCGGATTCTTGATCAAATGTTTTGTAAATCTTCGTCTAATTTATTAAATTAGTGTATCCCTCCTTATAAAATCTATTTCATCCCTCAACATATTTTGCTTACCCTCAAAGACAAGTCTTGAGCTAACTAACAATCGTATACAACTCAATTTGAGGGTTGAGAACAGAGCAAAGATGGCTTCTGGCCATGACCAAAAACCAATATTTTGTAAATTTTGTAAAAGAAAGCACCTAACCCGATACATGAGAAGTAGAATCTTGCAGGATACCAATTCTCATACACAAGCATTAGCAAGCATTAAAATGAATTTTGTGAAAATTAAATTTACAGCCATAATCACGCTATTATCAACGCTCGCTCTCTCTTCTCAGAATAGAGCACCTTCCTTGTATTTCAATTATCAAGATGAAGGACAAGGGGATATCATTATGAATACCTTGAGAGTCCAATCACCGTCTCCTCTATACACCTATTACTGTGGATTGCTTTGGAATAGTGGCGGCATAGATGCTGGTGGGTATTGTGGCATGCAAGAACACCCCAATGGAAGAAATTTCATATACTCGCTTTGGGACCCCATTAGCACATCCGATCCAATCACTGCCGAATACGCTCATCCGAATACAGAAACAACAAACTTTGGCGGAGAAGGAACAGGATTGAGGTCATTGAATTTTGGCATTGGCTGGGAGACAAACCAATGGTATTCACTTATATCACGAGCTTGGACTAAGGATGTCAATTCTACTCTATTTGGTTATTGGATTTATGATCAGACCAATGACATTTGGCAGCACCTTGTCACAATGAATTATCCTGTTCCCAATCTCAATTTCAAAACAAAGACGAGCTCATTTATAGAGGACTGGCTAGGCAATGGTTTTCGAGCCAGAACGATCCACCATAAAAATGGATGGAAAAGGAAAACATCAGATGCGAGTTGGCTTCCATTTCAAGAAAATTATTTTGACAGAGTTTTTCCAGATGCCGGCACTGTAAATTATATTGAAAATTATGATGGAGGAGTAATCAATAACGAATATTATTTTATGACAAGTGGCGGTACTACAACTCCTCAAACAAATGAGGAGCATACAACTCTCACTCTATCCTTCAATACAACCAATCCAGGATTTGAAATCGGTGAAGTTAATTACCTGACATTAGATGTGAATGAAAACAATTTATTCGTAAACTGGGATATCGTGGGTTCCAAATTACCACAGTTTTCTTATCACATGAAAATATACGACAACATTCAACTACTTGGAAGTCCGATTATTACCGTTGACAACATCAAACCACATTTAAGAAATGATACAATCGACATACGTGTTTTACCAGATAATCATGAGTACTTTGTGCAATTCCACATCACTGACATATTTGACAATGTATCCGATACTCAAGTTGAAAGTTTTATGAAAAACAGCACAAACGATGACGAATACGACTTTATTAAAAATGCCATAGTGTTTCCGAATCCTTTTACGGATGAAATAAATGTTTATTTAGAACAAAATTTGGAATATGTTAAAGTTCAACTCTTCAGTATGGATGGAAAAATAATTTATGAAGAGACACACATGCACACCGATACGATTAATTTGTCAGTAAATTTGGCTAGCGGAATGTATCTTTTGAAAATCAAAGACAACGCAACAGAGAAAACCTTCAAGATTATAAGGAAATAAGATTTGCCAACAAAGGCCATTTGACAATTCTATAACATCGATTCTATGGGTCTTTCCTAATAAATCTCCGCTTTGAAAACACAGGATTGGCTGCACCTTTCCTGACAAAGCTCCGCTTTGAAATAGCAGGATTGGCTCCGCCTTTCCTGACAAAGCTCCGCTTTGAAATAGCAGGATTGGCTCCGCCTTTCCTGACAAAGCTCCGCTTTGAAAACGCAGGATTGGCTGCGCCTTTCCTGACAAAGCTCCGCTTTGAAAACAAAATGCCTCCAAAAAACCAATGAAGCAAGCTTCTTGATTTTTTGGAGGCATTTTGTTTATTCGTGACCCCGACAGGATTCAAACCTGTAACCCTCAGAGCCGAAATCTGATGCGCTATTCAGTTGCGCCACGGGGCCTTTTGTTATGGATGCAAATCTAGAATTTTTTTTTAGATAAAACCTATCGTCAACCCATTTATCTGATGGGTGATTTTTATGCTAATAAAGATTTGACAACATTCGAAATCGCTTTTCCATCTGCCTTTCCGGCTAATTTTTTAGAAGCCATTCCCATCACTTTCCCCATGTCTTTCATACCAGCAGCTCCGACTTGAGAAATAATTTCAGAAACCACTTCTTTCAACGCTTCTTCACTCATTTGCTCTGGTAAAAATTGGGCAATTACAGCTGCTTGTGCCAACTCGGGCGCGGCCAAATCCTCCCTGCCTTGTTCGGCGAACAAAATGGCAGAGTCTTTGCGCTGCTTCACTAGTTTTTGCACAATTTTCAACTCTTTCTCAGCTGACAATTCTTCCTTGGCACCACTTTCGGTTTGCGCCAATAGAATGGCGGACTTTACCGCTCTTAAGGACTCCAAAGCGACCGTGTCTTTTGCTTTCATGGCAGTTTTCAATTGCTCCATGATTTGTTTTTGTAAACTCATTAATTTGAAGATTATATACCTTACAAAGGTAGTTAAAAAATAAAATCCGAAAAGGGTCTCTAGAAAGAATTCATCGCTTGTAAAACTAAAAATTCCCGCTGAGCGGGAATTTAAAAAATGTTTACCTATAACAAATCAATCGACATTGTCGTGTAAAAATGAATTGTTGGATCGCAATTGAATCTCATCATTGTCATCGACACTCAAGGTCGTTCTTGACTGAATATTTTCGTTGTCTTTGGATTCGCTCAAGTCGACCCCCATCCGTTTGTAGGCGGGTTGCTTTTCAATCTCCTCAACATTGTTGTGGACATTTTTCGCAAATTTATAATTGAAATTTTTCATCTTTTCTCTTCGTTTGTCAGAACGCATCTTGAGCTCTGAAATGGTCAAGTCCATTGGAGACACTTCTTTGGCTTCAAAAACTTCAATGGCAGCAACCGCATCACGCTCCTCAAGAGTCACAGTAAAATTCAATTCATCCTCCAAAGCTTCAGATACAGGCAGCACTTGCTCTTTGGGAATTTCCTCCTCGGAATGAGGAACCTGTAATTGAGAAGCACTTTTGATGGTCGGTTCGATGTTTTCAAAATCGCCCAGACTGAACTTTCTGATTTCCGACAATTCATCTTTTACATCAATTGCTCCATGAACTTCAATCGCATTGATAGCAGCAGTATCTTCTTCCATTTCCTCTTCCAAAACATACCTCTTAAGTGTCGTTTCTTCAGGGCTGTGCTTTACTTCGACTGCGTCGATGACCTCGATATTTTTGACAAACGCATCTGCATCGTCGTCCAGGTCAAAATAGACAGAATGCGCCTTTTCTTCAGTAGCTTTTTCGGAAGTAGCAATGGGCAGATCAAACAACAAATCCATTTGAACAGGTGCTGCTTCTTCTGTTACTTCTTCTAGGGGTTTTGCTACCACCTCCTCGATGACAAAATCGTTTACATCCATCGCGTTGATCAATTCTTGATCCACAACTTCTCCAACGATTTCGTCATACACCACGTCGATATTTTGAATAAAACTAGTGGTTTTTACGATGGTGTTGAGCTTTTCTTCTTCCTCTTCTCCCAACTGATGAACAATCTTAGAAGCGGCAACTGGCGCTGCTACTGTTTCATTATTTTCACTAGTTTGTAGGCCATCTTTTTGATCAAAGTCATAAACTGCCTTTTGCTCGTTTTCTAAGAGATGAATGATTTTTTTCTCTTCTGTATTGGTGATGTCAGACTGTTGTTCAGAAGCAAATCCTGTCGCGACAATGGTAACCGCCAAAGCGTCTTCCAATGTTTCGTCTTCTCCCACTCCCATGATAATGTTTGCATCGTACCCCGCTTCTATTTGTATAAAGTCGTTGATCTCGCCTATTTCGTCCAAGGTCACCTCCACACGTCCTGAAATGATCAACAACAAGACGTTTTTGGCTCCAGTAATTTTGTTGTCATTCAACAATGGAGAATCCAACGCCTTTACGATGGCATTTTTAGCGCGGTTTGCACCCGCTTCTTTTGCAGAACCCATGATGGCAGTCCCACTGTTGGACAACACGGTCTTGGCATCGTGCAAATCAATATTTTGTTTGTAGTGATGGGTGATGACTTCCGCAATTCCTCTTGAGGCAGTCGACAGCACTTCGTCCGCTTTTGAGAATCCTGCTTTGAATCCAAGGTTTCCATATACTTCACGGAGCTTGTTGTTGTTGATGACAATCAAAGAATCAACGTGTTGCCGCAACTCATCCACTCCCTTTTGAGCTTGGTTGGTACGCATTCTCCCTTCAAATTGAAAAGGCATGGTGACGATCCCCACAGTCAAAATATCCAAATCCTTCGCAATTTTGGCAATGATGGGCGCAGCTCCCGTACCCGTTCCGCCACCCATTCCAGCGGTAATAAACACCATTTTTGTTTGTGTGGTCAACACTTTTTTAATCTCTTCCAAACTTTCGATCGCTGCCTCTTCTCCGATTACCGGATTGGCACCTGCACCCAAACCAGAGGTCAAAGAAACCCCCAATTGGATTTTATTGGGAATGGGACTGTTTTCCAAGGCCTGTGCATCGGTGTTGCAAATCACAAAGTCAACTCCTTTTGTATGTTGCTGAAACATGTAGTTTACAGCATTGCTTCCTCCACCACCTACACCAATGACTTTGATGGCATTGGACTGTGATTTTGGCATGTCAAATGAAATGTTTTCGAATTCTGTGCTGTTCATAATGTCGGAATCTATGGGGTGGTTAATAAGTTTGTTTCGTATCGATTTTTTTCAATGGTTTCCTTATTCTGCGTTGTCTAAAAACTCTCGAAACCGATCTGAAAAATGCTGAAAAACAGATTTCTTTGGTTTGGAGCTTGTCGCGGCTTCTTCGTCAGAAGCAAGGGGTGTTTCTTCAAGCGTTTCTCCAGAAGAGGCACTTGTGGAGTCCGAAGCAGATTCTTGCGCTGTGGCTGTCGGCCCAAATTTTTCCTGTTTGCTAAGGCCTTCCATCAACAAGCCCACTGCAGTTGCAAAGGAAGGACTGCTCAAACCTTCGTCAGAATCGCCCGCCAAATGCTCGTTTGGATAGCCAATACGCGTATCCATTCCTGTGATGTATTCCACCAATTGCTTGAGATGCTTTACTTGCGCACCTCCACCGGTTAAGACAATTCCTGCAATCAATTTGCCTTTTTGGGTTTCGTGTCCGTAGTTTTTAATTTCTAAATAGACTTGTTCGATGATTTCTGTAACCCGCGCATGAATGATGCGGGATAAGTTTTTTAGGGTGATTTCTTTGGGCTCTCTCCCTCGCAATCCAGGAATCGAAACAATCTCGTTCTCTTTGTTTTCTCCTGGCCATGCCGAGCCGAATTTTATTTTCAATAACTCTGCCTGCTTTTCAATAATCGAACAGCCTTCTTTGATGTCTTCAGTAATCACATTGCCACCAAAAGGAATGACCGCCGTGTGTCGAATGATGCCGTCCTTGAAAATTGCCAAATCCGTGGTCCCTCCACCGATGTCTATCAAGGCGACTCCTGCTTCTTTTTCCTCTTGACTCAAAACCGCAGCAGCAGAAGCCAAAGGTTCCAGCGTGATTTCAGAGAGGTCCAAACCAGCACTTTTTACACAACGCCCTATGTTCTTTATCGAAGAAACCTGACCTACTACTACGTGAAAATTGGCTTCCAATCTTCCTCCGTACATCCCGATAGGCTCCTTGATTTGTTCTTGACTGTCAACCTTAAAATCCTGAGGCAACACATGTATGATTTCTTCTCCAGGCAACATGACCAACTTGTGTACTTGACTGATCAGCTCGTCGATGTCCACCTCTTCAATGACCTTGTCAGCATCCTCTCTCGTGATGTAATCACTGTGGTGCAAACTTCGAATGTGCTGGCCTGCAATTCCAACAACCACATCTTCGATTTTTTGACCAGAAACACTTTCGGCTTCCTCTACAGCTTGTTGGATGGACTGAATCGTTTGAGTGATGTTGTTGACAACCCCTCTTTTCACACCCATACTTTTGGCTTTTCCAATTCCTAAAATCTCCAACTTCCCAAACTCATTCTTGCAACCAATCATGGCCACAATCTTTGTTGTTCCGATGTCTAAACCTACTGAAATGTTCTTTTGTTCGATCATACCTTACTTCTTTGTACAAACAACTTGATTGTTGTATTTTAAATCAATCGTTTTGTATGTTTCTATCTCTTTGTCTAAAATGGCCTTGTTGTAAAACGCTTCTAGCTTTTTAAATTTTTGATTCAAATTGACGATGTCGCCCAATTGAATTTGCTGTTCGTACATCCGAGTTTTCAAAACAAATGTTCCGTCGGATTTTTTTTCTATTCCAACAATATTTTTTTTCAAAAAAGAATCTTTTCTGATTTTGACAACCAACTGAAATACAGCCGGTAAATCTCGGTCCGTAACCGCTCCAGAAACCAACAAAACCGAAGCAGAATAGTTCGGTGACAAAGGCATTTTAAGCCCTTCTCTGTCAAGGTAATAAACCTGCTCTCTTGTTTGGACGCGTGCAACCGGTGTGCGTTGTGTGACCACCGCTTTCAAAGAACCGCCAATGGTCATATAGATTACAGCGCTTTCTACCAGTGGGTTTGAACACACATCAGATTCCAAGTTGTGTAAATTTATTAAGGATTTTGCCTTGTTTTTCAAGGGTCCTTCTTTTTGTATTAACAATTTATTAACCATTGCATGCGAGAGAAATAAATTGTCCCCGTTCGAGAATTCAATGCCGGTCGCTACCACAGTTTTCTTACTATTTCTCTGTCCTGTAAAAGCGTACAAAAACACAACGATGGCGAGTAGAAAAATACTTTTCACATAAACAATGTATCCTTTCATCTTTGAACGTTTTTAATGGATTTCTTTTTTACAGACAAGAAGTGTTGTTGCACTTGGTTTGCCAAAACACCAATATCTCCGGCACCCAGCATGATGACAACGCTTGCATCGGAAGTGACTATCTCTTGAATGACCGCTTCTTTGGAAATCCCTTTTTTGTCTGCCAATTGAACTTTTTCGAGCAACCACTCAGAAGTGACACCGGGAATTGGAAGTTCTCTTGCCGGATAAATATCCAATAGGCGCAAAGCGTCAAAACGAGACAGGCTGCGCGCAAAATCAGCTACAAAGTCTTTGGTACGACTGAACAAATGAGGCTGAAAAACCAGCAGTACTTTTTTATTGGGATACAACTCTGCAACGGCATCGGCCACAGCATCGATTGCTGTTGGATGATGTGCGTAATCATCGATCAGAACAAAATCAGCTGTATTTATTTTATAAGAAAAACGGCGTTTGACACCTGCAAATGTCTTCAGTGATTTTGCAATTTCAGGCAAGGAGATTCCGTACTGATCCGCCATCGCAATGGCAGCCAAAGCATTGGACAAATTGTGCCTCCCAGGAATCAAAAACTCCATGTTTTCATACGTACTTGTTGGGGTTTTTACAGAAAACACATAACTGCCATTTTGAATGCGTACCTGTTGGATTTCATAATCCGCTGCCTCCTCTACCGCGTAGGTCAACCCTTCTAAGGGAAGCCCTTTACAAACCAACAAAGCATCGGAGACCTTTCCAGCAAACTCATGAAAAGAAGCGTGCAAGGCCTCTTCGGCACCATAAATATCCAAATGATCAGCATCCATAGAGGTCACACAGGCGATGTTGGGCGATAGTTGTAAAAAAGAACGGTCAAATTCATCTGCTTCTACCACAGTGACTTTGTCAGCACCTAAAATCAGGTTGGAATTGTAATTTTCGGCAATCCCGCCCAAAAAAGAGGTGGCTTCTGAAGCCCCTTCTTTCATCAAGTGACCAAGAATCGCAGAAGTGGTTGTTTTTCCGTGGGTACCTGCCACCGCCAAACAAAAAGTATTTTGAGTGATGGCACCCAAAATCGCTGCCCTCTTGAAAGTTGCAAAACCCTTGCTTTGAAAGAAATTCAATTCTCGATGGTTTATAGGAACTGCTGGCGTATAGACCACCAAAGTATGTTCTGCCTGAAGAAATGCGCTTGGAATTAAAGACACCGCATCTTCAAAATGAACCGCAACTCCCAAAGCTGTTAATGCGCTTGTAATGTCAGAAGGCTCTTTGTCGTAGCCTGCCACCTGCTTGCCATTGGCACAAAAGTAACGTGCTATTGCAGACATTCCAATCCCTCCAATTCCGATAAAATACACCCGATGTATGTCGTTCAAATTCAAGGCTTTTCGTTTTGTGTTTTGAGTTTCTTATTTTCGATCAATTCCTCTACCAAATCCACAATATCTTTTGTTGCGTTTGGCAGGGCTAGTTTTTGAATGTTTTCAGACAAGGTGCGCTGTAAGTTTTCGTCTTCCAAGAGGATTTCTAATTTTTTTTGAAAAAGAGCTTCCTCACTTTCTCGCAACAAAATTGCTGCATTTTGACCGACTACTGCAAGGGCATTTTTTGTTTGATGGTCTTCCGAAACATTAGGAGAGGGCACAAAAATAGTAGGCTTTCCAACAATGCAAAGTTCCGAAATAGAACTCGCCCCTGCCCGACTGATAATGATGTCGGCTGCCGCATAAGCATCTTCCATCTCGTTTAAAAATGCCTGTACTTGTACTCCTTTTTTGCCGTTGTACTTCTCGTACCGATCGTAATACAACTTTCCTGTTTGCCACACCAACTGTATCGCTTGCCCTGCCATCCAATCCAACGCATTTTCAACCATCAAATTGAGATTTCGAGCTCCCAAACTCCCCCCCATGACCAAGAGGGTTTTCTTTTTGGGATCCAAACCAAAGGCTTCTTGTGCAGTTGTTCTTTTATGCGCAATGGACAGCAAATCCTGGCGAACGGGATTTCCAGTTATGTGAATTTTGTGTTTTGGAAAAAAACGTTGCAAATGATCGTAGGCAACACAAATCACTGACGCTTTTTTGGCGAGTAATTTGTTTGTGATGCCCGGATATGAATTCTGCTCCTGTATCAAGGTTGGGATTTTCTTCCGACTGGCTTCATACAAAACCGGACCGCTTGCAAAACCACCCGTTCCAATCACCACATCCGGTTTGAAATTCTTCACTATCGCTTTGGATTTCCACAAACTACTCAACAACTTAAAAGGAAAAGACAAATTATCTATTGTCAATTTTCTTTGCACCCCCGAAATCCACAAACCCCGAATCGCATAACCTGCAGCAGGGACTTTTTCCATCTCCATTCGGTCTTTGGCACCCACAAACAAAAACTTCGCTTTTGGATGCCGTGTTTTCAACTCATTGGCAATGGCAATAGCAGGGTAAATATGACCTCCTGTTCCTCCGCCACTGATCAAAATATGAATGTTTTCTTTGTACATCTTTCGTTTGAGTTCTTTCAACTATTTTTTTAACGGTCTCTTGTCTGCTGCAATACCGACAAAGGGTCTTCACTTTCTTCTTCCAACTGTGTTTCTGTAACATCTTGAGCTGCCGACACACTGAGCACAATACCCAAAGCCAAGCAAGTCATCCATATGGAAGTACCTCCACTACTGATCAACGGCAACGTTTGCCCTGTGACAGGCAACAAATTGGTTGCAACAGCCATGTTGATCATCGCTTGAAAAACAATCGGTATTCCAACCGCTATGACCAGCAAAGTTCCAAAAACAGTCCCCGCCTTTTTCGCAGCAACAAAAATTCGAAACAGCAACAAAAAGTAAAAAAACAAGACCAAAAAGGAACCTACCAAACCGTATTCCTCTACAATGATTGCAAAAATAAAATCAGAGGTGGACTGGGGTAAAAAGTTCTTCTGAATGCTTTTTCCCGGCCCTCTGCCTGTGAGTCCTCCTGTCGCGATGGCAATCTTTGCCTTTTCTACTTGATAGCCTTCTTCCGCATCGCTGTTTGAAAAATTTTCGATTCGATGCTGCCAAGTATTGACCCTGTTGGGCATTGCATCTGGAAATGCTTTGACAACCAATACAAAAAAAGCCAATGAAGCCAATGCCACCCCGACAATATACAAAAGGTATCTGATGGGATAGCCCCCCAAATACACCAACACCAAAACCATACAAAACAAAATCGCTGTGGTCGAGAAATTGGCTGGTAAGATCAATACAAGCGTCATTCCCACGGGAATCCACAATTGTAAAAAGCTTTCTTTGAACTGAATTTCAATGTCTTTATTTCTCGCCAAATAACGGGCCACATATACCATCAACACCAAAGAAGCCAAAGTTGATGTCTGAAAGCCAACCCCGACAAAAGGCACTTGAATCCAACGACTGGCATTGGCCCCTCCAATAGTCACTCCCTGTAAGAGGGTGTACAACAGCAAAGCGATTACCAAAGGAAACAAAAGAACCGAACCACCACTAAAATAACGGTAAGGCACTTTTTGAATGGCAAACATAATTGCAAAACCCATGGACAAAAGAACGGCGTGCTTGACCAAATGCCCCATCGTAGAACCATTGCCAACGACATAGACCAAATTGGTACTCGCGCTGTAAACAGGCATAAAGGAAAAGATGGCCAAAATAGCCACCAAAGCCCAAATGGCCCGATCTCCCTCTAAATGTCTAAATAATTCTCGCATTTTTTTCGATGCTTACTTTTGTTGAACGCTTTCTTTTCTTTTACAAATGTCTTACCGCTTCTTTGAACTGTCGTCCTCGGTCTTCATAGCTCTCAAACAAATCAAAACTAGCACAGGCAGGTGACAACAAGACGACATCTCCTTTTTGTGAGAGTTTGTAGGCAGATTTGACCGCCTCAACGGCCGTTGAAGTTTCCACTAGGACATCCACAACACCTCCAAATGTTTCTACGATTTTTTGATTGTCTACTCCCATACAAATAATGGCTTTGACTTTTTCACGCACCAAAGGCATCAAATCGACATAGTCGTTTCCTTTGTCCACACCCCCAACGATCCAAACAGTAGGAGCCTGCATACACTCCAATGCGTAAAATGTCGCATTGACATTGGTCGCTTTGGAATCGTTGATATAGTGAACTCCATTGATTCGCAGTACGTTTTCCAAACGGTGCTCTGCTCCTTCAAAATCTTCCAAACTCTCTCTGATGGCGAGCTTTCGAGCTTGCAACATCTGTGCTGCCAATGAAGCTGCCATGGCATTTTTTGTGTTGTGTTTTCCTTTTAGTGCAAGTTTTGAAATATCCATGGTGATTGTTTGTTTTTTTTGTTTTATCTGTATTTTATTGTCTGCTACAAAAGCGCCTTCTCCATAGGTGTTCGCTAACGAAAAAGGAACCAATTGTGCTTTTACCTTGTTTTTCTGCAGCCAGTCAGTAATGACGGGATTGTCTGCGTCGTAGATCAAATAATCCGTTTCTTTTTGATTTTTTACCAGTTGAAATTTCGAAGCGACGTAGTTCTCAAATTTATATGCATACCGGTCCAAATGATCGGGACTGATATTTGTAATAATGGCAATGTGAGGTGCAAATGTCTCGATGCCATCCAATTGAAAGCTACTCAATTCCAAGACATATGTATCGTGTGTTTTTTCAGCTACTTGAGCTGCAAAACTGTCGCCTATATTTCCCGCCAGACCCACGTTGAAACCTGCTTTTTTTAGCATGTGGTGTGCCCACAGACTCGTGGTGGTCTTTCCATTTGATCCCGTAATTCCAATAATGGTAGCCGCTGTGTAGCGTGCAGCAAATTCGATTTCAGAAATTACTGAAGTCCCCTTTGCTCTCAAAGCCTTTACCAAAGGAACTGTATCGGGTATTCCTGGACTTTTCACGACGAGGTCCGCTTCTAAAATTCTTGAAACACTGTGTTGCCCCGCCTCATAAGCTATGTTTTGGCTTTCTAAAACTGTCTTGTATGCCTCTTGCAGTGCGCCACTGTCAGACAAGAAGACATCGTAGCCTTTTTGCACGCCCAAAAGAGCTGCACCTATGCCGCTTTCGCCTCCGCCAAGAATTGTCAATTTTAGTTTCATTTTTTCACCTCAATTTTAATGTCACAATGGTCGCCACCGCTAACAAAATTCCTACAATCCAAAACCTTGCGACGATTTTGCTTTCGTGGTATCCCTTTTTCTGATAGTGATGGTGCAAGGGTGCCATGAGAAAAATTCGTTTTCCTTCTCCCGATTTCTTACGGGTATATTTGAAATACCCCACTTGCAAGACCACCGACAAATTTTCTACCATAAAAACTCCCGCCAATAGCGGAATCAACAATTCTTTTCGCGTAGCAATTGCAATCACCGCTATAATGCCCCCAATGGTCAAACTGCCTGTGTCGCCCATGAAAATCTGTGCTGGATAGGTGTTGTACCAAAGAAACCCTACCAAAGCTCCTGCAAAAGCACTGATAAAAACCACCATCTCTCCTGAATTTGGGATGTACATTACGTCCAAATAATTTGCGAAAATGATGTTTCCAGACACCCAAGCAAAGATGCCCAAGGTGACTACAATGATTGCAGAACTCCCCGCAGCGAGTCCATCAATCCCGTCAGTTAGGTTGGCTCCATTCGAAACAGCCGTAATGATAAAAATAACTATGGGAATAAAAATCAACCAGGCGTATTTGTGTGTCGTATCTCCCATCCATTCTGTCACAGCTGCATAATTGAATTCGTTGTCTTTAAAGAACGGCAATGTTGTGCGTGTCGATTTTTCAGCCTTCCCGAACAACCTAGGAACACCACTTTCGGTGACCTGTTGTACTTCATGTTGTGGAAGTTGCTTTTTCATGGTGACTTCTGGATGGAAAAACAGCATCGCTCCCACGAACAGCCCCAAACCTACTTGTCCCAAAATTTTAAACTTCCCCTTGAGCCCTTCTTTGTCTTTTTTAAACACTTTGATGTAGTCGTCTACAAAACCGATAAAACCCATCCACACCGTGGCAATGATCAAAAGAACGATGTAAATGTTGTGGAGTTTGGTCAACAAAAACACGGGTAGCAAAGTACCAAAGATGATGATCAACCCTCCCATGGTTGGAGTTCCCGATTTTTGTACCTGTCCTTCCAATCCAAGATCGCGAATGGATTCACCAATTTGCTTTTTTTGCAGGTAATTGATGATTTGTTTTCCGTAAATAGTAGTCAACAAGAGCGCACCCATAAACGCCAATGAAGAACGAAACGACAAATATTGAAAAACACCGGCTCCTGTGAGTTGGTAGTGTTTTTCCAAGTAATCGAAAAGGTAATATAACATCGTGTAAACTGTTTGTTAGTTGTCTATTTATTTTTCTAATGCTTCTAAAACTAAGCGTGTGATTTTTTTGTCGTCAAAAGGAATTCGAACGCCTTCTATTTCCTGATAGGATTCGTGTCCTTTTCCCGCCACCAATAGAATATCTCCTGATTTGGCCAATTTGCAAGCGGCCTTGATTGCTTGTTTTCTATCTGAGATTGCCAAGGTTTTTTTACTGTTTTCAGGCAACACACCTGCTTCTATCTGGTCTAAAATCACCTGAGGATCTTCAAACCGAGGGTTGTCAGATGTAAAGATCACATGGTCACTCAAAAAAGAGGCGATGTGCCCCATTTTAGCACGCTTGTCCTGGTCTCGGTCACCTCCACAACCCATGACTGTGATGATTTTCCCGCCTCCTGTGCGCAGTCCTTCGATGGTTTGCAACACATTTTTCAAAGCATCCGGTGTGTGAGCATAATCGATGATTGTCAGGATGTTTTCTTTGGAGATTGTGTAATCAAAACGCCCGTCTACACTGTTCAATTCACTCATCAAGCGCAAGACTTCTTGGGACTCCATGCCCAACATATTTGCCGTTGCATAGATGGACAACAGGTTGTAGGCATTGAAATCTCCTATCAAACGAACCCAAACTTCCTTTCCTTCTAAAGCCAACAACATGCCCGAGACATTCCGCTCAACAATTTTAGCCCTAAAATCTGCCATTGTTTTGAGGGCGTAGGTCACTTTTTTTGCTTTTGTATTTTGCAAGAACACCGCTCCGTTTTTGTCGTCTGTGTTGACCAAGGCAAAGGCTGCTTTGGGCAAGTTGTCAAAAAAGCGTTTTTTCACATCTCTGTACTCCAAAAAGGACTTGTGGTAATCCAAGTGGTCGTGGGATAAGTTGGTAAAAACACCTCCGTCAAAGTCGAGGACTGCTGTGCGTTTTTGATGTATTCCATGAGAACTCACTTCCATAAAACAATGGGAGACTCCCGCAGCAACCATCTCGGACAAGTACTTGTTGATCGACAGAGAATCTGGAGTGGTATGTGTGGCCTTGAAAGCAGCGTCTGCGATACAAATTTTTACGGTTGATAAGAGCCCCGAAATTCGGCCTGCCTTTTGAAACAACTCGTACAACAAGGTGGCGACTGTGGTTTTTCCATTGGTCCCTGTGACTCCTACCAAAGTTAATTTTTTAGAAGGATTGTCGTAAAAATTAGAGGCCATAGCGGCCAAAGCCAGGTTGCTATCCGCTACTTTGACATAAACGACTTGCGGCTGAAACACTTGTGGAAATTCTTCACATACAATGGCCATGGCTCCTTTGGCAATGGCTGTATCAATATAGCGATGCCCGTCTGCCAATAGTCCTTTTTGAGCGACAAAAAGCGTGCCCTTCTGAACTTCTCTGGAATCGAAAGCAATGGCTTGCACCGCTGAAACAAAGCTGCCCTGTTGTGCTTCAACAGCCACTCCCTCTAATATGTTGTTTCCTGATTTCATCCTTTAACTCAACTTAAGTACAATGGTCATTCCTTTGTTTATTTTTCGTCCTTTGGCAAGGGATTGAGAGGCCACTCTTCCCACACCTTGAAAACGAACGTTCAGTCCTAAATTTTCCAACAGCGCAATGGCATCCATCCCGGACATTCCTTTTACATTCGGAATGGTGGTCGTTTCCAGATGAGAGCGAACAAAAGAACTGCGTAGTGCGAGGTCTAGTGACGGAAGTACTGGACTGGTATTTTCAATTGTTGTTTTGACAGGTACGGATGCATACATTTTTTCTGCAATTTTTTGAAACACGGGAGCCGCCACGGTCGCACCATAATAGCCTTTTCTCTTGTTTGGATTGTGAATGACAACCACACAAGAATACTCAGGAGTGTCAGCGGGAAAAAACCCTGCAAAAGAAGCAACATAGGCCGAGTTAGAGTAGCCTCCACCTTGAGCAACCCCATCAGCATTGCGTGTCAATGGAATGTATTTTTTTGCGGTACCTGTCTTTCCTGCCATTGAGAAAAGAGGGGTGTAAATATTGGTTGCAGTGCCTTTTTTTACGACGTTTTCAAGGATAGCTCTTAGCTTTAAGATTGTTTGCTTGGAAGCTATTTTTTCATTGATGACAACAGGAGCAAAAACCTTGTCTATCTTTCCTTCAGTTCGCAGGGCTCTCACAAATTGAGGTTTGACCATTTTCCCATCATTGGCGATGGCATTGTAAAAAGTAAGGATTTGCAACGGTGTCAATGAGACGCCGTAGCCCCATGCCATCCATTCCAAAGAAATACCGTTCCATCGTTTTTTGTCTTTAGGACTTGGAATGTAAGGTTGGCCTTCTCCTTTGATTTCCAATCCAATCTTGGAATTCAAACCTAGTTTTTCAAGGGCATCTACAAATTTTTGGGGATGGGATTTGTAGTGTTTTTGTATGAGCTTGACAATCCCCACATTGGAAGAAACTTCCAATACTCTGGCTGCAGAAATTTTGCCATAGCCTCCTTTGTGCGAATCCTCGACTTTTTTTCGGTGGATGTACATTTTTCCCTTTTCAGTGTCCACTACGGTTCCTGTGTCTATCACCTTGTCTTCCAAAGCAACCAACATGCTCGCTACTTTAAAGGTTGAGCCGGGTTCGTGAGACTCCCATACTCCATAGTTCCGCTTTTCGTAATACTTTCCTGCAGTCGTTCTTCCCAAATTGGAAATGGCCTTGATGGCTCCCGTTTTCGTCTCCATGACAATGACACACCCATGATCAGCTTCAAAATATTCTAATTGAGCCAACAAAGCGTGGTGCGCAATGTCTTGTACATTGATGTCCAAAGTGGTAATGACATCACTTCCGTCTTTGGGCTCCACCTCGTTGTTGTCGTTGATGGGCTTCCATTGATTTTGCGCAATTTTTTGCTTCATCCGCCATCCAAGACTTCCTTCTAAGTAGTCTGTGTAGGCGCCTTCAATCCCTACAGCACCTCGATAATCGTGATAACCAATCGTACGTTCTGCGATTTTTCCTATCGGATGTTCTCGAACGGTTCTTTGTTCTGCAATAAAACCTCCTTTGTAAACACCCAAACGAAAAATAGGAAAGTTTTTGATTTTTAAATAGTCCATATAACCCACGTTTCTTGCGATGAGCAAATACCTGTTTTGGGTCTTTTTGGCTTTTCTTAGGGAAGTTTCGTAGAATGAAATTGATTTGCCAAACATCTCAGAAAGTGATTCAGACAGGGCCTGTATGTTTTTCTCAAACACTTCGTTTTTGACCGTTGCCACGTCCATGCGGATGTCGTATTTGGACATGGAAGTAGCCAATAGATTGCCCGCTTCGGAGACCACATTTCCGCGGTTGAAAAAAATAGTGTCGTTGCGAACGGTACGGTGCTCATTGAGGTCACGGTATTGCTCCCCCTCTACATATTGAATTCGGGTGATTTGCACAAAAATAGCCAGCAAAAAGAACGCCATCAAAACAACCATGATGGACAGCCTGCTCAATATGCTTTTTTGTTCTGTACTCAATTTAATTTGTTTTTGTGATGACTGTTATTTCTACTGGAGGAATGGCTGAGAAACGCAGCCCTTTGTCTTTTACTTTTGCGCGTACCGAGGATTCCATCTTCATCCGTGTCAGCTGGGTCCCGGAATCTATATATATGGATTTCATCATTTTCATCTGAGCATTTAGCCTGGCAACTTGCATTACTTTCCGATCGGCACTGTGGGCACTTGAAATCATAAACAACAGCAAGGCGACGACAAACAAAATGATTTTCCAGTTTTTAAACGCTCCTTCATCTACTAAGAAACTTCCCTTTAAAATGTTGTAGATTTTCATGTTGTTTTTATTTCTTTTGTTTGAGACTTGCAATTCTAAGTTTGGCACTTCGTGCTCGGTTGTTTCCTTTGATTTCTGCTGCCGTTGGGACCTTCATTTTGCAAACCGCTTTCAGGGGCACGTCCGTATTTCCGTAAAAATCTTTTTCGGGCTCTCCTTCAAAGAGGCCGTTTTTTATAAAACGCTTGACCAACCGGTCTTCCAAAGAATGGTAGGAAATCACACTCAAACGCCCCGCTGGATTCAACAAAGAAGGTACTTGAAGCAAAAACTCCTTCAATACTTCCAACTCTTGGTTGACTTCAATGCGGATGGCCTGAAAAATTTGCGCCAGGATCTTGTGTTCTTTTGCTGCTGGCAAAAAAGACCGCAACACTTCTTTCAGTCGGAAGCTTGTGCTTATTTTTTCCTCAACTCTAGCTGTTGCAATTTTGGCTGCCATGGCTCGGGCATTTCGCAACTCCCCATACTGAAACAAAACATCACTCAATTGTGTTTCGGAATAAGTGTTGACAACATTGTAGGCAGACACAGCGTCTTTTTTATTCATTCGCATGTCTAAGTCGGCATCAAAACGTGTAGAAAAACCACGTTCCGCTTCATTGAATTGATGAGAAGACACTCCCAAATCCCCTAAAATCCCATCTACTTTGTGAACTCCATAAAACCGCAAAAAACGAGAGAGGTACCGAAAATTTTCTTGGATCAACACAAAGCGTTCGTCATCAATACGATTTCGTTCGGCATCTGGATCTTGGTCAAAAGCATAGAGCTTTCCCGAAGGACCTAGGCGACTTAAAATCTCACGAGAATGCCCTCCACCTCCAAAAGTGATGTCAACGTAAACACCCGCTTCTTTGATTTCCAATGCGTCGACACTTTGCTTGAGCAAAACAGGATTATGATAGGCTTCCATCTTCTTGAGTAGTTTGATTCCCCATGACTTCTTCAGCCAATTCTGCAAAATCAACAGTGGCTTCGTCTATGGCTTGTTCGTAACGATCTTTGTCCCAAATTTCAATGATATTAATCGCTGAAGATACCACTACCTCTTTGGTAATACCAGAAAAAACCAAGAGGTCTTTCGGAACCAACAACCTACCTGAAGCATCCAGTTCAACGTATTTGACACCTGCTGTAAACCTTCTTATAAAATCATTGTTCTTTTTTACAAAACGATTCAAACGATTCATCTGCTGCATAACGCCCTCCCACTCCTGCATTGGATACAACTCCAAACAGGGCTGAAATACAGAACGCTTCAAAACAAAACCCTTTGAGAGCACAGGGTCTAGCTGCTTTTTCAACGCAGCAGACAAGAGCATTCTGCCTTTGGCATCTGCTTTGCATTCGTATGTTCCAATGATTCCTTCCAAGATGGGTGTGTTTGATCTTTAGAATTCAAAAATATAAAAAAATTAACCACTATTTACCACATTTACCCACTTTGTTAATAACTCTTTGCATTTTCTCCCACTTACTGTAGAAGGCTCAGTTCCTGATGTTTATAAGTGCAGCCCCACAAAGCCTCAAGAAATAGTACGGAAATGGTTTTTTACAAAAAAAAGATTACATTTGTCAATCGAAAAAAACAGTTTTTTAAAATGATCGAAAACGTAATTACCGAGGGGGAGTTCAAATACATTGAAGCTGGAGAAGGGAAAACAATTATTGTTTTGCACGGACTGATGGGAACCCTCAGCATGTTCCACGAAGTTCTTCATTATTTCTCTGAAAATGGATACCGTGTTATTGTTCCAGAACTCCCGATTTACAGCTTGCCATTGATGAAAACAAACATCAAAAGTTTTTCGCTTTTCATCAAAAAATTCATCGATCACAAAAACATAGACAACACAATCATTCTTGGAAATTCTTTGGGGGGACACATCGCCTTGTACCTCACCAAGCACTTTCCTGAATTGGTGAACACACTGGTTTTGACAGGAAGCTCTGGCTTGTATGAAAAAGCAATGGGAGATACCTACCCCAAAAGGGGCGATTACGAATACATCAAAAACAAAACAGAAAGTGTTTTTTACGATCCAAAAACAGCTTCCAAAGAAATGATAGACAACCTTTTTGAGGTTGTGAACGACCGTGGAAGTGTGCTTCGTATTTTGTCTTTGGCAAAAAGTGCCATCCGTCACAACATGGCCAATGACCTTCCTGAAATGAAGATTCCTACTTGTTTGGTTTGGGGAAAACAAGACAATGTAACACCTCCAGAAGTCGGTGAAGATTTCAATAAATTGATGCCCAACTCTGAGCTCTTTTGGCTCGACAAGTGTGGACATGCACCCATGATGGAACACCCAGAAGACTTTAACAAAATTGTTCATGCTTGGTTTCAAAAAAACCACATCTAAAAAATTCCTCATCAGCTGTCTCTCGTGTTTTTTTTGGTAACTTGCTAACATCCTAATCCTTAAAAAATGCAAATCAATTCTGCCGTTTTTGAAATCAGCAATACCGATGTTGGCAAATGCCCAAAAAATCGAATTCCTGAATACGCATTTATCGGAAGGTCAAATGTGGGAAAATCTTCCTTGATCAACATGTTGACCAACAACAAAAAACTCGCAAAAACTTCGGGGACTCCTGGAAAAACGCAACTGATCAATCACTTTAAAATCAATGACAACTGGTTTTTGGTCGATTTGCCTGGCTATGGTTATGCGCGTGTTTCTAAAAAACAGCGACGCGGCTTCCAAAAATTTATCAAAGATTACTTTTTAAAACGCGAACAGCTAATCTGTACTTTTGTACTGATCGATTCTCGACACAAACCACAAAAAATTGACCTCGATTTTATGGGGTTTCTTGGCGAAAATCAAATTCCCTTTTGCATCGTCTTTACCAAAGCGGACAAATTGACCCCTACAGTACTCAAAAGAAACCTCGCTATTTACAAAGAAAAATTACTGGAAGATTCTTGGGATATTTTTCCCAATTATTTTGTGACTTCTGCAACTTCAAAAGAGGGAAAAGACCAAGTACTCGATTTTATTCAAGGCGTCAATGAGGATTTGAAAAAATCACAACACTAAACCAGCCTATACAAAACCAACAAATTTTTCACCGTGCGCTCAAGCTCAAAAAATTTAAAAATTCTCTTTGAAGACAACCACTTAATCGTTGTCAATAAGCGAGTGGGAGACTTGGTCCAAGGTGACAAAACAGGAGACACCCCTTTGAGCGATCTTTTGAAAGCATACCTCAAAGAAAAATACCAAAAGCCCGGAAAGGTATATTTGGGTGTTGTTCACCGTTTGGACAGACCGACCACAGGAATCGTTGTTTTTGCAAAAACTTCAAAAGCCTTGGAACGCCTCAACAAGATGTTGCGCGAAAAGACAATTCAAAAAACTTATTGGGCAGTAGTCAAAAACAAACCCGCGAAATCAAAGGACACCCTTGTCAATTACTTGAGAAAAAACCCGAAAAACAACAAGGCTACGGTTTTCAACAAGGATACCAACGACAGTAAAAAAGCAATTCTTCACTATACAAGCCTCAAATCACTCGACAACTACCACTTGTTAGAAATCGATTTGGAAACAGGCAGACACCATCAAATTCGCGCCCAATTGTCACACATCAACTGCCCAATAAAGGGCGATTTGAAATACGGTTTTGACAGAAGCAACAAAAATGCAGGCATCCACCTTCACGCACGTCGGATCTGTTTTACACACCCTGTCACCAAAACACTGCTCACTCTTGAAGCACCTACACCCAAAGACCCCATTTGGGATGCTTGTAACTAAGGGAGCTTTTTCATAAACCAACACAAAAAACCCAGCAAAATCAATTTGCTGGGTTTTTTACATTCAAATCAAAGTCATCTTCGCACTTTAAAAAAATGCTTCTTCGATGCTTTTTGAGACAACTCCTTAAACGATTTTTTTCATCGCTGTCATCGACTCTCTAAGGAAATCTCCAATTTCTTCAACAGGGTGGTTTCTGATTTCCGTGTTGATTTCAATCAGTTCTTTGTTGTCAACTCCGTTGTCGCCTTCGTTGAAGGGACGCCCTACAAAGTTGCTTGGCGCGTTTTGTACGTAGGCTGCAATCAAAGGCTTGCAAGCATGGTCAAACAAATAACAACCGTATTCTGCAGTATCCGAAATCACACGGTTCATCTCAAATAATTTTTTTCTTGCAATGGTATTTGCAATCAATGGTGTTTCGTGCAAAGATTCGTAGTATGCCGACTCGTCAATAATTCCAGAATCTGTCATGGCCTCAAAAGCCAATTCCACACCTGCTTTGACCATAGCGACCATCAACAACCCGTTGTCAAAATATTCTTGCTCAGAAATTTCAACAGCACCTGCTGGTGTTTTTTCGAAATTTGTTTCCCCAGTTGCCGCTCTCCACGTCAACAAGTTTACATCGTCATTGGCCCAATCTTCCATCATGGTTTTTGAGAAATGACCTGAAATAATGTCGTCCATATGCTTCTGAAACAAAGGACGCATGATGTCTTTCAATTCCTCAGAAACTTTAAATGCAGCTATTTTGGCTGGGTTTGACAAGCGATCCATCATGTTGGTAATTCCACCGTACTTGAGTGCCTCCGTAATGGTTTCCCATCCGTATTGAATCAATTTAGAAGCATATCCAGCATCTATTCCCTCTGCGACCATTTTGTCAAAACACAGGATCGATCCTGTTTGCAACAAACCACAAAGAATGGTTTGCTCTCCCATCAAATCTGATTTTACCTCAGCGACAAAAGAGGAGCGCAAGACTCCAGCGGTATGACCACCTGTTCCTACAGCATAGGCTTTGGCGTAGTCCCATCCTTTTCCTTCTGGATCGTTTTCTGGATGCACTGCAATCAAAGTAGGCACTCCAAATCCTCTTTTAAACTCTTCTCTCACTTCCGATCCTGGCGACTTTGGCGCCACCATGATTACTGTGAGGTCTTTTCGTACTTCCATCCCTTCTTCTACGATGTTGAATCCGTGAGAGTAAGACAGGGTGGCTCCCTTTTTCATCAAAGGCATCACAGCTGTAACTACCGCTGTATGTTGTTTGTCTGGCGTCAGATTGATCAACAAATCAGCAGAAGGAATCATTTCTTCATAGGTTCCTACAGCAAATCCATTTTCAGAAGCATTTAAAAAAGACTGTCTTTTTTCAGAGATGGCCGCCGGTCGCAATGTATAAGAAACATCCAATCCGGAATCTCTCATGTTCAACCCTTGGTTCAACCCTTGTGCTCCACATCCGATAATTACTATTTTTTTACCTTTCAATGCTGTGACTCCGTCGTTAAACTCAGCCCTGTCCATAAATTCGCATTGTCCCAATTGCTCTAATTTTTCACGCAATGAAAGTGTGTTGAAATAATTTGCCATTTTTTATTGTGTTAGTTATGTTGTTGATTTCTATTGATTTCGTTCAAAAGAAACAAATCTTGTTTCTTTTGGTCCTTTTCTTAAAGGGGTTGTTTGATTTCGAGTGCAAAAGTATAAAATCCTTCGCTTATATCTTAACATTTGCCGCACTAAAAATCAAACGTTTACCAAATTAAAAGTTTTTTAATTTTTCGGAAATCTTCATTTCTGTTTTGGAAATAGAGATTCTTCCCGAGCGAACAAATTGCATGATTCCGTAAGGAGCCAATTGGTCGTGCAAGGCTTCGGTGTCTTTGCGCCTTCCCGTTTTTTCAATCACAAAAAAGTCGGGGTGCACCGTGACGATATTGGCACTGCTGTTTTTGATGACATTTTGAATTTCTCGTTGCTCAAAAAGCAAGTTAGACGCCATTTTATACAAAGCGGTCTCGTGAAAGATGATCTCGTCGTCTGTATGGTAATAGGCTTTGATCACTTCAATTTGTTTTTCAATTTGCCCCACCAATTTTTTGACATTGGTTTCAGTCATTCTGGCCACAATTGTAAACCGGTGTACGTTTTCAATTTCTGAACGAGAGACATTCAAACTTTCGATATTGATGTGTCTCTTCAAAAAAATCGTCGCAATTCTATTCAACAATCCCGGGTTGTTTTCTGTGTAAACTGAAATGGTAAATACTTGTTCTTCCATGTGTTTGATTTGTAAAAAGTCTGTGTTTCTTTCCTCGGAGGGATTTGAGACCTATAAACTCTTTAATTTTTCGTTTGGTACCTGTTGTTTTATCTTAAGACAATCTTACTTCTGAAACACAGGCACCGGTTGGCACCATTGGAAATACATTGTCTTCTTTTTCGATCATCACTTCCAAGAAATACGACTCTTTGGAGGCAATCATTTCTTTGACTGCCGCAGCGAGGTCTTCTCTCTTGACCACTTTGGCCGCTTTGATGTCATAGGCTTCTGCCAATTTTATAAAATCGGGGTTGATCATTGTTGTTGAGGCGTATCTTTTGTCAAAGAACAGCTGTTGCCATTGGCGTACCATTCCCAAAAATTCGTTGTTCAACACCACTATTTTTACAGCGGCCCCAGTCTGCAAGATTGTTCCCAATTCTTGACAGGTCATCTGATACCCGCCGTCGCCGATAAATGCAACCACTTCGCGTTCTGGCGCACCCATTTTGGCACCGATGGCAGCCGGCAAAGCAAAGCCCATGGTCCCCAATCCTCCAGAAGTCACATTGCTCCTAGTCGTTGTAAAATTGGCGTAACGCACGGTAAACATTTGGTGTTGTCCCACATCGGAAACCACCACAGCGTTGCCATTTGTCTCTTTGTTTACTTGGTTGATTACCTCTCCCATGGTCAGCCCTTCTTTTGTAGGCTTTAACTGTGGTTCGATCACGGCTTTCAATTCTTCCTCGTGGTATTTTTTAAATTCATTGTGCCACGCATCGTGGTTGTTTGTATCGATGTATGGCAAGAGCATCTCCAAAGAGGTTTTGCAATCTCCAAGAACTGCCACGTTTGCTTTGACATTTTTGTCTACCTCAGCTGGGTCAATTTCAAAGTGCACCACTTTTGCTTGTTTGGCATAGGTGTGCAAGCTTCCCGTAACACGGTCGTCAAAACGCATTCCTACAGCAATCAACACATCGCATTCGTTGGTCAATTTGTTAGGTCCGTAATGCCCGTGCATCCCTACCATTCCGACATTGAGCGGGTGATCGGTCGGCAGTGCCGAAAGCCCCAATACTGTCCATGCAGCAGGAGCTCCTGATTTCTCTACAAAGGCTTTGAAAGCCGCTTCTGCCTGTCCTAAAATTACACCCTGCCCAAAAATAACAAAAGGTTTTTTGGCAGAATTGATCAATTCAGCAGCTGCTTTTACAGCTTCTTCAGAAGTTTTGGGAATGGGTTCGTAGCTTCGAACTCCTGTGCATTTTTCATAGTTGTACTCCAACTGACCCAACTGAGCATCTTTGGTAATATCAATCAATACGGGTCCCGGCCTTCCGGATTTCGCTATGTAAAACGCTTTGGCGATGGCAGCAGGAATCTCTTCCGCTTTGGTGACTTGCACGTTCCATTTGGTAACAGGTGCAGAAATGCTAATGACGTCTGTCTCTTGAAAGGCATCGGTTCCTAAAAGGTGTGATGCAACCTGTCCGGTAATGCACACCAAAGGGGTAGAATCAATTTGAGCATCTGCGATTCCAGTGACCAAGTTGGTTGCCCCAGGCCCTGAGGTGGCCAAACAGACTCCGACTTTTCCAGACACCCTCGCAAAACCTTGTGCCGCGTGAATGGCCCCTTGCTCATGGCGTGTCAATACGTGGTTCAGTTGGTCTTGGTATTTGTACAATTCGTCATAAATGGGCATGATTGCGCCTCCGGGGTATCCGTAGGCCAAGTTTGCTCCTTCTTCCAAAAGGGCTCTTACAACCGCTTCGGCTCCTGAAATTATTTCGGTGGTTTTGTTTTTGGGTATTGGATGTTCCATGTTCAAATGTGTTTTGTGCGCCTCCTTTTTAAGGGGGGTCTAGCGTATGTCTTTGGACGAACTTAAAATTTATCTGTCACACAACCTTCAGAGGCTGAAGCGACGGTATTGGCATATTTGTATAAAATTCCTTTGGTGTGTTTGGGTGCCGGAGCGACCCATTGGGCTCTCCTTGCCGCAATCTCTTCCTCGGGCAACAACACATTGATGCTGTTATCATCCGCACTGATGCGAATTTGATCACCCGTTTTTAACAATCCTATCGTTCCTCCTGATTGTGCTTCGGGCGTGATGTGTCCCACCACAAATCCGTGTGTCCCTCCAGAAAAACGTCCGTCAGTGATCAAAGCAACTGATTTCCCAAGACCTGCTCCCATGATCATCGAGGTTGGCTTGAGCATTTCTGGCATTCCAGGGCCTCCTTTGGGTCCTACATAACGAATCACAACGACATCTCCTCGTTCGACTTCTCCGTTGCCAATTCCTGTATTGGCAGCTTGCTCTCCGTCATAGACGACTGCTTTTCCTTCGAAAAACGAGCCTTCATTCCCACTGATCTTTGCAACCGCACCTTCTTCTGCGAGGTTTCCGTACAAAATCTGTAAGTTCCCGGAAGATTTCAAGGCTTTGTCTTTTGGGAAAATAACGTCTTGGTCACCTTCAAAAGAGAGGGCTTCGACATGGGCCAAGTTTTCGGCCAAAGTTTTTCCGGTGACAGTCATACAATCACCGTGTAAAAAATCATTGTTCAACAAGTATTTCATCACGGCAGGAGTTCCTCCTACACCGTGTACATCTTCCATCAAATATTTTCCAGAAGGCTTTAAGTCTGCAATCAAAGGCGTTCGGTCACTGACCCTTTGAAAATCTTCCAAGGTAAATTCGATGTCTGCAGCGTGAGCAATGGCTAAAAAATGCAAGACTGCATTGGTAGATCCTCCCAAAGCATTGACAATGGCGACTGCATTTTCAATGGATTTCTTGGTAATGATGTCCAAAGGTTTCAAATCCAATTCCAACAAGTTTTGAACTGCCAGTGCGGTTCTTTCGCTTTCTGAAAGTTTGTTTGGATTTTCTGCAGGAATGGAGGAGTTGTAAGGCAAAGAGAAGCCCATGGCTTCAATGGCTGAAGCCATGGTGTTGGCCGTATACATTCCACCACAAGCTCCTGCTCCCGGAATGGCACTTTTGATGATTTCTCTGTATTCTGTTTCGTCTATTTCACCGGCTACTTTTTGACCCAAGGCCTCAAAAGCAGAAACGATGTTTAATTTCCTTCCTTTGTATTTTCCAGAAGCAATGGTTCCTCCATAAACCATAATGGATGGTCTGTTGATACGCAGCATGGCGATAATGGCTCCAGGCATGTTCTTATCACAACCAACCACAGGCACCAATGCATCGTAACTCTGAGCATTCATAACGGTTTCCATAGAATCTGCAATGATGTCTCTAGAAGCGAGGGAATAATTCATCCCCGAAGTCCCCATAGAAATTCCATCACTCACACCAATGGTATTGAAAATCAAACCTACAGACCCCGATTTGTTAGCTTCTTTTTTAATTTCCGCAGCCAAATTGTTCAAATGCATGTTGCAAGGATTTCCATCGTATCCCGTGCTTGCAATTCCCACTTGTGGTTTGTTCATATCTGCATCCGACAAGCCAACAGCGTAAAGCATCGCTTGAGAAGCGGGCTGGGATTCGTCTTGTGTCAATCTTCTACTGTGTTTGTTTAGGGACATTTCTTCTGTGTTTTTATATTTTTTCAATTTGTGTACACCTCCTCTTGTTAGTGCTTACACATCATGTGTAACAAATGTAAGCGGCTAAATTCTTATTCTTCCTTTTCTTTGAATTCTTTCTACGTTATTCAATTGCTGAAATTACAACCTAAAACATTGAACTACAATTTTTTACAGACCTATTTCTACAATGATAAAGCCTTGAAAATGATTCATAAAAAAAACCTCCCTGTTTTTAGGAAAGTTCTCAAATATTTAAAATTTACACACCCTCCTCTGCTTCTTTATGGAACGACCACCACAAAGACGACAAAAAGAACTGACTTGTAAAAAAGATTTTTATTCTTCATCTGATGACAAATATAATTAATTTTATTTTAGTTCATTCCCCCTGTCTTTTGGGAAAAAAATTCTTTGCGGATTTTTTTCCGCTCGGACAACCCATTTGCAAAAAGTACTCGAGTCAGCTGCTTTGTCAAAAATGCAATTTGTGCAATTGCAAACCAGAAGCAGGAGCCAATTCCTTCAAAGTGTCTTTGTTCGGATTTTCCAAGCTGTCTTTTACAAAGTGCAAATCGACTTCTCCTTTTCCCACTTGAAACAAAACGCCCATCATCAATCGGATTTGGTAACGCAGAAATCCTTTTCCGACCACACGGAACAAGTAGCTCTTTTCAGGAAAAAAATTGGCTGTGTAAAGGTCGTTGCTCACAATCTCACTGAGGAGAATTTCACGTTCAAAATTCGTGTGTTCTGAAGGCTTGTACGCATAGCGCTGAAAGTGATGGGTTCCCTCAAACAACTTTGCGCCTTGTTGCATCAAGGGAATGTTCAATGCACACGGAAAACCCACCAAAAAAGGAGCACAAAAGGGATGGTTCTTCTGCCCTTCCGAAAACAAATAGAGGTATTCTTTGCCTTTGGAATCTTGGAGAATGTTAAAAGCTGCATCAACTGCTGAAACCGATGAAATCCGAATGTCATTGGGCAAACTCTTGTTCAAACGCGCCATCAAATCGACTGTATCAAGTGGTTTTTTGACAAACAATTCAAAGGCCGATTCCTCTGCTGAAACCATGGCATCTGTTCTGCTGGCTCCCAAAATTTTAAAATCGGAATGTTCAAAGACAAAGGACAGTGTTTTCTCCACCATTTTTTGAACCGTTTTAACAGCTGGCTGGACCTGCCAGCCATGGTAGCGAAAGCCCAAATACTGGAACTTGAGCATGTAATAAAAAGTAGTTTGTTTGTTCACTGTGTCCCTTTTAAATTGATCAGATGCTGTCACTTAAATTCTTGTTGTTTTTTACGAAAGACTCGAGCGTCTTTTTCGCTTGACCACAACTTCCACAGGAACGCCTTCAATATTGGATTCCAACCACGAAATAATGTCCAGATACAAAAAAGCTCTTTTCTCATAGGGATGTTCTTCAAAGGGTTTTAACTCGGAATGCAATTTCTTAAAGGCACTTTTCAACTCGTTGGGATAAAGCACCGAGAGGTTTCTCAAAAACTTGATCATTTTACGTTGAACTTCGTACAAATTGTCCATTTTCAACAAGAACTTATAGGTAGATTTGATTAGCTCATCGATGTGTTGGTCTTCTCCAGATTCATAATGGGCTACCAAATTCAAAACCCGGGTGTAACACAAGAGGTCTTCACGCATTTTCAATTCTTTGTTGTCGATGATCTTTTTCAAATAGAAAATACAGTTCTTATAATCTCCGGCACCAAAATACATGCAGCCTATTTTGTAATAAAAAAGCATCACATGGTGGGCGTCTATTTTTTTTCCAAAAGCCTTGATTTGGTCGAGTACCTCCGGGACAAACTGCGTTCCTTTTAGAAACTCTCCTTCCAAATAATAAAGATTTATTTTGTGTTGGTACAGGTACAAATTGGAGAGGACTTGTGTGTTTTCATTGACGAAAAAACGCTGGTACTCGATGGAATCTTCCAACGCGATCAAAGTCTCGTTGAACTTGTATGTTTGTTGCAAATAAAACAAAGACTCCAAAGAATAATTGACGGCTTTGAGGTAAAATACAGGATGCAATTGTTTCATATCTGCGTACTCGTCAAACAAAGCGACTAATTTTTGAGAATAGCGGTAGCAGGCTAAAAAATCCTGTGTGATAAAACCGTACCAAAGTTTTGCTTGATACAAAAACATTTTTCCCGTAAATCCCAAGTCAGAAAACGCGTACGCTGGAAGTTGTGCTTCGTAATAATTATTGACAACTTTGAAATCATGGTTGTCACGAACATAGCCGTATTTCAAAAACCAACTGTACAACTGCAAAGACAAATTCGAGAGCTTGGAGACCACCACATTTTTCAAACTGATGTTTTTGGCCTCCACAGCCAAAAGATCTGCTCGATCGGTCATGCTTCGAGTAATGTACTGGGATTCAATGACTTTTTCGAGTTCTACCAATTCGTAAGCCAAGGTGTTTTCTTCTTTTTCTATGGCCAAATTTTTGGCTTTGTCTAAAATTTTCAAACTCTGTTTGTAGAGCCCTTTGTTGTACAAAATGGTCGCAAAATCAAATTGTTCACGAATCTGTGTTCGTGTGTTTTGATGGATGGGACTCAAACGCAAACTGATCAAAATTTGTTTGTACAGATGTGCTTTGGAATTGGAAATTTGCTGTTTCTTGATGTTGGTTTTCTTCAAAATCAACTGCTCGTCATAGGAATCCATCTTGTCCATGATGGCAAAGAGCGCCATAAAATTCGCTTCCGCATTCCCACCCAAACGTCCTGCGTACAACTTGAATTGTCGTTTTTCAGACTTTGACAAGGATTTTATCAATAAAAAAAGAGGGTCTTTTTGATCTAAAGCCATGGGTCCAACTGCTTTGGTTTTTGAAACGGTTCACAGGAAAACAAATTTACTACATTTTTTACGATTCGCCTACAAGGAAACGACCCGATAAGAGTCCCAAAAAAATAAGTTGTTTTGCCGTGTAGCCATCGTAAAAAGAAAGGAAATAATACATTGATTTACAGTTATTTGAGTCGTTTAATTGAAATATTGAATACAGTAAAGAACCGGCCGTTTCGACAAAAAGCATGAATCAGAACCGTATTTTTGAATGACGTTAACAGACAAAATACACCACTATGAGCGACAATCATGTTCAGATTTTTGACACAACCTTAAGAGATGGAGAGCAAGTCCCTGGCTGTAAGCTAAATACAGACCAAAAACTCATCATCGCGGAACGGTTGGATTTATTAGGTGTAGACATCATCGAAGCGGGTTTTCCTGTTTCAAGTCCTGGAGATTTCAAATCGGTAGAAGCGATTTCTAAAATTGTAAAAAACGCAACGGTTTGCGGTCTTACAAGAGCACATAAAAACGACATCGAAGTAGCGGCGCAAGCTTTGAAATTTGCCAAAATACCAAGAATTCACACCGGCATTGGAACTTCAGATTCTCACATACAATTCAAATTCAAATCCACACAAGAGAAAATCATCGAACGCGCACAAGAAGCTGTGAAATACGCCAAGAGTTTTGTCGAAGATGTGGAATTCTATGCAGAAGATGCAGGGAGAACTGACAACGAATATTTGGCTCGTGTCTGTGAAGCAGTCATCAAATCGGGAGCTACTGTTTTGAACATTCCCGACACGACAGGTTATTGCTTGCCAGAAGAATACGGTGCAAAGATCAAATACCTCAAAGAAAATGTAAAAGGAATTGAAAATGTGATCTTGTCTTGTCACTGTCACAACGATTTGGGCTTGGCAACGTCCAATGCAGTCTCAGGAGCCATCAACGGAGCCAGACAAATCGAATGTACCATCAATGGCATAGGAGAACGTGCTGGAAATACTGCCTTGGAAGAAGTGGTGATGATTTTCAAACAACATCCAAACCTTGATTTATACACAAACGTAAATAGCCAATTACTCTACAGCACAAGTCAAATGGTACAAGAACACATGGGAATGTATGTACAACCCAACAAAGCAGTTGTCGGAGACAATGCCTTTGCGCACAGTTCTGGCATCCACCAAGACGGAGTCATCAAAAATAGAGAAACCTATGAAATCATGGATCCTGCTGATGTGGGCGTCACCGAATCCTCAATCGTATTGACCGCAAGAAGTGGAAGAGCTGCTTTGGCCTATCGACTGAAAAACAATGGGTATGAATTGACAAAACTTCAATTGGATGAAACCTATCCTGAGTTTTTAAAATTTGCAGACACACAAAAAGAAATTGGAGACAAAGAATTGCACATCCTTATGGAGCGCTGCAAGATCAAAGCCTGATTTTATTTTTACAAATACAAAAGGTCCTCAAAATTTGAGGGCCTTTTTTTGTTGAAAAAAACCTGAGACAAAACAACGCCCCTTTTTGAAACCAACAAATAGTTGTATCTTTGTCACAGACATTTCAATTCTATGAAAACCATTCGCTCACCACACTCCGCTCCTTGGTTGCCTCAAATTTCTTTGAGGGATTGTCATTGCTGTTTCTAAAAATAGCCTATTTTTACTCAAATTCATACTAACATTCAATACCATAATCATGACAAAAAATCTGATTATTAAAAAGATAGCTTTGTCAAAAAGCCCAAATTCGATCAATTACGGCATCAAAACAAAGACAGAAGAATTTACTGAAAAACTGTTTTTTACGCTTTTTGACAACCATGCCGACTTGGAAGAAAGCATCGATGCCTTGGAGGTCCTCTTCAAAGACATTTCGGTGGTTGCTTGCAAAAAACCTCAGCAAAAATGCGACGCGGTTTGGAAAGCTTTTCTGGAAAAATTGCCCACTGTTTTGGAGCAACTCAACCAAGATGCACGTTATATCTTAGAAAATGATCCGGCATCGAACAATGTGGAAGAAGTCTATTTGGCTTATCCCGGATTTTATGCCATTGCCATCTACCGATTGAGCCATGAGTTGTACCTCTTGGACATGTTGCTGTTTTCCCGATTGATGAGTGAATACGCTCACCGTATTACCGGAACAGACATTCATGCCGGAGCATCCATTGCCTCTCCCTTTTTTATTGACCATGCCACAGGTATTGTCATTGGAGAAACGACCGTGATTGCAAAACACGTTAAAATCTACCAAGGAGTCACCTTGGGAGCTTTGAGTGTCAGTAAAGACATGAAAAACAGCAAACGACACCCAACAGTAGAAGAAGACGTATGCATTTATGCCAATGCCACGATTTTGGGAGGTGAAACAACGATTGGTAAAAACAGCATCGTTGGTGGAAATTCTTGGGTGACACGTTCCATCCCAGAAGGATCCGTAGTTTCCAACACCACCACCACAGATATAAAAATAAAAGAGAACATACAGAAATAAACACCCTCTTTGATTTTTTGCAATCAAAAGCCTTACGAATACTATGAACCCAAAAAAAATAGAAGCACTGATCGGAAACACACCTTTGGTGGAAACCCGCAATTTGGTCAAAAATAAAAATGTTCGCTTGTTGTTAAAATTGGAAGGAAACAATCCAGGCGGCAGTGTCAAAGACCGAGCAGCCTTCAACATGATTGCCTCCGCCTTGGAAAGAGGAACCCTTAAAAAAGGAGACAAACTCATCGAAGCAACAAGTGGCAATACAGGAATTGCCTTGGCGATGATCGCTCAATTGATGGGAATTGAAATAGAACTCATCTTGCCCGAAAGTGCGACTAAAGAACGCACACAGACCATGCGTGCTTTTGGAGCCACAGTGATCCTCACACCTGCTGAAGAGGGCATCATCGGATCTCGGAAATACGCCGATCAAAAAGTTGCTGAAGGCGGCTATTTGATGCTCAATCAATTTGCCAACAACGACAATTGGAAAGCTCATTACAAAACAACGGGACCCGAAATCTGGAGAGACACAAAAGGCGCCGTCACTCATTTTGTGTCAGCCATGGGAACTACAGGGACCATCATGGGTACCTCTACCTTTTTAAAAGAACAAAACAGCGACATCCAAATCGTTGGAGCACAGCCTAGTGAAGGGTCAAAAATACCTGGAATTCGAAAGTGGCCCAAAGAATTTTTACCAAAGATTTTCAATCCCAAAAAAGTAGATCAAATTCTCGAAGTAAGTGAAGCTGAAGCCCGTGCCATGACCAAAAGATTGGCCTTGGAAGAGGGGGTTTTTGCGGGAATGAGCAGTGGTGGATCTGTCGCTACTGCAGTGAAAGTTGCCAACAGTTTGGATTCGGGTGTGGTGGTTGCCATTGTCTGCGATCGTGGAGACCGCTACTTGTCTTCGGACTTATTTGAATAGACGTTGGCTACCAGCCACCGCTGGCACCTCCACCTCCAAAACTACCGCCGCCGAAGCCCCCTCCGAATCCGCCGCCGCCAAAACCCGCACTGCCACCAAAACCGCGACGACTGCCCATATTACTCAACAAAAGGGCTGTCAAAAGGTCGGAAGAATGGGAACGGCTTCCGTTTCCACCGCCTCCTTTTTTGTTGCGAAATAGCAGAAAAAACACCAAAACCACCAAGATGAAAAGGGCTTTTATTTTTGAATTGTTTTTGGTTCTCTTTGCTTTGGGAGCTGCGTCAAATTCCCCCGACAACACTTGAATGATTGCCGTAGTAGCCTGGTCCAAACCGGCATAGTAATTCTGAAGTTTGAATTGGGGTTTGATCAAGGTTTCTATTATCCGTCTCGACAGAGCGTCCGTCAGGAGATGTTCGACCCCATAACCGGTAGATATGTTGATTTTACGCTCGTTTTTGGCCACCAAAAGCAAGACCCCATTGTCTTTCCCCTTTTGACCAATCCCCCATTTTTGGGCGAGTTCCGCCCCGTACATCGAAATATCGTTGGAGCCAATAGAGGTCACAGTAACCACCACAATCTGTGTGGAAGTGCTGTCTTGGTAGCGAAGTAATTTCTGCTCCAAAGCGAAGTGTTCTCCCTTGCTTAAAAAGGCCGCTTGGTCGTACAAACTGGTGTGTACTTTTGGGACAGGCAGCAAATCCTCTTGTGCCCTTGTGGCAAAAGATACACACAAAAGAAACAGAAACAATCGTAAAACGGATGGTGTGCAGTGTGCTTTCAAACTTTGAGTGGTGTTATAAAAGGAATATCGAACGTGCTACAAAAATCCTACAGTCCTGTCTGATTGTAAATTACTTTCTATCTCCAAAAATACGCAACAGGTACAAAAACATGTTGACAAAATCCAAGTACAACGTCAAAGCTCCTAAGATGGATTTCTTTTTGGCTTGTTCTGCATCGTCTTCCAGCGCTGCCATGCGTTTTATTTTTTGAGTATCATAAGCCGTCAATCCGACAAAAATAAGAACCCCCGCATAATTGGCTACCCAATACAAAACTTCACTTTGCATAAAGATATTGACCACCGTTGCGATGAGCAAACCAATCAAAGCCATCATTGCCAATCTGCCGAGAGACGTCAAGTCTTTTTTGGTCGTGTATCCGTAAAAACTCATGATACCAAAAGTAACCGCAGTGATCAAAAATGTAGAGGCGATGGATCCGGTTGTATACACCAAAAAGACCATGGACAAAGTGAGCCCATTGAGAATGGCATACAACAAGAAAAAGATTCCTGCAGTTTCCGCACTGATGCGGTGAATACGTGCCGAGATGTAGATGACCAAGCCCAATTCGGCCGCGATCAAAGCGTAAAAAGAAAGTTTGCTGCCAAAAACAAAGTTCATCACAGCAGGAGTAGAAACTGCCCACATCGCAATGACGGCAGTGAGCAACAAAGCCCCACTCATCCATCCGTAAACTTTGGATATAAAAGTAGCTTGTACAGTTGCTTGATGTAAAGAAAGATTTGTGTTCATAAAGTTCGTTGTGTTTTTTTATTGTGTTTTTGTTGGAATCAGCCTTTCGAAATGGCATCTGACAATTCGTTGGTGTCGTTGGATTGGTAAGGAAAAAACTCTTTGAGTTTGTTTCCTGCCTCCGCAATGCCCAACTGCAATCCTTTTGCGAATTCTCCTTTTTTAAATTCGGAGAGGACCAGGTCCTTGGTGCTGTCCCAAAAACCGTCAGGCACAACACGGTCAATACCGACATCTCCCAAAATGGCAAATTGATGTTGTTCGATTGCCATGTAAAAGAGCACTGCGTTTTGCGCAGCAGTCTCATTCATCTTTAGTTGATAAAAAACTTCTTTACCACGTTCCAATGCAGGTTTGTCAGCAGTCGGTTCTATGTGCACTCGAATCTCTCCGGAAGTGTTTTTTTCCGCAATTTGAATGGCGTTTACAACAGCTTCTTCCTCCTTTTTTGACAAGTGGTATTCAGTTGAGGCCATGCTTAAAATTTTACTTCAGGTGCTTTTTCACTTCCTTCCGCAGCTTGGTACCGCGCCATTTCTTCAAAACCTAACCAACCTGCAAAGACAGAGTTTGGAAATATTTTGATGTGTTTGTTGTATGCATTTACCCCATTGTTAAAGCGGTTTCGCGCTACATTGATTCTGTTTTCTGTTCCCTCTAATTGACTTTGCAATTCCAAGAAATTGGTATTAGCCTTCAGGTCGGGATAGCGCTCGGCAACAACCATCAGCCTTCCCAAGGCACCAGACAAGCCTTGTTGTGCCTTTTGAAATTGTGCCATTTTTTCTGGGCTGAGGTTGCCGGTATCTATTTTCATACTCGTGGCTGCTGCCCGCGCTTTGATGACCGCTTCCAAAGTTTCACTTTCGTGTGCCGCATAGCCCTTTACAGTAGCGACCAAATTGGGGATCAAATCTGTCCTTCTTTGATAGGAACTTTCTACGTTGGACCAAGTGGTCTTGGCATCTTCTTCATAAACAACTGCAGTGTTGTTGAACCCTTTGATGGAGCCGTATGTCCAAACAACGATTACAGCGATGGTAATAAATGGCAACCATTTTTTCATAAGTTATTTTTTTAAGTGAGTCTCTCAAAGCCAGTCGCCTTGAAACAAAAAGGGTTAAAGTTCGTTTTTAATTTTTATCAATTCTGCCTTTACGGATTCCAAACTACTGATGATTTCATGGGTGAGGACCGTTTTTTTAGGGGTTGTTTTCAACTTTTTTTTTGCCCCTTCAAGGGTAAACCCTTTTTCTTTGACCAAATGATAAATCATTTGAAAGTTTTTGACATCGTCTTGGGTAAACATCCGATCTCCCTTTGCATTTTTTTTAGGCTTGATGACGTCAAACTCTTTTTCCCAAAAACGAATGAGCGAGGTATTTACTCCAAAAGCTTTGGCCACTTCGCCAATTTTATAATATCTTTTTTCGGGCAAATCTACCTGCATCAGTCGAGGGATTGATTTTCCAGAGAGGACATTTCCAACATGGTATTGTATTCGTCTGGCGTGAGGTCATTGAAATAGTAGTAAACAGGGTTTACTTTTCGGTTTCCTTTAAGCACTTCGTAATGCAAATGCGGCGCAGTAGAAGTTCCAGAAGAACCGACATAGCCAATCAAATCCCCTCTTTTTACTTTTTGATGTTTCCGAACGGTATAGCGATCCAAATGGGCGTAAAAAGTTTGGTATCCAAATCCATGGGTGATTTTGACTTGGTTTCCATAACCTCTTCGCGAACGCTTGACCTTGGAAACTTTTCCGTTCCCAGTTGCGTAGACAGGCGTGCCTTTTGGAGCGGAAAAATCCATTCCCCAATGGTATTTTCGAGTTTTGTAAATCGGATGTATGCGGTAACCGTATCCAGATGCCATGCGTTTCAATTCTTTGTTGGCTACCGGTTGAATGGCGGGTATGGACGCCAACATTTCTTTTTTGTTTTTTGCCATTCCTACAATTTCATCCAGTGACTTGGACTGTACCACCAATTGTTTGGAGAGAATGTCTATTTTTTTGGTCACGTCTTTGATCATGGTTGAATTTTCAAAACCGTCCAAAGACTTGTAACGATTGACCCCTCCAAAACCTGCCATACGTTGTTCTTTAGAGATGGGCTCTGCTTCAAAATAAACCCGGTAGATGTTGTTGTCTCGGTCTTGAATCTCGTTCAATACTTCTGTCCCATCGTCGATGCGTTTGGAAAGCAATTCGAAGTGCAATTGGAGGTTTTCTAATTCTCGCTGTTGTGCAATCTGACTAGGAGATTTGATCAAATAACTAAAACCCACAAAACCGATAAAAGCGACCAAGACAAGGGCGGCCACAAAGAACATACTGTTCTTGAATTTGGTCTTCCTATCTACTTGGATTCTTTGGTAGGAGAGTGTCTCAGAATCGTAATAAAATTTTACTTTCGCCATATTGCTAAATATAGTACTTTTGTGAGCTGAGAAGGCATGTTAAATGCAATTGAGAGCCTTCCCAACGTTACGCAAATTTACAAAATGTTTTAGAACTAGTCGCTATCCGAGTATTTTTAGCATTTTTTTAATCGTCCAAGAACCACCACCGCATGAAATCACAAGACATAAGACAGCAATTTTTAACCTTTTTTAATGAGAAAGCACACAAAATTGTCGCCTCTGCACCGATTGTCTTAAAAGACGATCCGACATTGATGTTTACCAATGCAGGAATGAACCAATTCAAAGAGTACTTTTTGGGACAACGCACCATTACAGATGCCCGAATTGCAGACAGCCAAAAATGCTTGCGCGTCTCAGGAAAACACAACGACTTGGAAGAAGTAGGAAAGGATACCTACCACCACACCATGTTTGAAATGTTGGGCAACTGGAGTTTTGGAGATTATTTTAAAAAGGAGGCCATCTCTTGGGCTTGGGAATTTTTAGTCGACGTCTTAAAAGTGGACAAAGACATTCTTTACGTAAGTGTTTTTGAAGGAAGTCAAGATGCCGACAACTTGGACTTGGACCAGGAAGCTTTCGACCTTTGGAGTGCCATTGTCCCAAAAGACAAAATCATCTTGGGTAACAAAAAAGACAATTTTTGGGAAATGGGAGCACAAGGGCCTTGCGGTCCCTGCTCGGAAATCCACGTAGACATTCGCTCCCAAGAAGAAAAAGCAAAAGTTCCAGGCCGTGAATTGGTCAATCAAGACCACCCTGAGGTGGTAGAAATCTGGAATTTGGTCTTTATGCAGTTCAATCGAAAAGCAGACGGATCTTTGAAAAAGCTCCCTGCACAACACGTAGATACCGGAATGGGTTTCGAGCGCCTGTGTATGGTCCTCCAAAAAGTACAGTCCAACTACGACACGGATGTATTTGCTCCTTTGATTGCAAAGATTGAAGAGACAACACAGCAGACTTATGGAAAAAATGAAGAAACAGACATCGCCATTCGCGTGATTGCCGACCATGTAAGGGCGGTTGCCTTTTCCATTGCCGATGGACAACTCCCCTCCAACAATGGCGCGGGATATGTAATTCGGCGAATTTTAAGACGTGCCGTGCGTTATGGGTTTACCTTTCTAAATAAAAAAGAACCTTTTATCCACGAATTGGTTGCGGTTTTAAACACGCAAATGGGCGCCAGTTTCCCAGAGATTCAAGCCCAATACAAATTGATTTCCAAAGTCATCAAAGAAGAAGAAAACGCTTTCTTACGTACTTTGGGACAAGGATTGCACTTGTTGGATACCTTGATTGCCAACAACAAAGGGACCGTCCTCTCAGGTGTCAAAGTCTTTGAACTCTATGACACGTTTGGATTTCCAATCGATTTGACTGCTTTGATTTTGGAAGAAAAAGGATTGACCTTGGACGAAAAAACTTTTCAAGAGGAGCTTGACAAACAGAAAAATCGTTCGAGAGCGGCTGCCCAAATGGACACCGAAGATTGGACCATTTTGATCGAAAAAGACCCAAAAGCATTTGTCGGCTACGACCAATTGCATGCCGATGTCAAAATCACCCGCTACCGAAAGGTCTCCTCCAAAAAGGACGGGGATTTGTACCAAATCGCCTTTGACACCACTCCTTTTTATCCAGAAGGAGGAGGGCAAGTCGGAGATCTTGGTTTTTTCGGAAACGATTCAGAAAAAATCAGCATTGTCGACACCAAGAAAGAAAACAACCTGATTCTTCATTTCACCAAAAAGATTCCAAGCAACCCCAAAGCGACTTTTCAAGCTGTAGTCAATGCTGAAAAGCGAAATTTGACCAACAGCAATCACAGTGCCACACATCTGCTACACCAGGCTTTGCGAGCAGTACTGGGAACTCACGTAGAACAAAAAGGATCTTTGGTAAACGCAAAAAACTTACGTTTTGACTTTTCTCACTTTTCAAAAGTAACTGCGGAGGAATTGAAAGCGGTGGAAAATTTTGTCAACGAACGCATTGCTGCTGGCATCCCCCTACAAGATTTCCGAAACATTGCACTGCAAGATGCTCTGGACAAAGGTGCCATGGCGCTCTTTGGCGAAAAGTACGGGGAGCAAGTTCGCATGGTTCAATTTGGCGAATCGGCAGAATTGTGTGGTGGGACACATGTACAAAATACGAATGCCATTTGGCAACTAAAAATTGTTTCCGAAGGGGCTGTCGCTGCAGGAATTCGAAGAATCGAAGCAATTACTTCCAAGGCTGTCAAAAAGCATTACGAAAAACAAGAGGGCTTGCTAGTCGGGTTAAAAGCCGCCTTGAAAAACAATCCCGACCCACTCAAAGCCATCGTGTCTTTGCAAGAAGAAAACGCTTCTTTGAAAAAAGAAGTGGAAGCCTTGGTCAAAGCAAAAGCAAAACAGCTAAAAACTCAACTCAAAGGTGCTATAAAAACAATCAATGGTGTCAATTTTATTGCCACTCAATTGGATTTAAATGCCGCAGCCATCAAAGATTTGGCGCACGAATTGGGGAATGAAGTCAGCGATTTGTTCTTTTTTGCAGGTGCTGAACAACAGGGAAAAGCATTGTTAACGGCCTACGTCTCTAAAAATTTGGTAGAAGAAAAGGGCATGGATGCCGGTAAAATCGTTCGCGAGCTTGGTAAATTGATTCAAGGCGGAGGTGGTGGTCAAAAATTCTTTGCCACTGCTGGAGGAAAAAACCCGGATGGAATCAAAGAGGCCGTCGAAAAAGCCGCTTCTTACATTGTCTAAAACACCCCAATTCTAAATTCTTGACAGGATTCTGTTTGCCTTGTCTTCAAGACCGTCAAAACTTTTCCTCAACACGAAACCTGAAAACAACACTTTTGAAGGGTTCAAGGAAAAGAATTCGTAACTTGAACATAAAAAACAATGGATTTCTTTTTCTTGTCAACGGGATTTTTAATGGTGATTTTAGGCCTTGTCGGTTCTTTTCTTCCCGTATTGCCTGGGCCACCGACAGGATGGATTGGCTTGCTATTGCTCCACCTTACAAAGGGCATTCCTGACAATTGGAATTTTTTATGGATGACACTTGCAATCGCATTGCTCGCTACCCTGTTGGATTACACACTTCCCGCATTGAGCACCAAAAAGTTTGGTGGCACTAAAAAGGGGGTTTGGGGGTCAGGTATCGGTTTGGGAATTGGCTTGTTCTTCGGTCCTGTGGGCATCGTGTTTGGCCCTTTTTTAGGTGCTTTTTTAGGTGAACTGACAGGAGCTCACAAAGAGGTTTCCAAAGCGCTAAAAGCAGCTATAGGCTCCTTTGTTGGATTTTTGTTTTCTACCGCTTTGAAAGCCGTCATCAGTGTTGTGTTTTTTTGGTATTTTATCCACATTTTTTGGACACATCGGAAGGTGTTTTTCTCACAATTATTTTAAGACGAATTGAAGCCCGACGGAGTTTCTCTCAAAAAAACAAAAAAAAAGCAACCCAAAAAAGGGAAGCTTTCCACTGGTTTCAACAAAAACCACGTCATTTTTTACTAAAAATGACAAAACAACACACTGTTGTTTCCTAAAAAAACAACAAGCAAATTTACATTTTTTTTCGACAACATCCTAAAAAGAACTCTTTTCAAAAGAAGTCGCTCTTCATAAAATGGCATTTCGCATTTGTAATTCGCAATTCTTAAGTATCTTTGCAGGCAAATCTATTGGCCTTTAAACAAAACGAACATGCACCTATCAGAACAAGAAATTGTGAGAAGAGAATCTCTTCAAAAGCTACGTGACTTGGGAATCAACCCCTACCCTGCAGAAGAATTCAAATCCACCGCAACCGTTGGATCCATTGTCGGTGATTTCGAAAATTACGAAGGTAAAAACGTCGTGATTTCTGGAAGAATGATGAGCCGAAGACTGATGGGAAAAGCCTCCTTTGCTGAACTAAAAGACAGCACGGGGCGCATGCAGATTTATGTAAACAGGGACGAAATAGCAAGCGGCGATGACAAAAGCATGTACAACGATGTTTTTAAAAAACTTTTAGACATCGGTGACATCCTCGGAATCGAAGGAAAGGTGTTCAAAACTCAAGTAGGAGAACCCTCTGTTTTTGTTCACAAACTAACCCTCTTGTCAAAGTCCTTACGCCCGCTTCCCGTGGTCAAAACAGATGCCTCTGGAAAAGTACACGATGCCTTTAGCGATGCTGAATTGAGATACAGACAACGCTATGTAGACCTCATTGTAAACGACCATGTAAAAGAGACCTTTCTCAAACGAACCAAAATCACCAATTCCATCCGTCAGTTTTTCAACGAACGCGACTATTTGGAAGTAGAAACACCCATATTGCAACCCATTCCAGGTGGCGCTGCTGCACGGCCTTTTAAGACCCATCACAATGCACTAGACATTCCCTTGTATTTGCGTATTGCCAATGAACTCTATTTGAAACGATTGATTGTCGGTGGTTTTGATGCCGTCTATGAGTTTGCCAAAGATTTTAGAAATGAAGGGATGGACAAAACACACAACCCCGAATTTACGGTTATGGAATTGTACGTGGCCTACAAAGATTACCATTGGATGATGGAGATGACTGAGCAATTGCTTGAAAAAGTTGCTACCGATTCCAACGGATCTTCCGCTGTTCAAGTAGGAAACCACACCATTGAATTCAAAGCTCCTTACCCTAGAGTCCCCATCCTTGAAGCCATTAAAATCCATACAGGCTATGACGTGGCGGGCATGAAGGAAGATGAATTGAAAGAAGTTTGTAGAAAAGTGGGTGTTGAAGTGGAAGAAAGTATGGGAGTTGGAAAACTAATCGACGAATTGTTTGGAGAAAAATGCGAACACCACTACATACAACCTACATTCATCACTGACTACCCCAAAGAGATGAGTCCTTTGACCAAAGAACACAGAGACAACAAGGAACTCACGGAACGTTTTGAATTGATGGTAAACGGAAAAGAATTGGCAAATGCCTATTCAGAGCTCAACGACCCTATTGACCAAAAAGAACGTTTTGAGGAGCAATTGAAACTGTCTGAAAAAGGGGACGATGAGGCGATGTTTATCGACCATGATTTTATCCGGTCGTTGGAATACGGCATGCCTCCTACTTCTGGTATCGGCATCGGTATCGATCGTCTGGTGATGCTCTTGACAAACAATAGTTCGATTCAAGAAGTCTTGTTTTTCCCTCAAATGCGCCCAGAAAAAACAGGAGTTGTTTTGACCGATGAAGAAAAAGAATTGTTGGGTCTTTTGAAAGAAAACAGCCCTGTCTTACTAAGCGAACTAAAAGAAAAATCAGGTTTGAGCAATAAAAAATGGGACAAAACAATCAAGGGGTTGACAAAAAAGAACTCAGCTGCAGTTTCCAAAACAGAAGCAGGTCTTTTTGTAACATTGGTCTAAGTTGAGAAGTAAAAAAACGCATCTCTTTGATAAACATAGTTTTATAACGTGTCTTTACAGCCATAAAATTAAAATCAAAACGATTTTCAGCTGCAATTTTTCCCTATATTTGTTAGCGTTGGTGTACCACACCAACTTCTTTTTCATAGCAATTTTCCCACTCTATTCGTAGAGTGGGTTTTTTTTTGAACGCCTTGTACTCGAGAAAAGAAAACCTCAACTTGCAGTCGTAAAAACACTTTTTGAGACAGAACAAAGACCGCAAAAGGAATTACTCGACGCGCAACTGCTGGGTAGGGTTGATTGCACTAGAATCCAGTTGGTTCCAAGATTTCAATTGTGCAATTGTGATTTTGTATTTTTGTGAAATCGAATACAATGTATCTCCTTTTCGGACAGTGTACAGTTTTTTGTTTTTCGAAGTTCTTTTTTTTATTTTTTTCTTGAGAACAATCTTGTCAAAATTGTAGAGTTCGTAGGTTTCAATCAGATTAATTAAACGATCTGCGTATTTTTTGTCTGTTGCGTACCCTGCCTTTCGCAAGCCTTTGGCCCACCTTTTGTAATCGTCTCTTTTCAAGTCAAAAAGAAAGTCGTACCGAGATCGGGTTTTTAAAAATCGTGAGTGATCCTTATAAGATTCAGATACGGCTTTGTACTTTCGAAAACACTCTTGTTTTTTATCGTCGTCATGACGAACGGTTTTTCCCTTCCACCCCTTGTGGCATTTGACACCAAAATGGTTGTTGGATTTCAAAGCCAACCTACTGAGTCCCCTTCCCGATTCCAAAATCCCCTGAGCCAATGTGATGCTGGCAGGAATTTTAGCTTTTTTCATCTCTTCCATAGAAACAAGTGCATACTTGCTGATGTAAGCAACGGTACGCATGTCTAATTGCGCACCTTTCTTTTTTAATTTTGAGATTTCTTTGTTTACCGATTTGTTGTTTGTTTTTACAATCTCAATCTTTGGCCATGTGCGAGTTGCTGATTTGCCTTTTTTTGAAGAGCCACAACTCACAAAAAAAAATCCAGAGATAAAAGCAGCTAAAAAAGAGCGGCAAAAAAAGTGTTTGAATCGTACTAATGAGATGCTAAGAGACATGTGTTGTTGGTTTGCTGTTTTCAAAAGTCAATGTTACTGAAATAATTTAACCTATACAATTCAGACCTCAATCAAGGGCTGTCCTTTTTTTGTCAACAAGGCATTCACCCCTGCGATTCCTTGGATGCCACCTGTGTGAATGGCCAAAATATTTGTTCCTTTAGGGAAGTGATTTTTGCGGACCAAATCCAACACGCCGTACATCATTTTAGCGGTATAAACGGGGTCCAATAAGATGCCTGTCGCGGCTTTAAAAGCATTCATAAAAGCAATCAATTCAGGAGTTGTTTTGGCATAGCCGCCAAAATGATAGGCTTCCACCAATTGCCATTGGTCCTTATCGGCAGTGTACTCCCGTATCTTAGATGCTAAAAAGTCCCCTTTTAAGGCAGGAAACCCATATACTTGCTGTCCCTCTTCAGTGCTGTTGATGATTCCTGAAATGGTAGCTCCCGTTCCCACCGCAACACAGACAACGTCGCATGCAGCATCCTTGTTTAAAATGGCTTCACAACCTTGAACAGCGAGCGCATTGCTACCTCCTTCAGCAAGAAAATAGGCATCTGGAAATTCTTTTTGCAAACGCTCTAAAAAAAGAGCCTCCTCTTTCATACGGTAGTCAGAACGAGAAAGAAATCGAAGTTGCATGCCAAAATCTTTGGCAGCACGCAGGGTGCTATTTGACTTCAAAGTTTTGTCAATCGCTAAGCCCAACTCGTCTCCTCGTATGAACCCGATGGTTTCAAAACCAAATTCATTTCCAGCGCTGGCCGTTGCCAAAATATGATTGGAGTAAGCCCCTCCAAAAGTCAGAAGTTGCCTTTTACCTAGGCGTTTGGCCTCCTCTATGTTGTAGGCCAATTTTCGGTATTTATTTCCCGAAATGTTTGGATGTAACAAGTCTTCTCTCTGCACAAAAAGAGACACGCCTTTCGCGGTCAATTCGGGCAGAAAGATAGGTTGAGTTTGACTCTGTAAAGGTTTTAAATACATCTGCAAACGGGTGTTATGCGGGCCAAAAATAGGGTTTTAAGAGAAAGCACCCACCTCATCGTCCAATGCTCCCCAGTCTTCCATCAACAATTCCAAGAGGTCTTTTTTCTCTTGGTATTTTTCAAAAAAAGAAACCGTTGGCATGCCACTCTCAGAAGCTTCTGACAATTCCGCATCCATGTTTAGAATTTCCTTTTCAACAGTTGAAATCTCGTTTTCTATTTTGCTCAATTTGTTTTTGAGTTGTTTCAACGCTTTCTCTTGTTGGCGGTTCAAAGAATGTGCCTCCTTTTTGGAGCTTTTTGGCATGTGGACTTTGGTCTTTTTTTCAGCCTCCCGAAGGTTTTCTAGTTTGTGTTCCTCTAAGAAGTAATCAATGTCCCCTAAATATTCTTTGATCACTTTGTCTTTAAAACCAAAAACTTTGTCGGTCAACCCTTGTAAAAAATCACGGTCGTGAGACACCAAAATCAAGGTTCCTTCAAATTGTTGCAAGGCTTTTTTCAAAACGTTTTTTGAAGAAATGTCCAAGTGGTTGGTCGGCTCATCCATGATCAGCACGTTAAATGGAGAGAGCAACATTTTGCATATTGCCAAACGATTCCGTTCGCCTCCTGACAGCACTTTTACCTTTTTTTCTACATCGTCACCCCCAAACAAAAAAGACCCTAACATGTCTCGAACTCGCATCCGATTTCCGTCGTTGGCAGCATCCTCCATGGTCGCTAACAGGGTCTTTTCTCCGTCCAAATACTCTGCTTGGTTTTGAGCAAAATAACCAATTTCCACGTTGTGCCCCAATTTGATCGCTCCGTCATAATCAATTTCATTGACCATCATTTTGGCTAAGGTTGATTTTCCTTGACCGTTTTGACCTACAAAAGCAATTTTAGCGGAACGCTCTATCAACAAATTTACATTGCTCAAAACCTGTTTGTCGTCATAGCTTTTTGACAAGGCTTTGGTTTCTACCACTACTTTTCCAGGTTGTTTGGAAACTCCAAACTTGACATTCATCACGGCATTGTCTTCCACGTCTACTTCGATGCGCTCTACTTTGTCCAACTGTTTGATCAAGGACTGCGCCATGGAAGCTTTGTTGGCTTTTGCGCGAAACTTTTCAATCAGCTGTTGTTTGGCTTTGATTTCTTTGTCTTGGTTTTTCTGAGATTGCAATTGCTTTTCTCTGATTTCTTGTCGCAAGACCAAATATTGCGAATAAGGTTTTTTGTAATCGTATATTTTCCCCAGAGATATTTCAATGGTCCTATTGGTTACATTGTCCAAAAACATCTTGTCATGCGACACCAAGACAATGGCACCCGCATAGGATTTTAAAAAGTTCTCCAACCAAATAATCGACTCAATATCCAAGTGATTGGTAGGCTCATCAAGCAACAAAATGTCGTTTTTCTGCAACAACAATTTTGCCAATTCAATCCGCATGCGCCAACCACCAGAAAAGGTATCCGTCAGCTTGTCAAAATCAGTTCGTTGGAATCCCAGACCTTGTAAAATCTTTTCGGTATCGCCCTGGTAATTGTACCCTCCTAAGAGCTCATAGCGCGTAGAGACTGTATCCAAATCATGGATCAACTGGGTATAGTAGTCACTTTCATAATCCGTACGTGTTGCCAATTCTTCATTGATTTGGGCCAGCTTTGATTCCAAATCCACAATTTCTTCAAAAGCTTGGTAGGCCTCTTCCAAAATCGTTCTACCTTGCACAAAATCAATGTCTTGACGCAGAAATCCGATCTTGACTTCTTTTTCCAGAGCGAGCGTACCGCCGTCATTTTCGATATCTCCAGAGATGACCTTCAAAAGGGTGGATTTCCCTGCACCATTTTTACCTACCAAACCGACCCGATTGCCTTTTTCTAATTTGAAAGTGATTTTAGAAAAAAGGTCTTCTCCTCCAAAAGAAACTGTTAAATTGTGTATGTTGAGCATCTATAGAATGAATCGTTTGTTAGAATTGATTTATTTTTGCAAAGCTATCATAAATTTTACATTTTTGAATCCTCGATTCCCCAATAGTTTTAGGGAACTTATACAATGTCAAAACAAAAAAACAATGTTTTTAAAAAAGGGACGTAAAATCTTCAGTATTTTTTATTTCAAATGCCCGAAATGCCACGAAGGCGCGTTTTTTATTTACAAAAAAAGCTTGCACCCGCTAAAAGTTACAAAAATTCATGAAAATTGCCCCGCATGCAATTTGAAATACATGCTCGAACCTTCCTTTTATTTTGGAGCGATGTATGTTGCCTATGGCTTGAGTGTGGCACTTGCCATCGCGGTGTTTCTGATCAGCAACCAGCTTTTGGGCATTGACTTACTGTACACGTTTGCGAGCATAACCCTCGTGCTTATCCTTGCAACTCCTCTAAATCTTAAACTTGCAAGATTGATCTGGATCAACCTTTTTGTGTCCTACGACCCAGGTGCCCTGTCCAAACAGAAATCCACTCGATGAACTTTTGAAACTTTTTTTTTAGGCTTGACTTTCCCCTTTGTTCGAAAAACGCCGCAGGTCGATCTCTTCTTCAAGAGGTGTTCCTTCTGAAAGGTGTTGGTAGAGCTCTTGGGCCATCTTTGGGGCAATCATCACGCCTCGGGTTCCCAATCCATTGAACAAGGCCAATTGTGTGTGCTTGGGATGTACGCCAAGCAAAGGCCTTCTGTCCTTGACTGTAGGACGTATCCCAGCAGACTGCTCTACAATTGTGTAGGGAACGGTCATAAAGGAGGCCAATTTATTTTGCAACTCTTTTTTCCCAGCTTCGGTGGTCGCCAAGCTTTTGTCTTTCCAGTGAAACGTAGCCCCCACTTTGTAATAGTGGTTGCCCAATGGCAACAAAAATACGGCTGCTTTGACTAAGAAATCAACTTCCAGCAAGGGAGCTTGAATGGTCAACAGTTCTCCTTTTACTTCCTGCATCGGCAAGTGCTTGAAAAATGGGTTTTGATGCATGCCGTACCCTTCACAAAAAACGACTCTCTTTGCCTTGATGTCTTTGTAGGTGACTTCCCCAGAGCTCAAATCAAGGGCTTCGTAATCAAAGGACTCATAGCGCATTACTTGTTGGCTTTCAAAATAGGTTTTGCAATCGGAAAGCAAGGACTTGGTATCAATCCTACCGGTGTGTTGCAATTTTCCAAATCCATACTTGGACTTCAACCCAGGGTAAGTTTCCCAAATCACTTTGGAGTCCATATATGGAGAGAGGAGTGGCTTGTCAGCTGCTAAAAACCAATTGTTTTGTTCTTCAATGGCAGAAAATATTCGGTAGGTATCGAATTTATGGTCGTAGGTTTTCCCTAATTTTTCTTCCCATTTTTGATAAAAAGGCAGGGCGACTTCCAATTGACTTTTGGCTTGCCAAACAGGTGTGAATCGTTTTAAAACAACAGGATTGTAGACTCCACCAGCCACATTGGAAGAAGTTTGTGAGGCATCTTCAAAAACTACAAACGATTTTTGTTGTTCTTCCAAGACAGTGGCAAAAGCCAAGCCTGCCAAACCAAAACCGACAAGTACATATTCCACTTCCATGACTTCTTTTATAAAAAAAACCCTTGCATTTGTATGCAAGAGCTAATGAAATTCTTAATCCTTTGGAATCAATAGTTCCACATGTCCAATTCTTTGTTGCGGATGTGTTCTTTGATGCGTTCAGATTCCAATACTTGTTGAGTCGCATTTCCTTGGATGTAATCGGAAATGGCCCTATTTCCATACATGTTTTGTTCTCGTAGGATCAAAGCACTGAACCTTCTTGCATTTAGCAAGTCATCAAACGTAATCGATGCTCTTGGATTCTTTTCGTTAAAAACTGAAGACTCGTGCAGTACTTGGCGCGCACTGGGATAATACACCCAAAACAAAGGCAAACTCTCGTCAGATTGCATGTCCTCTCTTCCTAATATTTGAACGTCCGGCGCCATCGGGGCAATCGCCAACATGCGGTATTTCATTTCTCCTTGCAGTCTGTCAAAATACCAAATGCCTTTGATTTGATACCCATCAATGTCTTGAGCTTGGATACGTGTCACGTCAATGTCGTCTTGGATATTTGTCTCTCCTGAATTCAACAACTCAAATGCGTAATCTGAAGTATCTACTCGAACCATTCTTTGTTCGATGTCTTTGACTGACATTCGAGACTTGAAAAATGAATCCTCGTATACTTCTTTTATCTTTCCTTTTTTGATTCCATTGAGCAGGGTATAAAAAAGTGATCTTCTATCAGATACAACGTATGTTGTATCAATTGGGAAGTACAAAGGAAGGTTGATTCTTTGATTGAGGTCGATGTGTTCCCAAACTATTTTTGACCACAAAACATCACGATCGTCTATATGCCAATAAGCCAAAGGTGTATCTTGGTCCGCAATTTGACGCTCAACGGGAACTTTTCCTATTTCATCAGGAGTTTTTGCATTCAATATATTAAAATGTGACTGCGCAAAGGTCGTGGCAGTCATCAAAAAGGAAAGTCCTATGAACAAACAACTTTTCAGATTCTTCATGTTTTTCAATTTATGATACAGCGGGTTTATACAACTACCGCCCGTTAGTTTTCAACTCAATTTCTAATGCACTCATTCAACCTCAACCAGACCTCTTTAATTCGTAATTTCTACATTCAAAGGAAGTGCTCTTTTCATCTTATAGCTCGGATTGTCAATGTTTACTGTTTTGACATCAAAAATATTGATGACATCGCCTCTTCGGGCTTTGACCAACGCTTTTTGAGCTCGAGAATTCAATCGAGATCCTTTGATTAAAATAGTTGCTTGTCCAGGAATCTTAAGTTTGAAGCCCAATACTTTCAATTTCATATCAAAATCAAAGTCCATCATTTTGGCATCAATTTTAGCTTTTATCAGACTCGATTTGGGGATGGAAATGACTCCGAACTTCCCTCTGATTGAGGCTGCTGGAGGCGGCATGTCTTTGATTCTAAAAATAACTGGAGGGGAATTGATCACCGTTCCGTCACTTGTAGTCCCTGAAACATTGATGGCAACTTGTTTCCCTTTGGCCGGTTTTAAGATGTATTTTGTTCCTTTTACTTGTTTCAATCCCACCGCAACAGCTTTGACTTTGTTGTCAGAGACTCCCGGCATGGAAATGGTGATGGGGTTTTCAACTCCGCGGTAGACTACATTCATTTTGTCGGCAGAAACGACAGCAGAGTTGGGTTTTGGAATCACCAAATAAGAGGATTCGACTGGAATGTTAACCAATTCTCCACCTTGTTTGAAAATAAAACTTCCTTTAATCGGATTTTCCCCCACTTTCCCAGCTTTGAATTTTACCAAAGCTGCGCCGTTTTCTCTGTCTTTGATTTCTTTGCCATTGATAACAACCTTGTCTGGTTTCAAACTGGCATCGTAACGTCCTAAAACTATGGTTCCCTCAAAGGTTTCTCCTTTAAAAAAAGCAGGCTTGCTAGGCAAAACAATCGCTTTGTAAGTATTTTCATCTATCGAAGCATCTTTGGAAAGCTGTCTCCCTAACAAAGAATTGTAGATTTCTTTTTCCGAAGTTTTTATATCCGATTGGATTACGGAAATATTGGTCAAGGTTGCCACCAAAGGAAATCCTTCGTAACGGTTTCGGATCCACGGTTGTTTCAATCCATTTTCCAAATCAACGTCATCTGTTTTGAAACGCTTGTTTAAGTTGTTCCGGATGTCTGCCTTGATACTGTCTCCAAGCACTGCAATTACGCGTTCACGGTAACTGTTGATCTTTGATACAAAGCGTGCTCCGTTGTCTGTCAACCTCTCTCCTGTGAAAAAATACTCATCTCCTGCTGATTCCGAATCCATGGATTCGTAGTCACTTTGCAATTCAGGTTTTAGAGAGTTCAGCAGCGTATCTTTGACTGCTTGTAGATAAATATGGTAATCCGTTGAAAGCGAGTGAATCTGCATCGCTTGGTTGTTTAGTTCCGCGTATTTTTCTTCTTGTTCAGATGCTTTTGTACGCAAATCCGCCAATACTAGTTCATTGTCTCTGCCAACTGAGGTGTTTGATTCTTCTAATTTCTCATTTAAGTAGCCAAAAGAAGACAGAACTTTTTTTCCCATGTTTAGCGCCAACATAGCGATAAATACCAGGTACATGAGGTTGATCATCTTTTGCCTTGCGGATAATTTTGCTCCTGCCATAATTAGTGTTTTTGAGGATTCCTAATTATTTATTCATGGCAGTTAACATCCCTCCGTATACCGAATTCAAGGAGGCTAAATTAGTGGCCAATGTTTCCATTTGGTCCTCTAACTTTTCAGAATGCTTCAACATCGATTCGTTAAAAAACGACTGACGCTCAGAGTTTTCCGCTTGGATCTTGTACAAGCTGTTTAGCGATTCTAGATGAACGGCAGCAACCGCCATCTCTTCGTTGTACCTGTGTGTGTTGGCTACTGTTTCGGCAGAGCTGTTAATACTTTCGGCAGCTCCTTGAAAATTGCGAATGCTCGTCGAAAGACTTTCCACCAATTGGGCGTCCAATTTGGCTTCTTTCAACATGTCATCTAACTTTTGAGTTAAAATACCATGTGCGCTCGGGTTTTTCCCTTTTGCATTGCCTCCCGCCAGTTCAGGATATACTTTTGACCAATCCAAATCTTCTTCAATGGGTTCATAAAATGCAGAATAGGCAAAGATAAATGCTTCGGTCAAGAGTCCGACAGTCAACATCACCCCGCCGGTCAAGAATCCGATATGAAAGTGAAGGATCTTAAACAACGCGCCGATCAAAACAATTGACGCGCCGAGCCCATAGATCATGTTCATTATTTTTTTACTTTTTACAGATTGTGCCATATGATAAGTAATTTTAGGGTATTGTTGGTAATTTGATATTTGCTTTTTCTATTGTGCAATTTTGAGTTTATCATCATCGTTTTTTGACATTCAAATAATCTTGAACGGTACGGAAACCAATGTAACTTTTCTTAGAATCTACGTATTCGAAATCTCGTGTACTTACTTGTAAAAAATAAGCAATGTCTTTCCACGAACCACCGCGAATGATTTTTCTTTTGCTCTCTAGATCTTCAAAATTCGAATTGATTATCGAACCATTCAAAGCGCCTTTGAAGTAGGAAGTATTTGTCCATTCAGACACATTGCCTGCCATGTTGTACAATCCGTAACCATTCGGGCTGTAGGAATAGGCCTCTACGGTATACAGAGCCCCATCCAACGCATAGTCACCTCGAACAGGTTTGAAATTTGCTAAAAAGCACCCTTGATCTGTTGTTGTGTAGGGACCTCCCCAAGGATAGGTTCCATACTCGATTCCTCCTCGTGCTGCATATTCCCACTCAGCCTCTGTCGGCAGTCTGAAATCAAGCACTCTTGACGGATGTTTTTTAGAGCGCAAAAAGTCATTTTTCTTTTTTGTCTTCCAATTGCAAAAGGCGCGGGCTTGGTACCAACTCACCCCAACAACTGGATATTCTTCATAGGCTTCGTGCCAAAAATAATTGTCGTGAATGGGATCGTTGTAGGAATAACTAAAATCTTTCACCCAAACGGTGGTATCAGGATACACTCCAACGTCTTCATAAAAAACAAAATCTTGTTGTTTTCTGTTCTTGCTTTTAGCTGCTTGGATTTTATCATACCAGGAATAGCTGTACCTTAGTTTTCTCACATCTAAAAGACGTTTCTCTTCAAACATATCTTCAATCGGCAAATACATGGAATCCATCACCTCCGTATAGGCAGCATCTAGATATTCCTCTTGTTCCCAAATGATGGGCTCTCTCCAGTTCAAAACACGTCCTTCCGTCAATGCATTCACATTCCCAATTGCACCGTAATTTTCAATTCTGTACTTTTCATATTCATTGGCATAGGTCGTATCGATGTCCACAAAAGAATACCTCAATATCCCTGAATCACTTCTTTTTTCAGCACCGTCTAAAAAGTAAGCCTGGTCCTCTGCGGCATAAGCGAGTTCGGTCCGAACTATCGAATCTCTTACCCAATTCACAAATTCCATGTATTCGCTGTTGGTAATTTCAGACTCGTCCATGTAGTAATCTTTCAAAGTCACCGTACGAGGCGAAGTACTGATTCCTCCAAAAGGATCTTCATCTTGCTTTCCCATCGTAAAAGAACCCCCTGAAATGAGCACCATGCCAAACGGCTTTTCTGTGAACCACTTTCGCTTGGTTTTTTTCCCCAGTACTTCTCCTCTGTCGTTTGTCCCACAACTGATGATAATTGACAAAAGCGCTATACAGAATCCTACTTTCTTCATATTTTTAATTATTCTATAATAATGGACGTAAACCTATCATTTTTTTTGATAAAAAACAACGTTTTTACCTTGTTTCACAAGTTCTTACTTTCAAAAAAAAGAAAGAAATTTAAAGGACATTTCTTTGCAATTCAATTCAGTTTCCGAAGCGCTTTGAACCAACGCTCGGGAATATTTTGAGCGGCCGCATCTAAATAATCTTGATGGGTACAAGGTATCAACGCATGTCTTTTGTATTTATTGTCAGTTCGTGCATGAATTTCCATCCACCACCTTCCACTTTTAGGACTCTTGTAAAAATTCATGTCCCCCTCTTCGGATGGGACGATGTATTTTAAATACTTTTCTTTTGAACAGAAGGGATAATCTTTTGACCTGCAACTCACTCCCTCGATAAAGTACCAAATCATTTGGGCTATCAAATGAGCGGTCTGACCGTTTTGGTCCAAGTGGTTGTTGAATTCATAAATTCCAAAAGAAGTGACTTTGTCACTAATCCCTGCATAGCGTGCTATCGCACAGATTTCATCTCCATAAAACCCATTGGGGCTGGCGTTTTTGTTTGCAGGTGCCTCACTCATTCGGACTGCACCAATATCGATGCTCACAATATCTGCATCTCTCATGATGGGCTCAACAACTTCCAAATTCTTTGCTTCTCCCAAACGAAAGGCATCAAAAGAAAGCTTGTCAAGCAAATCAATTTCATCTTGAGAATTGAAAAATGTCTGGTAGCCAACATTGCTAAAGTTGAATAAATTGGTCGGTTCTTCCATGACGATCTTACTCAAATAAGAACTTGAACTGAGCGCATCCTCAAGGGTCCCCAAATCAAATTTTGAATCCACAGAAACCAAGTTGACCACTTGCTCTAAATGATCGTAAGCTCTGTAATTGGCGTAAGTGAGGTCTTGACCGCCACCGATTAGTATAGGAAGTGCTTCGTTTTTTACAAGTTCCGCGATGACTTCTTTGACTGCAAAATAAGTGTCTTTGACAGTATGTCCTTGTGGGACATCTCCTAAATCTACTATTTGCAGCGGCCAATTCCCAGGGTAGAGTTGGTAAAGTCCCTTTCGAATTGCATCGAGGCCGAAACCCGTCATTTCATTGTTGCCTGCCGCACGGCCTTCTTGAACGCCAAAAATTGCGAGTGTTTTCTGCTCTACTGTTGGCATGCCATCTTCCAAAGAATGGAATTTTACTGTATGTGCCAAGGAGTGTTCTGGAAAATTTGACACTTTCTCCAACAGATCGGAACCAACAGGTTTTAAAAATTCTAAACGCATACGGAGTACTGAAATTCCTTGGTCGATTGTCTTAAAAAGAATACTTTCAATGCAATCAACTTCAAATAAGTTATTTTTTCTTTTTTACTGCTTTCTTTTTCGCAGGGGCTTTTCTTGTCTTTTTCTTGGGTGCTTTTTTTTCTATAATCGCCTTTACCTCATCCAAGGTCATGTTTTTTGCATCCGTAGTTTTGGGCAATTCAATTTTAATCTTTCCCTTTAGAATATGGAAACGTCCCCATCTTGCTTTCTCCAGTCGAATGCCTTCCTCTTTCCAGTCATGGATTACCTTGTCGATTTCTTTTTGCTTCTTTGCTTCGATCAATTCGACGATGTCGTCAAAAGAAAGCGTGTCGAAATCGTATTTTTTATTGACATTGATAAACATGCCATTCCATTTGATAAAGGGGCCAAACCGACCGACTCCTTTTTGAACCGGCAACTCTTCATAAGTAGCTACAGGCGCGTCCGCTTCTTGTTTGGCGACAATCAATTCAATTGCCCTTGGCAAATCTACCTGCATTGGATTTTCTCCAGGCGTCAAAGAGACAAAAAGGGTTCCGAATTTGACGTAGGGTCCAAATCTTCCATTGGAAACGACGACTTCTTCTCCTTCATAAGCTCCCAAGCTTTTTGGCAATAAAAACAAATCAAGCGCTTCTTTCAAGCCGATGGTTCCTAAATTCTGGTCTTTTTGCAAACTTGCAAACTGCTTTTCTTCTTCTTGGGGGTCCCCGATTTGAGCGATGGGCCCAAATTTCCCCAAACGCACCAAAACTGTTTTTCCCGATTCGGGGTGCTTTCCTAAAATACGCTCTCCACTTTCTCTTTCGGCGTTTTCAGACACGTCTTTTACCGTTGGATGAAAATCTTCGTAAAATTCTTCGATCATGCGGGTCCAATTTGCTGCACCTTCAGAAATATCGTCAAAATCTGCTTCTACCTTTGCGGTAAAACCAAAGTCCAAAATCGTTGAAAAATTGGCAACTAAAAAGTCGTTGACAATATTTCCAATGTCCGTTGGGACCAATTTTCCTTTGTCAGAACCTACTTTTTCTATCAGCGTATTGGAACTGACAGTTGCATTTTTCAATAAAAATTGTTCGTACTTCCGCTCCACGCCTTCAACCTGTCCTTTTTCGACATAACCCCTTCTTTGAACTGTAGAGATGGTGGGTGCATAGGTAGAGGGGCGTCCGATACCCAATTCTTCCAATTGTTTGACCAAGGCGGCTTCTGTGAATCGGTAGGGCGGCTTTGTAAATCGTTCTGTAGCAGTAATGAAGTTGTAGGCCAACTGTTCTCCCACTGTCAATCGTGGCAACATACCAGACTGCTCTTCTTCTTCGTTGTCGTTTCCTTCAAGGTACACTTTTAGAAACCCATCGAATTTGACCATCTCTCCATTGGCAGTAAAAATTTTATCACTTTTGGTATTGGCAATTTTTACATTGGTGCGCTCCAACTGCGCGTCGCTCATTTGAGAAGCCAAGGTTCGTTTCCAAATCAAATCGTACAAGCGATCTTGGTCGTACTCCACATTTACGGAGTGGCGTTTCATATCCGTCGGGCGAATCGCCTCGTGGGCTTCTTGTGCTCCTTTAGATTTGGCTTTAAAGACGCGCGGCTTGCTGTAGGCAGGTCCGTAAAAGTTGGCAATCTCCTCGGCGGCTTCTTTTCTTGCGTCTTCTGAGAGATTTAGACTGTCTGTCCTCATGTAGGTGATCAATCCCGCTTCGTACAAACGCTGTGCAACTTGCATGGTTCGAGAAACAGAAAAGCCTAGTTTACGAGAAGCCTCTTGCTGCAAAGTCGAGGTGGTAAAGGGCGGTGCTGGAGATTTTTTTGCGGGTTTCTTTTGCAGGTCAGCGATGTCAAAAGTAGCTGTAGCAACCGCGTTTAAAAAAGTCTGGGCTTCTTCTTTGGAGTCAAAAGATTTCGGGATGGTAGCTTTGAACGCCTTGCCTTCAGCATTCGCAAATTCAGCAACAACTTTGTAATGAGCAACACTTTGGTACTCCTGAATGCTTCGCTCTCGCTCAACTATCAGACGCACTGCTACTGACTGCACACGTCCTGCAGAAAGACCTCCTTTGACTTTTCTCCACAATACAGGCGACAATTCATAACCCACCAAGCGGTCTAAAACCCTGCGGGCTTGTTGCGCATTGACCATGTTGTAATTGATGTCTCTGGGATTTTCAACGGCTTTTAAAATCGCCTTCTTTGTGATTTCGTGAAAAACAATCCGTTTCGTGTGCTCACTAGACAATTTCAACTGTTCTTTCAAATGCCAAGCAATGGCTTCTCCTTCTCGATCTTCATCACTTGCAAGCCATACTGTATCTGCTTTCTTGGCAAGAGACTTGAGTTTTCGAACCACCGCCTTTTTGTCTTCAGAAACAATGTAACTCGGTTTGAAATCTCCGGACACATCGATCCCCAACTCACTGGATGGCAGGTCTGCTATATGCCCAAAGCTGGACTCCACTTGAAAGTCCTTCCCTAAGAATTTTTCTATTGTTTTTGCTTTAGCTGGGGACTCAACAATCACTAAATTTTTTGCCATATTATGGATCTCTATAATAGTTTAGACTTTAAAATGAGGACTTCTAAAAATCTTTACTTGTTTTGATATTTAGGGTTTTTAACACTCGTAATTGATTGCAAAAGTAGAGAGAATTTTTAAAAAAAAATTTTTTAGTTCTTTTAAAATTTCAAAACAGGGCGATTTTAACAATATATTTCTCTGACAAAATGTCACGATTTGTATTTTTGATTGTATATTTGTAGACCAATTTTTCAAACTGATGGAGACCGAAAAAACAATAGATGCGAACAAACAAGGGCACCCCTTGTTGACGGATAAAATCAAAGGAAACACCAAAAAACTATACATTGAATGTTATGTGTGTTAAATAGATACTGATAATCAATGAGTTAAGTATCATCTTAAAAATAATCCCCCCATCTTCCCCCCATGTAGTTATTTTTCATTATCTTTGTTTT
>Ga0209119_1000203_pt1 | contig 60734 bp, 54 predicted proteins | sample COG_03_FD_184747 | JGI IMG/M metagenome (GOLD analysis project Ga0209119, IMG submission 184747) | Pelagic Microbial community sample from North Sea - COGITO 998_met_03 (SPAdes) (version 2) | ecosystem: Environmental > Aquatic > Marine > Neritic zone/Coastal water | place: Helgoland, sampling...
GCCCCAATCTGGATTTAGGTTGGTAGCGATACTTGTGTAAGCATCACTGTAAACAGAAATGACATCCGCAGGTGCTTTGGTCGGTGTCGGAGCTTCTGGATTGCCTCCGCCGCCACTGCCACCACCCGATCCAGTACCTGTTTTGTGAAAATAGACATTGTCAATGTAAACGGTTCCAGACCCTTCGAATTTCAGTTGAAAGATTTCAGATAGATCAGGGGTTGAATAAGAACTCAAAGGAATGTCGACACTTTGCCAAGCGCCTGTGGAAATTGCTCCAACAGAAACAGGGTTTTCCGAGGGACCTGGGCTGATCAAAGAAAGCGACAAGTCTGAAGCGTCTGCAGTCCAGTAGTCAAAATGGATTTTCTCAAAACTGGATACATCTTGGAATTGCGCAGCGTCCAATTCTACGCCGATATAATTCAAGTTTGTGTATTTTCGGACCTCATTACCTGCAATTGTTTCCAAACTTGAAACAGTACTTTGCCCCCAGTTTGGGGTCCAATTGGTGTCCGGAACATCGGTATAAGCCTCACTGAATAGAGAGATCACATCCGCGGCCGAAGCTGTGGGCGCTGAAGGCGCGTCTGTCGGACTTGTAGTTCCTGGATTGCCTCCACCGCCACCGCCACCATCAGATCCCTCTGTTTGGTAGACGCGTATGTAGTCGATTTCCATAGCAGTTTGAGTGATGTTGGCACCACCTCCTTCGATGGCAATGTTTAGCAAAAAGTATTGTTCCGCATCGTAGGGCCAGGTATCTGCGTCTTTTGTGGAAGGATTGTAAGTGTAATGAACAATTCCATCCACGCTAAAAATCATGCGCTGCGCGTTCCAATCGAGTTCGTATACGTGAAAAGCTGTTGAAGCCGTCGAAAGATATCTTCCTCCATGATTGATGGTTCCCCCATAACTAGAAGGGGTGTGCATGGCACTTGAGACGTAGTTTTGATTGTTTCCCCAATGTTCCATGATGTCGATTTCTCCGCATGCGGGCCATGGCGTTGTTCCGTAGCCGTTATTGTCCCAATAGCCTCCATCTTCGTTTATGTTTTTACCCAGCATCCAGATGGCTGGCCAAGTTCCTGCACCCGTTGGCAATTTGGCGCGGATTTCCATTCTTCCGTATTGAAAAGCCACTTTGGAATTCAATCGTGCGGAGGTGTATTCTTTGGTGCGTCCTTGGTCTGTAAAAGTTTCTTTTATTGCGACAAGGTTTAAATTCCCCCCACTCACATAGCTGTTTTCCAATCGGTTGGTGTAGTGCTGAGCTTCATTGTTGTACCAGCCTCCTCCTGCGGGAAGTTGTGTTTGATGGAACCATTTGTCACTGTCGATAGCGCCGTCTATATTGAACTCGTCGGACCAAACCAATTCTTCTGTTTGACTCCACAAAGGAACGCATACTAACAGGAAAGCAATTTTTAAAAGGGGAGATTTCATTTGGGTAGGGGTTAAGAATGGTTGATAATTACTAAACAAATATACTTGTTTTCAAGGGTTGTCATCCTGTGTAAAAACCATACAAATACTCTACATTTTAGCCTTTTTGTAAGATTTTTAAAAAGAGATCCCTGTCTATTTCTTCAGCACCCAAACTCGCCAAATGCTCGTTGTACACTTGACAGTCTAAAAGTTTGTACTGTTCTTTTTTTAATTTTTCAACCAGGGATACAAAACCTACTTTGGAAGCATTGCTGACCCTGCTAAACATACTTTCGCCACAGAAGACCGTTCCAAGATCAATGCCGTACAAGCCACCTACGAGTTTTTCGTTTTGCCATACCTCCACGGACTTGGCAATTCCCTTTTTGTGCAAGTTGAGGTATGCCTTTTGCATGTCGTCTGTGATCCAGGTGCCAAAACCTTCCTTTCTGTCGATGGATTTACAAGCCTGAATGACTTCTTGAAAATGGGTATTGAATGTGATTGTAAAGAGTTCTTTCTTTAGGGTTTTTTTTAGGCTCTTGGACACCTTTAGCCTGTCAAAAAACAAGACCATCCTCGGATTTGGACAGTACCAAGTGATCGGTTCCCCTTCGTTGTACCAAGGGAAGATTCCATTGCGATAGGCTGCTAACAATCTTTCAGGAGAGAGGTCTCCCCCCAAGGCAAGAATTCCGTTTTCGTCTGTGTTTTCAGCAGTAGGAAATGCAGTATTTTTTTTTGAAAGCCAAATCATCGGGTAAAAATAGGAGGTATTTTTGGAAACAAAAAAAGCTGTTTGTGAACAAACAGCTTTTTTTAATGAATTCGAAACGAATTATCCCAAAGAAACCCTTGAGAAATTCACTACAGAAACGTCGCCCAATGTTTTTACATATTCAGCAACTGTTTTCTTTTCGTCTTTGATGAAATTTTGATCCAACAAGCATTGCTCTTGGTCCAAAGTGGTGTTGTCAGAAATGAAACGCTCCATTTTACCGGGTAAGATACGGTCCCAGATTTGTTCTGGTTTGCCTTCTGCTTTCAATTCTGCTTTTGCAGCTTCTTCCGCTTGTGCCAATACCTCTGCTGTCAATTGAGACATAGAGATGTATTGGGGAACGTTTTTCAAGGTTTTTCCCAACCTCCCCAGTTCGATGTTGTCTTTTTCGATTACTGCGATGCGCGCTTCTGTTTCAGCAGCGACATAAGCTGGGTCAAAATCTTTGTAAGACAAAGAAGTTGCGCCCATAGAAGCTGCTTGCATGGCAAGGTCTCTTGCGACAACAGCTGCGCCGTCTACATCAGAGGACAAGCCGACCAAAGAAGCGATTTTGTTTCCAACATGAATGTAAGATCCTACATAAGGAGCTTCCACTCTAGAAAAATCATTGATTTCAATTTTCTCTCCAATGACTCCAGTTTGCTCTACCAACTTATCAGCGACGGTAATCCCACCAAAATCAGAAGCTAAAAATTCTTCTTTTGTTGTAAAAGACAATGCTTGCCCAGCCAATTTCTTAGCCATGTCTACAAAGTCTTCGTTTTTTCCAACAAAATCAGTTTCACAACCCAAAACGATGGAAACTCCAACCGTATTGTCTGCATTTACTTTTGCGATTGCAGCTCCTTCAGAAGAATCTCTGTCTGCTCTTTTGGCAGCAACTTTCTGTCCTTTTTTTCTAAGAACTTCGATTGCTTTGTCAAAATCACCTGCCGCTTCTTGCAACGCTTTTTTACAATCCATCATTCCAGACCCGGTTGCTTTTCGCAACTTCATTACGTCTGCAGCTTTAATTTCTGCCATGATTTTATTTGTTTTTTTAAAGTTTGAGTTTATTTTTCTTCACTTGCTTTGGGCGCTTCTGCAGGAGCAGCTTCTACTGCTGTCTCCGCTTTTGCCTCTTCTTTTGCTACGGCTGCTTTTTTTGCTTTGGGCGCTTTGGGCGCTTTGGGCTTTTCGGCTACGGCCTCTTCTTTTGGGGCTTCTACTGCTGTCTCCGCTTTTACCTCTTCTTTTGGCGCTTCTGCTTTTTCTTTGTTTGCTTTTCGATTGCTCAACCCTTCTGCTACGGCATCGGTCAAATAACCCATTACTTTGTCTATGGATTTAGAAGCATCGTCGTTTGCGGGGATTACAAAGTCTACAGCTGTTGGGTCAGAATTGGTGTCAACCAATGCAAAAACTGGAATGTTTAATTTTTGTGCTTCCGATACGGCGATGTGTTCTTTCTTTACATCGATGACAAACAAAGCTCCTGGCAAACGCGTCATGTCAGAAATAGAACCTAAATTCTTTTCTAATTTTGCTCTTTGACGGTTGATTTGCAATTGCTCTCTTTTTGACAAGGCGTTGAAAGATCCGTCTGTTTTCATGCGATCGATCTGAGCCATTTTCTTTACGGCTTTTCGGATGGTGATGAAGTTGGTCAACATTCCTCCAGGCCATCTTTCGGTGATGTAAGGCATGTTTACAGCAGCGGCTTTGTCAGCGACAATGTCTTTTGCTTGTTTTTTGGTTGCTACAAATAAGATTTTTCTTCCAGAAGCAGCTATTTTTTCCAATGCTACTGCAGATTCTTCAATCTTCGCAACTGTTTTGTAAAGGTCGATGATGTGAACACCGTTGCGCTCTGTGTAAATGTATGGAGCCATGTTTGGGTTCCATTTACGTGTCAAGTGTCCGAAGTGTACACCTGCATCCAATAAGTCTTTAATTTCAATGTTTGCCATTTTGTTTTTGTTTACGTTCTCTCTGATTAGCAATGTGTAAGTAGCGTTGTGATGTAACGGTCTCACACATTTAGATGCTAAACAAGCCTTGGTTTATGAAGGCCTCGATCACTGGATTTTTAATATAGATATGTTTGATTTTTTTGCGGTAAAAAAAAATACCTTCCAAAAGCGGATTAACGCTTCGAGAATTGGAATTTCTTACGGGCTTTCTTCTGACCAAATTTCTTGCGTTCCACCATTCTTGGATCTCTTGTAAGCAATCCTTCAGGTTTCAATACCGCTCTGTATTCTGGGTCAATTTCGCACAAAGCTCTTGAGATGGCCAAACGAATTGCTTCTGCTTGTCCAGTAACACCTCCACCAAAAACATTGACAGTGATGTCATATGCCTCTAAGTTTTCAGTCAACAGCAAAGGTTGTTGTACCTTGTATCTCAGCGTAGCTGTTGTAAAGTAATTGTCAAAAGTTCTTTTGTTGACAGTGATGTTTCCTTTTCCATCGGACAAGTAAACACGTGCAACTGCTTTTTTTCTTCTTCCTATTTTGTGAACTGTTTCCATAATTATCTAAGGTCGTTAAGGTTAAATGCTTTGGGTTCTTGAGCTGTCTGTTGGTGCTCAGTTCCCGCATATACATACAAGTTTCTAAAAAGAGCTGCACCCAATTTGTTTTTGGGCAACATTCCTTTTACCGCCTTCTCGATCAAACGAGTAGGATCTTTTTCGAACATTTCTGTTGCCGTCAAAGATCTTTGACCTCCTGGATATCCGGTGTGACGAATGTAAGATTTGTCCGTCCACTTTTTTCCAGTTAAAATAATTTTTTCAGCATTGATTACAACTACGTTGTCTCCACAATCCACGTGGGGTGTGAAATTCGTCTTGTACTTACCTCTAACTAGCATTGCTACTTTAGAAGCAAAACGACCCAATGTCTGTCCGTCCGCATCCACAACCAACCACTCTTTGTTTACAGTGTTTTTGTTTGCCGATACTGTTTTGTAACTTAATGTGTTCATACACGATTAGTTTTTGTCTTGATTAATAAAATGATTTTTTCCCGTTTTACGGGCTGCAAATATAAGGCGAAAAATTCGATTCAACAACAGTGGCTTTTAAATTTTTTAGATCTCGGGAATTCTTTTGATTCTCAGGGAGTTCTTCGAAGTGCAGTCCCTTTTTTTTGGAAGGCTTCGTCGGCCGTTTTTTGGGGGTTATTTTCGTGTGTGTTTTCCTGCTGCAAGACTGTCAGTTCGTTGTTTTTATACAAGTCATATGCCGTTTGGTAGTAGGCAATCAGTTCTTTGTACAGCCTTTTGTTTTGGCTTGTTTTTGTCAAAGTATTTTGTTTTTGGTTCCAATGAAATGTGGTTCCACTGTTTTCTGAATTCAACACCACCAAGCTGTCTTTTTTCAACAAGCCGAGTCTTCTGTAATTGGCGACAAAAGCACGTTCGTCTTCTGGTTTTGTTTGCCGGATGTCCATTCCGAAAGAATTGCTGGTGTAGCTCCAATTCAAATAACCAAAGAGTGTTGGAAAAACATCCATTTGAGAGCAGAGCTTAGCGACTTCTTTGTTTGCGCGCTTCGGCAGGTTGTAGATCATCGCGGGGATGTGGTAGCTTTTGACATTGATTTCTGTTCGTCCAGTACTATAGGCACAGTGGTCAGACATGATCACAAAAACCGTGTTTGAAAACCAAGGCCTGTCTTTTGCCTTGTCAAAGAAATTTTTGAGGGCTGCATCTGCGTATTTTACGGCACCTTCGCGGCTGCTTCCTGAGGGAATGTCTGTCAATCCGCTCGGGTAGGTATAGGGTTGGTGGTTGGAATTGTTCATGACAAAATTAAAAAAGGGTTTCCCGGAGCGGTGTTGCACCTCGCTTTCTTTTAACAACTTGTTGTAAATGTCTTCGTCACAGACACCCCAAGCATTTTCAAAAGTCATTTCTTTGTCAGAAATATTGGTTCTTTTGGTTTGTGTCTTTTGAGAAGATCGGTGTTTTTTTCTTCGATCTACAATGTCAAAACCACTGTTTCCAAAGTAGTTGTTCATGTTGTCAAAAAAGCCATCCCCTCCGTAAAAGAAAGTTCGAGAGTACCCCTTTTCTTTAAAAACACTGCCAATGGTAAAAAAGGGACTGTCCAAAGTCCTTTTGACGATGCTTCTCCCTGGGGTGGGTGGAATGGCCAAGGTAATGGCTTCCAATCCGCGAACCGTACGTGTTCCCACCGCGTACAAATTGGTGTAGGCAATGGATTTTTGAAAGAGCGAGTCGAGAAAAGGAGTCCAGTTTTTTGAATTGCCAAAACGCTCCATGAATCGCGCATTCATACTTTCCAAGCCGATAAAAATCACATTGGGTGTTGCCTCCACGCCTTTGTTCCTTATTTTTCTTTTGATGGAATACCTGTTTTCAAAAAGCGAATCTCCCTGTTTTGAGAGGTTTTCTTTTGTTTTTTTTAAAGCGGCATCTCGCGGTATTTGGGCGTAGAATTCATCGTAGCTCAGTTCGTTGCTTTTGTAGGCGGCAAAAAAGGAGTACACACCGGACTTTGCCAGTTCGTTTTCAAAGCGATTTTCGAAAATTTCTGCAGCTTTGTTTTCAATGCTTGTGTGGTAGGCAAGCAGGAACAGGATTAGGGTCAGGGTGGGAAATGCTTTTTTAAGAAATCTGGATTTGCTGTCAAAGGTGTTTTGAAAGGCATTTTTCTTTTTAGCCATTCGAATGCTAAAAAAAGTTGCCAAAAGAATCCCACTTAGGAGCAAAGGCAAAGGGTAAGACTGGTGAATGTTTTGAACTACCTCATAGGTGTACAACAAATAATCTACTGCGATAAAATTAAATCGCCTTTGGTATTCCTGCCAAAAGGTGATTTCTCCCAAAGCGGCAAACACCAAGCAAAATACGGAGACGAAATAAAAAAAACAGCAGAGAAACCGGTCGAGTCGGGATCCGTGAAATTGCACCGGGAGCAGCAAGAGATACCCGGCAAAAAAGCTGAGGATGTAGGACAAGCTTCCAAGGTCAAAAAACAGTCCAAGTCCAAAAATTTGAAGCAGTTTGAAGAGCGAAAAATCCAATTCATGAAAGCTGATTGCATACAAAATAATCCGAACGACTACTGCCAAAAGCAAATAGGTCAGTCCCAAAAATTTGAGAAGGTAAAAACGTGAGGGAATGGAGGGTTTTTGCATCATTGTTTAAGGAAGGAGCTGGGGTTTAATGGGCTTGCAGCCAGTTGTTTCCATAGCCCACCTCTACATCCAACGGAACCGCCAAAACAAAGGCATTTTCCATCTCTTCTTTGATAAGTGACGTGAGGGTTTCTATTTCTTCTTTGTGCATGTCAAAGACCAATTCATCGTGTACTTGAAGCAACATTTTTGATTTGAAATTGCCTGCTTCCATGCGGTTTTGTATGCGAATCATCGCTATTTTGATGATGTCTGCAGCAGATCCTTGAATTGGTGCATTTACGGCATTTCGCTCGTCTCCAGAGCGTACCATTCCGTTTTGAGAATTGATGTTTTGCAAATAGCGTCTTCTGTGGAGCACAGTTTCTACGTAGCCGTTGTCGCGTGCAAAATCGACCTGTTTGGCCATGTATGCTTTTAAGGTTGGGTAGGTATCGTAATAAGCGGCAATCAGCTCTTTGGCTTCTTTTCGAGTCATGCCTGTTTGTTGGCTTAGGGTAAAAGCACCTTGTCCGTATAAAATTCCAAAATTCACGGCCTTGGCATTGCCTCGCTGTTCGCGCGTCACTTCTTCCAAAGGAACTCCAAATACTTTTGCAGCAGTGGTGGCATGAATGTCTTGCCCATCTTTAAAGGCCTGAATCATATTTTCTTCTTCGCTCAGCGCAGCGATGATCCGGAGTTCGATTTGAGAATAATCTGCAGCAAATAATACGTATTCCTTGTTTTTTGGAACAAAAGCAGCGCGCACCTGTTTGCCTCTTTCGGTGCGGATGGGGATGTTTTGCAAATTGGGGTTGTTGGAGCTCAGTCGGCCGGTTGCGGCTACTGTTTGTCCAAAAGTAGTATGGACTCTTTTTGTCTTTGCGTTTACCTCATTGGGCAAGGCGTCTATATACGTACCCTTAAGTTTGACCAAGCCACGCCATTCCATGATTTCTTTGATGATGTCATGTGAAGCTGCTAGTTTGGACAAGACGTCTTCGTTGGTGGCGTATTGCCCTGTTTTGGTCTTTTTTGGTTTTTCCACCAATTTCATTTTTTCAAACAAGACGATCCCCAATTGTTTGGGCGAGGCCAAATTGAAATCCTCTCCAGCTTGTTGGTAGATGCTTTTTTCTAGTTTTTCAATGTCTTCCGTGATGACGACTGACAGTTTTTTCAAGGCCTCCGTATCCAAATTGATTCCTGCAAGCTCCATTTTTGCCAAGACCTTGAGAAGTGGAATTTCCAAAGTGGTATAGAGTTTTGACAAACCATTTTCTTCCAGTTCTTTTTCGAAAAGAGGTTTCAATTGGAAGGAAAGGTCTGCGGCTTCTACACAGTATTCGGCTTGTTCTTTCAAAGGCAGGGCATTCAATTCTACTTGACTTTTTCCTTTGCCCAACAAACTTTCTTTAGGAATGGTTTGGTAGTTTAGGTAGTTTTCTGCCAAGACGGAGAGCTGGTGTCGCATGTCTGGGTTGATCAGGTAATGCGCCAACAGGGTATCAAACAATGCTCCTTGTACCTCGATGCCGTTGTGTCCGAGAATTTTGAGGGCTTGTTTGAGCTGTTGTCCAACTTTTTGAATGGAAGCGTCTTCGAAAAACCCGCGAAATTGTTTTAGAATAGTACTGGTTTCCTCTTCGTCTGCAGGAAGTGGTAGAAAATACCCTTTGCCCGCTTCGTAGCAAAACCCGATTCCGAGAATCTTTGTCTCAGCACGGTCGGTGGCAATTGAAAAACTGACTTCTTTTTGTTGAAGGAGTTTGTTGAGAAGCAATCTCCGTGCAGTGGCAGTATCGGCAAACTGGTACAAGTGATTTTTTGTTGCTGCGGTTTGGTATCCGCTGTGTGTTTCAGGAGCTTCAGAAGGGCTAAGTGCAAACAGGTCCAATTGTGCAGAGGCAAGAGGCGTCTTCTTTTCTGAGGGATCTGCGGAAGTCGCTTCTGTTTGCTCCGCTTTTGGATGTTGGAACAATTTGTTGACCGAATCCAGAGACCTTCGAAATTCCAACTCTTGAAATACCGCTGTTACTTTTTCAAAATTAGGATGCGTCAATCGGTAGTTTTCCTCGTGGAATTCAACGGGGCAGTCGAGCATGATGGTCGCCAACTGTTTGGACAACAAGCCAAGTTCTTTGTTGGCCTCTACCTTTTCTTTCATTTTTCCTTTGAGCTCATGCGTGTGGGCTAGCAACCCCTCCATATTCCCATAGGCTTTTAGAAACTTTTTGGCCGTTTTGTCGCCCACTCCAGGAAGCCCTGGTATGTTGTCGACTGCATCTCCCATCATGCCGAGGTAATCGATGACTTGAAGTGGGTGTTCAATTTCAAACTTTTCTTTTACCTTTTCAACATCCCAAATCTCAATACCGTTGCCCATTCTCGCGGGTCGGTACATAAAAATATTTTCAGAAACGAGTTGTGCATAATCTTTGTCGGGGGTAACCATATAGACTTGGTATCCTTCTTTTTCCGCCTGTTTGGACAAGGTTCCGATCAGGTCGTCTGCTTCAATTCCATGCGATTCCACAATCGGAATGTTCATCGCCTCTAAGATCTTATGGATGTAGGGTACCGCAATTTTGATGGCTTCGGGGGTCTCTTGGCGGTTTGCTTTGTATTCTGGAAACACCTCCTTGCGCGCCGAAGATCCTCCCTTGTCAAATGCAACTGCCAAATGGTCGGGTTTTTCGCGTTTGATGACGTCCAACAGGGAGTTCGTAAAGCCTAGAATCGCTGAGGTATCCATGCCTTTGGAATTGATTCTCGGGTTTTTGATCAAGGCGTAATACCCTCTAAAAATCAATGCAAATGCGTCTAGTAAAAATACCCGTTTTTGAGCTGCCATAGGTGCTGTTTTGAATCAAAAGGTAAAGGTACTGAATTCCGTCAACAATCAAATCTACAAATGCAAATGTGGCAGGACGAATCCTTAAAAAACCCACGCCTGGTATCGCAGTAGGTTTTTACAGTCCACAACCGTCACAAAAAAATAATTTTCATAAATCGCCGAAATACAGTATATTGCAGGGATTTTTATTTTCCGAATTTGGATTTTAAAAATGAACCAAAACCCAACTGACTATGACTAAATTTGGAGAGCTGATCAACTTAGACATTCCCGTCTTAATCGATTTTTACTTTGAGTGGGATAAAACCGGTGAAAACCCGCACGAAGTTTTGCGTGACGTGGTGGCCGCTTTGGGAGACAAGGCCAAAGTGATAAAAATTGACATTGAAAAAAACGAAGTTTTGGCAGACGCGCTCAAAGTGAAAGCAAACCCCACATTTATCATCTACAAAAATGGCGCGATGAAATGGCGTCAATCGGGAGATTTGGACGCAAATACACTGATTACTTTGGTTCAGAAATACGCTTAGTCCAATCTTAAAAAACGGTAGCCTTTTTTTGAAAAATGCGCCAAGACTTTGGGCAGAAGGTATTTGAGTTTTTCCTCCGCTTTGACACTGTCGTGAAAAACAAGTATGCTTCCTTTTTGACTGTGTTTTTCAAGTGTTTTCCAGCATGTTTCTTTTGGAACTTTCGTGTCGAAATCCAAACTCAATACATCCCATAAAACGATTCGATATCCTTTTTTTTTAAGGGCTCGAATTTGTGAAGGCAAGAGTTTTCCGTAGGGAGGGCGAAATAGTTTTCTGTCGTTTTCTCCCCCTTTTTCTTTGTAGATTTCTTGTGCTTTGAGGATGTTTTGAACGTAGTGGTGGGTGCTTGTTTTCCAACCTTTTTTGTGGTCGAAACTGTGGTTTCCGATGCGGTGACCGGCTGCAGTGATTTTCTGAAAAAGCAATGGGTGTGCCACGCAATTTCTACCCAAACAAAAAAAGGTTGCTTTGGCACCGTACTTTTTCAACAAGTCCAAAGTCCATTCAGTGATTTCAGGAGTTGGGCCGTCATCAAAAGTCAAATACAGCTCTTTTTGTTTGGTTTGCACACGCCAAACAAGCCCAGGAAATAGGCCTTGTATCCATTTTGGGATGTGTGCAAACAAGGTGTTCATCGCCGTGGTTTGTTATTCGATAAGGTGTTGAAACAATTTGATATGAGAGACAAAGTCGGCGGCTGCTTTTTCCAAGTAGTCTGTGTCTTGTTCGTAGTTTTCCATATCGCTCACGACGGATCGGTACATGTTCAAATTGCGTTCGATGTCGTCAAAGATCAACTCCAAATAACTTTCGTCAAAGCTGCTGTAGTAGGCGATTTTCTGTTGGAAGATACCGATCAATACTTCAGCGATGGCTCTTGCCTTTTCTGTTTTTTCAATCTGGTAATAATAAGAGGGGTATCCCAGACAGATTCCGTAGTGACCAAACTTTTGGACGGGCATTTTCTCCAAACTAAAATCGAGTACTTTTTCGGCTTTTTGAAATTTGCCTTCAGCAATCAAGCTCTCTGTCAAGCGCATCATGTTGTTGCGAAAGGAAATGGAGTTTTTTCTCGTCTCCACGTCTAAATAGGTATTTTCAGGGTCGATTTCGTCCCAGTCCCATCCGAGAATGGTCGTGTAAAGTGTTTCGGAATCGATTCTACCCATGTCAAACATGCCTCCTTTGTTGGGGGTGTAGATGGGGACAAATTTATAGGCAAGACCATCCAATTGCAGGTAGTCTTTGAGCCAGATGTATTCTTCTGCAGCGTTGGCGCCACCCGTGAAGTAAATCGGATGTTTCCAATCGTTGTTCGCCAAGATGTCCAGCATGAGAATTCTATTTTTTGTCAAGCCTTGTGCATCGATGTTTAGGTCGATATAGGGCACAATTTGCGCACTGTCTTTCAGGGCCACCAAACCGCTTTTCAAGACCTTTTCTTTGTCCACTTGCAAACGAATTTTGTCGGTGGGGTAGAATTTTTCTCGGTGGCCACTTTCCGTCTCAAAATAGGTTCTTTTGTCTTGAGAACTGATCCAGGTCATCAGGTCTTTGAGGTCCCACCGCGCTTCTGTTTGCGGAAAGTGATAGGCGACATCCAAGGTGCCGTATTTGTATTGGTCATGTGTCAATTGGGAGGGGATGGGTGGTGCTTCGTAGGTGGCGCGCTTCATCTGGTCGATGTACCAATCGGTAGCCAAGAGGCTGCTGTTGATCAGTTTGATGTCAGTTCGGTAGTCTTCCACTTCTTGCAAATACCACAAAGGAAATGTATCGTTGTCTCCGATGGTAAACATGATGGCATTTTGATCACAGGAGTCCAGATAGGCTTTTGCATTGAAGTGGGCTGTGTATTTGTCGGAACGGTCGTGGTCGTCCCAGTTTTCAGCGGCCATCAATGCTGGGACTGCCAAGAGGCAAAGCAGGCTTAGCGCCATGGCTAGAGGTTTTTTGGGCAGGTGCTTTTTGAGCGCATCGTAAAGAGCGTACACGCCAAAACCAATCCAAATGGCAAAAATATAAAAAGAGCCCACGACCGCATAGTCGCGTTCTCGAGGTTCAAAGGGTTTGGGGTTGGTGTAAAAGATAATCGCCAAGCCCGTAAAGGCAAAAAACAAAAACAAGGTGTAAAAATTGTTGGGATCTCGTTTGAGTTGAAACACCAGTCCCAGCAATCCCAAAAGGAAAGGAAGGAAGTAATAGGTATTTCTCGCCTTGTTGTTTTCCACTTCTTCGGGCAAATTGCGCTGCGGCCCCAATCGGGCTTCATCGACAACTGCAATGCCACTCAGCCAGTTGCCGTTTTGAATGTCCAAATTCCCTTGCACGTCGTTTTGGCGTCCCACGAAATTCCACAAGAGATAGCGGCCGTACATGTAGCCGAATTGGTACTGGATCATAAACCGAAGGTTTTGCGCAAAGCTTGGTCTCTTTGTACTGTTGGCAGGGATTCCTGCAATAGCTTTATAATTGTCAATGGCTGCGGGGTTGGTCATTCTCGGAATCAGGCCTTTGTGTTCGTCGGTATAGACCGGTCTGGCATTTTTGTACTTGTTTACGATCACATAGGTGCCCGTTTTGTGGTCTTTTTCGTATTTGGGTTTTTCGTCTTCAAAGAGGGGATCTCCGTAAGCGTCTGTCTTTTGTTCTCGGTTGTAGCTGATGGAGTAGTAGGTGTCGTAAAATACGTTGGCATCTCCATACTGCTCCCGGTCGTAATAAGCGAGCAGCTCTCTTGCACTCGAAGGGTTGTTTTCGTTGATGGTCGTATTGGCGTTGGAGCGAATTGGCAGCATCAGCCAACAAGAAAATCCAATCATGAGAAACAAGACGGACAAGGTCAAGGTGTTTGCCCAAAAGAGTTGCTTTTTGCGGGTGTATTGCAACCCAAAATAGAAAGCAATGCAAAGAAGTAAGCCTGCGATGATGCTTCCCGAGTTGAAAGGCATGCCCACCGTATTGACAAAAAAGAGCTCTGCCACGCTAAAGAATCGCAAGGTAAAAGGAAATAGAAATTTAAAGACAAAGGCAAGGACCAAAATGGCCACCAAATTGGCGATGACAAATCGTTTTCCCTTGATATTTGTATGGTTTTTATAAATGTAAATAAAGACAATTGCCGGGATGACGAGGAGGGACAGGATGTGCACTCCAAAGGAAAGTCCTACGATATAGCAAATCAGCAAAAGCCATTTGTGACCGCGTGCTTCGTGCATCTCGCTTTCCCATTTCAAGGCCAGCCAAAACAAGAGCGCCATCAAAAAGGAGGACATGGCATAGACTTCCGCTTCGACGGCACTGAACCAGAAGCTGTCTGAAAATGCATAGGCCAAGGAGCCGACCAAGGCGCTTCCAAAAACAGCGATGGCTTTGCTTTCTGTAAACTCCCCCGATTTCAACGCCAGTTTTTTGGCCAAGTTGCTCAGCGTCCAAAAGAGAAAAAGTATGGTAAAGGCACTGGCAAGTCCCGACATAAAATTGACCATTTTGGCAATTTCAGTGACTTCTGAACTGAACAAGGCAAAAAAGGCCCCCAGCATTTGAAACAATGGAGCTCCCGGCGGATGTCCTACTTCTAATTTCACGGAGGTGGAGATGTATTCTCCACAGTCCCAAAAACTAACTGTGGGCTCTAAGGTCAAGGTGTAAGTGACGCCTGCGATTGCAAAGACCAGCCAGCCCAACAGGGCATTCCATTTATTGTAGTTTGTCAAGAACATAAGGTTTTTTCTAGGTGTATGCGAATTTAATAATTTAATGCGAATAGTTCTTTGGTTTTTACTTTCGAATACGTTTTTAACATTTCTTTTTTGTCAAATTGCAAACAGATGCCTTGGAATGCAATTTCTCGGCGGTTATTTTTGAGGGCAGCAAGGCGATTTCAATTCCAAAGAGTTGTCTGTAATTTCTTTTGAACACAAGGATGTCTTGACTTTAAAAACCCCGTTTTGTACGCCTGTAAAAAAGTTAAAAAAACCTTTGTAAGAAGGAAACTTTGCGTTAAATTTGCACCCGCAATACCCAATTATTGACCCATGGTGTAATGGTAGCACTCCGGTTTTTGGTATCGTCAGTCAAGGTTCGAGTCCTTGTGGGTCAACAACTTCACAACGCAATTCTTTTACAATAAAGGAGTTGCGTTTTTTTTGTGCTTTTATGGAAGATTTCTTATCTTTTTTACAAGTCCTGAATCACGAATTGCCAATCACAGTTTCTCGAGCAAAGTTTGGATTAGGCTTTAGATGGTTTTCGAAGGGGTTTTCAAACTGGCGATAAAAAACCCAGTTGCAATTACTGAAAAGCCCAAGCATGTCGGGGAGCCCCATTGTTGTCTTGAGAGACAAAAAAAGACGAGTGCAAAATACAGCAGGGGCAAGAGTTGTTTTTTCACCAAGCTTTTCAACACATCAATCCCTAAAAAAATCAACAAAACAGCACGGCATCCATAGACGATCAGACCAAGGATTAGGCCCCGCTCACCAAACAAACGACCGACCTCATCTTCCGAAATCAAAAAGCCTGACTTTCCCATGAGCGCAGCTCCTGCAATGGTGCCCATTCCCAATCGTCCATCAATGAGGGGGTAGTTTTTTAGTTGCAACAAAGGACCAATAAGTTGGTCTAGCATCCGCAAGCCAAAGGATTCTTTTAATGTTTCCCCATGATTTGCTTTTTCGATACGTGCTGAAAAAACCTCCAAGCCCACTTGGAACAGGGCAGAATTTTCAAAGACCAAAAACAGCAATCCAATGATAAGAATCAGGATAAAAAGTTTAAGGTATGTGACGGTTTTGTTTTGGATAAAGACACCCAATATTGCAGCTACCCCAACTGCGAGGACCCAAAAAACTGCAGCTCTCGAAATGGTCAATGGCAATACAAACAACATGCTTGCAGCTGCTAGGAACAATACAAGTCGATTGCAAGCAGCTTTGGAAAGCCAAAAGTAGAGAACAGATACGGCTGCAAGTGGGTAAAAAGAAGACAGGCCAATGATAAACGAAAAGGTGCCAGGTGGGCGGTAATAACCAAGGATTTCATCGAAACCTGCTCCATTAGAATCTCCTCCAACTCCTCGGTTGACCCAAGCAGATTGGGGACTGTTAAATTGCAAGGCAACCAAAACAGACATCAAAGGGGTTAACAACAGTACAATCCGTCCAACTTTTTCGATATCTATTTTTGTGAATACTTTTCCAATGATGAAAATCAGTGGGAAATGCAACAGCATGATTCGTGCCCCAAACAGGGAGGCAAAGAGGTTTTTATGCCCCATTGTGAGCGTTATGATTGCAGCTATAACAGTGGAAATCCACGCTACATAGATGTACCTGTTGAGAAAGGGCAGTTGTTGTTTGAACGCCATGAATAGAATGCCAATTGCCAGCGGGTCGCGAACAACCAACAGGGGAGTTGCCAATTCGGGTAGGATCCATTTGCGCAAGGATCCTTCAAACAGCCACAAGCCAAAATAAATCCAAATAGCAATTTTTATGGAGTGGTAAGGGGTTTTTGAATTGCTTGTGTTTTCATCGCCAGTTAACATGGCCCTAGTTTTTGCAATAAGGGAAGGCTGTGGGAGGGGGCTGTGCATGGTTTTTGTTTGATTTCAATTACGTAGCAAGATAGGAACATATTTTTGAGATGTAAAGGAACTTTAAAAGAAAAGAAGGCACTACCTAAATTTATAAGGTGAATTTTAATTAACTATCAACGCTGAATTATTCATTTTACATCACAGGTCACCATTTCACATAATCTTTGCTTCACCGACACTGAATTTAGGATTTCAAAAAAAGGACAAAAAAAACCACTTGAGAAATCAAGTGGTTTTTTAGCTTTATAAAAACGAGACTTTTTAAGCTCTGAAAATGTTTCTCCAGGTTTTTTTCTTGTCTACTTTTTCGGAATAGCCATAGCTGTAGCCGTAGTTGTATCCGTATTTGTATCCGTATTTGTATCCATAGCCGTAGCCGTATGCATTTTTGGGACCCAAACCATTGATGACAATTGCCAGATTTTTTAGTTTCCCTTTTTGTTTCAGGTCTTTGTAAAAGGCAATTAATTTTTTGTCGGTATGGTTGGCACGCGTCAAATAAATCGTAACATCTGCCAAATCGGCCATCAGTAAGGTATCGGTGACCAATAAGGTGGGTGCACTGTCAATGACGATGTAATCGTATGAACTTTTCGCTTCCTCAATCAATTTTTCAAAGTTGCCATTGGTCAAAAGTTGGGTGGGTCTTGGAGGCAAAATCCCTGCAATTAAGATTTCGTGAGTTGGGTGGTTTTCAAAACTTTTGATAATGGAACTTTTCCAGTCATAGCTGTTGTCCATGAGGTAGTTGACCAAGCCGCCTCTTTTCTTGTCGATTTTGAGGTATTTGTGAATTTGTGGATTTCTCAAATCTCCGCCGATCAACAGTACTTTTTTGTTCAAACTCGACATTGCTAAGGAGAGGTTCATCGCTGCAAAACTCTTTCCTTCCCCTTGGATACTAGATGTGCAGAGAACAACATGCGCTTTTCCTTTTTCTTTTCCTTTTTTGGACAGGAAAAATTCCAAATTGGCACTTAAGATACGTGTCGCTTCCGCAAGAATTGTACGTTCGTTGGGATTTGTATAGAGCAGGGCTTGTGATCTGGGTACTTCAGGGATCTCTCCAATGATATTTGCATCCGACACTTCTTTTTCGATGTCTTTTCTGTTGTGAATTTTAGTGTCCATTGCAAATAAGACAAAAAGGACCGAAAAGGGAAGTAACAACCCCAAGGCAATGCCCGCTGTATAGACAATTTTGCTTTTTGTTGCTACAATACCAGCTGATGACAAGGCATAATCCACGACCTTGACGATGGGTTCAGTCACGGCCAATTGGATGGCTGCGATTTCTCTTTTTTCGAGTAGCAATATGTACAAACTTTCTTTGATTTTTTGTTTTCGTTCGATTTCACGCAGCCGTTTTTCTTTGAGTGGTAAGGAAGCCACACTGTTGTCGTGTAGTTGATTGCGGAGTTTCCATTGTTTTTTTGACTCTTCGATTTGTTTACTGTAATCGTTTAACGAGCGGTCCAAATTGGCTCTAAATTCTGAAATAGATTTGTTGAGTAACAGGACATTTGGATTGTTGGCTCCCCCGCTATTTAAAAGCTTGGTTCGCTCTAAAATCATCTCATTGTAGTTGTTTACAATGGAGTTAACGGACGTATTGTTTACCCCAATGTTTTCTGGGAGGAGCTCACTGTTTTGTGTTTGCAAACTTTCAAGAAGCATTTGCGTCAACACCTGCTGGGTTTCAATGTCAAACAAAGCAGCATCCGCGCGGTTTTGTTTTTCCAAATTAAAAGGAGCACTTACCCTTAGGTCGACAAAACTGTTTTCTTGTTTGAAAACCTTTATGTTTTCTTCAATGGTATTCAACTCTCCTTCCAAAGACTCAAATCGCTTGTCAATGAATTCGATGGTATTTCGGTCGACCAATTGTTTGTCTTTGACTCCGTCCGAGTTGTAAACGTCAATCAAGCTGTTTAGGATTTGTTCGTTTTTGTCCTTCAATTGGCTGCTAATAGAAAGCTGCATTACATCACTAAATTCCCCTGCACGTTTGACTTGAATCCTTTGTTGCAAGGACAAACTTGCGTCATGAATGGGCACAAAGTTAATTAGGAAGTGCTGATTGGTAAATTTCCTTTCAATCAACTCAGGAACCATCGATTTTGGAATGTCAATCTCAAAGGGCAGCGAATGTTTTTGGTTTCGGGTGTTAAAATCTTTAAAGAGATAACTTTGCTCTTTTTCATTGATTATCGAATTGATGCGCAGTTCTTCGGTACTCAAGTATACTTCATAGGATTTGAAACTTTTAATGCTGTCTTGGTTAATGGTTTGTTCAAAGTTAAAAGGTGGTTTTTCAATGTCTACCGACTTGAAACGTTCTATTCGCGAAAAACTATGTGTCAAATTTAATTTGCGCACTAATGCTTCCTTCAATCGGTAGGAGGATAGAATTTCGATTTCGTTTTCATGGTTGATGTCATTGGCAGCCAAGGAACTGAGGTTGGCGATACTTGGAATGGTAGCTGCTTCTGCATCCGTCAACAATTTGATTTTTGCAGAACTAGAGTATGTAATGGGGGTATGTCGCAGGTAAAAGAAAGCAATGGCCAAGGAAATTAAGACCGATCCTACAAACCATAACTTGTAATCGAGGTATTTTCTCAGTATTTCTTTGAGGTCGATAATGTTATCTTCTGCAAATAAATCTTCGTTCTTGTAGGAGGTATTCATAGCTTAATTGGTTAGGAGGACTAAGGTACTGATGAGTAAAGAGGCAATGGCGACGAGCGTAGACGGGTTGCCAATATATCCCGCACTTTGAATTTTCGCATGATTGGGTTTGACTATGATGACATCGTTCGGTTTGACGAAGTAGTATGGACTGTCAAGCAGTTCGATGGAGGTCAAATCCAACATTGCTGTTCGGCGTTGTCCATCCTCTTCACGAATCAACAAGACTTCTTCTCGTTCTCCAGTAATGGTCAAATCTCCCGCATAACCAAGCACTTGAAAGATATTTAGTTGGGGTTCTACAAGTCCAAAGGTGCCTGGTATTTTTACCTCTCCCAAGACGGTTACTTTGTAGTTTAACAAACGAACATTTACGCGAGGATTAATGAGATGCCCTTCTGTTATCAATCGCTTTTTTAAAAGTCTTTCTAATTTTTTAGGACTCAAGTTCTTGACCAAAACATTTCCCAAGGTTGGAAAATCAATGCTGTAATTCGAATTGACCAAATATCCTTCCATTTTCATAAGATCCATGCTATTTGCAAACCTTCCTCCATCCAGATCTTTGCTATAGGGAATCGCTGCTTCGGGGACAGAAGTTACTACTTCTATTTTCAGTATGTCATTGGGTTGCAATGTGTTTTCAACCGTTTGGACTTGTTTTTGAACATAGTTTTCTTCGTTTTGGAGATAAAGAATTTCTTTTTTACTAGCACAAGAATAAAAGTTCAAAGCAGCAGCCAACATCATAAAAAAAATTTTTGCTTTACGAAGGATTTTCATAGATATGGGTATTGAATTTATGAATGAATAGAAATATCATGTATGATTTGAATGGCCAACTTTGTAGTTTGAAATGTGAGTTGGTTCTTTTTGGTTTTTACGACTAAATTAGCGAGCATTTTGAAAACTTTTTTCACTAAAAAGAGTGGCAAAGACGATTTTGATGTCTTTGATCAAGGACCAGTTTTCGATGTAATCCATATCGTACTCTACGCGTTTTTCCATCTTCCACAATTGTTCGGTTTCCCCGCGAAATCCATTGACCTGCGCCCAACCCGTGATGCCAGGTTTGATAAAATGCCGGGACTTGTAGTGGAGGATTTCTTTGGAGTAGAGATCTGTATGAAACAGCATGTGTGGCCGCGGCCCCACCACAGACATTTGTCCGAACAAGACACAGATAAACTGCGGCAATTCGTCTAAGTTGTACTTGCGTAGAAATTTGCCAATTTTCGTAATGCGCAGGTCCTCATTTTCTGCCTGTTTTTCTTCGGAAGCTTTGTTTTGTTTCATGGTACGCAGTTTGAGGCAGTTGAAAGTTTTGTTGCTCACGCCGGTTCTTTTTTGGACAAAAAACACAGGACCTCTGGAGTCTATTACAATCAGCAGGGCCAAGATGGGCAGCAACCATGACAAAATTAATAGAATGACTGCTGATGAAAAAAGGACATCTGCGACTCTTTTTTGAATTCGGTTTCTAATTTTGTCCATAGGAAAATCAAAAGGATCGATGACGGTAATTCCCCCCACAGAATTTTCAGTTTTAAAATTGAACAACGCCTCTTTTTGGGGCACCAACTTGATGCGAATTCCTTTTTTGATGGACAACTGCAACATTTTTTTTAGATGGGGCTGTTCTTTAAAAACAGAAAAAGTCACAAAAAAGACCTGTATTTTTAGTTTTTCGATGAGTTCTTCCAACTCTTCAATTTTCCCCAAAGTAAAGCTTTCATCTTCCTTCGAAACATATCCCAAAAAATTATACCCCAAAATTTTGTTGTTGGACAAGATGGCTGCCAAGGATTTGGCCGTATCATCAGAGCCCACGATCAAGGTGCTTTTTACATAGCGGCCCTTGGAACGCGAACTACGGACATACTTGTAGACCATGTAATAAGCGATGAGGCACAAGCCGTAAAAAAGAAGCAAAAAGACAGTGTAATCCTCCCTTAGTAGAAAGGGTTTTTCTACGATTAAAACATTGACAATGATAGAAACCAAGGCATAGGCGGCTGTTCGATAGGTGATGCGCCACGCACGGTTGTAAAAACCATCTCTTAGGTAGAGGTTTTTTTTGGAAATCAGAATATAGGTAATGAGATAAGCAAAATTTTCTTGAATGAAACTTCGATATTGAAAATCCTCTGTAGAATGATTGATTAACTCATAACTGATGACCAGATAGTAGGAGAGGTTTAAAACAAAGAGTTCTAAAACGAGGTAATAAAGAATCAGATCTATTTTTCTTGTGTTCATTTGGGGTGGGGGATGAACTCGCTATTAGAAGCAGTATGCTAACAACTTTTTTTTAAAGCCGATGTAAATATAAGGATATTTAACAAATTAAATGGAACTACCTAAAGCTTTTTGATGGGGCGAATCTAGGAATTAAGTACTGAGGGATTTTGTTTAGAATTTTAAAAACAAGCGTAATTTGACCAAGTAGGTTGTGTTTTTTGATGATTTTTAAATCTTCCATAGATTTTTTTTTCTGCAATTTGGCGGTGGTGCTTTTGCCTCCCAAGCGCATTTTGACCACCCAATTATTTAGAAATAATTTCTTGATTTTTGGTTCTAAAAACCACCGCAAGGAAATGTCGTAATCGCTGGCTATTTCATAGTCTTCGTTGTACAATCCATACTCTTGAAATACTTCTTTTTTTACGTAGATGGTGGTGTGCAGTGGAATCCATCCCATTCTTAAGGAGTGATTTTGAAAGGGCTTTGCTTTGTAAATACGACGAATTCGATCGGTGTTTTCGCGCTTTACATACAGCCCGTTGGCATAGACCAAATCGGCTTGGCTGTTTTGAAATTGGGTCGCTATTTTTGCAAGCGTGGAAGTTTCGTAAAAGAGGTCGTCTGAATGCAAAATCCCAATGACATCTCCAGTACATTTTTGAATTCCCTTGTTCAAAGCATTGTACAAACCGCTGTCTTTTTCGGAGACATAGTAGCCTAATTTTTCAACGTATGGAGCAATCACTTCTTGGGTTCCGTCGGTGGAACCTCCATCGATGACCACATGTTCTATATTGTGATGGGTTTGTGCAAGAACGGATTCTATGCAAGCTGCAATACAGGCCTTGTTATTGTAAACAATGGTGATGATGGAGATTTTCAAGATTTTTTTGGGATTTAGAGTACCGAATCAAAATAGGCAATGGTTTTGGTCAATCCTTCGTTGAGTTGGGTAGTCGGCATCCAGCCATCCAATTTTTCAAAAGCCAAGTCTATATTAGGTTGTCGTTGTTTGGGGTCGTCTTGCGGCATGGGCATGTAGCGCAATTTGGATTTGGATTCAGTGAGTCTCAGGACTGTTTTTGCCAGTTCGAGCATGCTAAATTCATGCGGATTTCCGATGTTAACAGGACCTAAAAAATCAGGGGTTGAATTCATCATACGAATGGTTCCTTCCACCAAATCATCTACGTATTGAAACGAACGTGTTTGCAAACCATCTCCAAAAATGGTGATGTCTTTTCCTTTGAGAGCTTGCACAATAAAATTGGAGACCACACGTCCGTCATTGGGATTCATGTTTGGTCCGTAAGTGTTGAAAATACGTATAATTTTGATGGCAACCTCATTTTGAGTGTGGTAGTCCATAAACAAAGTTTCCGCGCAGCGTTTTCCTTCGTCGTAACAAGAGCGAATTCCAATCGGGTTGACATGCCCCCAATAATCTTCTGTTTGTGGGTGAACATGCGGATCGCCGTAAACTTCACTCGTACTAGCTTGTAAGACTTTTGCTTTTACGCGTTTTGCCAAGCCCAACACATTGATGGCCCCCATGACAGAGGTTTTGATGGTTTTGATGGGATTGTATTGGTAGTGGATGGGTGAAGCGGGACAGGCCATGTTGTAAATTTCATCTACCTCTGCATAAAAAGGTTCGGTGATGTCGTGGCGTACCATCTCAAAATAGGGATTGTCTAGTAGTTCTACGATGTTTTTTTTGGTGCCTGTAAAGTAATTGTCCAAGCAGACCACTTCATTCCCTTCGTTTAACAAACGTTTGCACAAATGGGAACCTACAAATCCAGCACCTCCAGTAATCAGTATTTTTTTCATAAGGAGTTATTATTTATTCGAAATTTCTTTGATTTTTGTTTGAATCTGGAAAAAGTAATGAGCTTTGAAGCGCGCCAAATAAAAGCCGGCTCTCCCATCTAAAAACCCCAATTTTACAAGGTAAGCACCTATAAAGTAAACCATCGGTAACAATCCTGTAGCCATCAGTCCGTATTTGATTTTTTGATTTAAAGACAAGACTCTGTTTTCTTCTTGTTTGATTTGAAAGTACCTTTGGGCTTCCCAGCTTGAATAGGCATTGTGTTTTTGAATATAATGTTCCAAAGATTTGAAATCTTTGTGCGTTATTTTGGATTTTATCAAACCTATTTCACCCTTAATGATAGGGTGTTCATGGATTTCCATGTCCAAGTGACTCCATAAATCTTCCTTTACTTTTTCATAAGCTCCCTTTGTTTTTTTAAACAAGGCATTTTTGTGAAAACCATAACCATAACGCAGTTTTTTTTCCATAAAATAATTTTCAAACTGAAGAGTAAATCCATTGCAGTTTGTATTTGCTGTCTTTGTTGCTATTTCAGATACAAAAGCCTCCGATACAAATTCATCCGCATCTAAAAACAACACCCATTCGTGTTTGATGTCTGCGTTTTGAAGTGTCCAATTCCGTTTTTTCGGAAATTTTCCATTCCATTGGAACTGCAGTATTTCGGCACCCATATCATTCGCGATCGCTATTGTTTTGTCTGTACTTTGAGAGTCGACTACAATTATTTGATCAAAGCGAACGAGTTTTTCAAGACAAGAAGGCAGGTTGAGCTCTTCGTTTTTTACGGAAACCACAACAGTAATTGGTATTTTATTCAAGATTTCTGTTTTTAATGAATTGTGCGGGATTTCCTCCTACAATGGTGTTTTTTGCAACGTTTTTGACAACAACACTTCTTGCGGCAATAACGGCATTTTTTTCGATTGCAACTCCAGGTCCTATAAAAGTTTCCGCTGCCACCCAAACACCTGTTCCGATTGTGATGGGTTTTAAAACCAAAGGGAATTCTTTTTTGTTGAAATCGTGTGAGGAGGCACACAAGTAGCTTTTTTGGGAAATTACGGTATTGCTGCCAATACTTATTTTTCCTTGGTTGTAACAATCCACTTTAGGACCTAGACATGTGTTTGCTCCCATTTCTAAATTCCAAGGCGCCCATATTTTTGTTGAAGCATAGACATGTGCGGACCAAGCCAACTTTGCACCAAAACATTTCAATACCAATATGCGCCATTTTTTGAAAAAACGACTTGCAAAGGGTCGAAATAAAAAAAGTGATGTCACATTCCAAAGCACTCTTTTTATTTTGTTTTTAAATCCAAAACTATGGTTGTAATTTGACAGTTCCAATGCGCTCATTATTCTAGGATTATTTGATTGTACAATGCGCTTATGTCTTCAGCTACTGCCTTGGTATCGTATTTTTCTTTGACCAATACTGTTCCGCGTTTGCCCATGGCTACAAATTCCTCTATGGGACTGTTGACAATGTTTTCAAGGGTGTTTTTTAAATTGGCAACTGACAGTTCAATCCACCAACCGCACTTATGGGTTTCTAGATCTTCCCACGGTGTTCCCATGGTCGTTAAGACCGGAACACCAACTGCCAAGGCTTCTGCAACCACAATGCCAAAGTTTTCGCTGAAGGTGGGCAAGACCATCACATCTGCCGAGCGAATGCAATCCCATTTGGCTTCTCCGTATTGGGGGCCTATGAAACACACTTCTTTTAAGTCGGATGCGCTCTTTTTCAGTGTCTCGACATAAGAGGGGTTCCCATCACCTGCAATTTCCAAAGTCCATTCTTTGGAGTCCATCGTTCGCCAGGCTTCCAAAAGCAATTCGATCCCTTTTTTGGGATGGATTCGAGACAAAAACACCATTTTTTTGGTGCCATAATTAGTTTTAAGAGTTTTGACTTCACTCAAATCAATGCCATTGGGAATGTTGGTGATGGGGGTTTTGTATCCTAATTTTCTGATGTTATCTGCCTCCATTTGGGCGGTGGCATGCAAGTGGTCTGCTTTGCGGATGGCTGTGTTTTGGTACAACCACATGCCCAGTTTTTTCTTCCAAGGATTGCAAGCCAAAATCCAAGGTTCCAACATGCCCCTTGTGCTGATAATATATGGGATGTTTTTTTTTCGAGCCCAATAGGCCATGACATTTACATAGGGATTCCAAATGTGTTGGATGTGGATCAAATCAACGTCTGACTTATTTAAATTTGATCCGAGTTTATTGAGCGCCCTAATCGATTTATACACAAGCTTAAGATTTTCATTTTTTGGAATCTTAACAGGGTTTGGTGAGGTTTGGGTTATTATTTCGATATCAACGCCCAATTTCGCCAATTCAATGCAAGTTTTTGGAACCGAACGAGACGGTCCGCCAGCACTTTCGTCTATGGATGCTATAATGTGAAGGACTTTCATGAAGAATATTTATTCCCAAAGATTAATTTTACCAAAGAATCAGGAAGGGTATTCAAGACTAATTGGAATGCGTAAAAAGAAAAGGCATTCAGAAATCCGAAATGACGTTTTCGGAAATAAAAGTTTAGTTTTGGAGGGGAACCCAAAGGAGAGTACAATTTTTGAAATCTTTCTTTTAGGCTGCAATTTTCCACACGCATTCTGCATAGGTCATTTACTTGGCCACTCCCAACAACTACTCTAGTTGAGCAAACAGAAAACCCCTCCTTATGAGTACGGTATCCATAATCGACATCACCTAGGTCATGGTGAAAAGTAGGATCCAAATTGCCAAGTTTTTCGAACACGGCGCTTGGAATCAAAACGACATTTCCATTCATGTTTGTGATCTGCTGTAAATGTCCGTTGGGTTTGATAATGTTTCGCTGCCTGTCTGTGCCGCCATATATAATTTTTGATTTGTCAGCGGTTTCTATAATTCCAGAAACAATGCCTTTGCAGCTTAAAATATTTGTACATGCATACAATTCATCAAAACAATTTTCATAAAGGATCACATCATCATTCAACCATAAATAGAAATCGTATTTGTTCTTGCTTGCATGTTCCCATGCCAAGTGCATGCCTCTGCTCCAAAACAAATCTCCGTTCCCTTTAATTAGATGTACATCTGGATATTTTTTTAAAATCGCTGCAGAAGTTCCGTCAGATGAATTGTCATCTACCACATACACATCTATATCTTGACTCAAAAAAAACAATTGATTGAGACACTTTAGAGTATCTTTTTTTCTATTGAAGCAGGTCAGTAGCACCGCTGTTTTGTTCATTTAAACTTTTTTAGATGCGTTTTTATTTGGAATTCTATTTTCTTTATCACATTAGCTGGGTTTCCAACAGCTATTGACATTTGGGGTATATCCTGAGTGACAACTGATCCGGCTCCTATGACAGATCCAGCTCCAATTCTAACTCCTTTCAAGATAATTGACCGAGCGCCAATAAACACATCATCTTCAATAGCAACAGGTGCTGTTTTGATTTTTGAATCTTCTTTTCTTTCCCAATAATTGATAGCGTGTGCATTATTGTCTGTAATGAGAACCCCACTTCCAATCAAAACATTGTTCCCGATTTCTATCTTTTGATAACAAGATAGTGTTGCCCCTGATATTCCAACACGATTTCCAATCTTGAGATATGAATTACTTTTTAAGGCGTATAACTTGACCCGTTGAAACACACCAATGGATTTTTTTTTGATGGCTACAGGCGACAAAATTTTTGCCAATTTTAATTTCTGCATCCCTGTGTTTTCTGATAAGTGGTAGCTTGTGAAAAACCCAAGACCTATCCCAATTCCCCTTTCCTAATTTCACTTTGCAAAAGACAAAATTTATTAACAGTTTGTATGCATGGTATGGCGGCAGCTTTATAAATTTAGAGAGATGCATATGAGTTAGTAATTTTTATTTTGAGAATCCTTCTAGTTTTTCAAAAACCCGCTCTTTATTACTTCCTATTAATTTAGCTGGATAGCCTCCTATTATTGAAAAGGAAGGAAGGTTTAAATAACTTTTGTTGCATAGACTGTTTGATGCAACTGTGAAATTTTTAGGGGTTTTGGTGTTTTTCATCACGGTGATTCTATTTCCCAACCAATTGTACGAGCCAATTTCAATTTCTCCAATCATTTCTTCAATAGAGTTGTCAATTCGATTTCTTAGGTAATGAAAATTCGTGTCAAAAACTTGACACTCCCAACTGATGTCTATTTGATTTTTAAAAACAATTTTATTGACACAAAATATTTTTGATTGTGCTCCTACAGTAACATTGTTTCCAAAACTCAAGACACCCTTTTTATCCACTCTTATCAAGCAACCATGGCCAATGTCCAAATTGCCATCAATGACAACAGTTCCTTTCAAATCAATCACAGTAGCTGAGTGTGGAAACATATCGGAGCCTCTGGCACCTATTTTAACAATCCCTCTTGAAATCTTCTTGTTCTTTAGAATTATTTTACCAGAGATGTTTTCAAATCGTATTTTGTGATTAAAAATAAATGGCAATTTCAAAGCCTGCTTGAATTTCAGCATTTTAAAATTGAAATACAGTGTTGCAAGAATGTTGAAGGAACGAAATCTTTTTAGGGGTCTCATTTTTTACCAGTATGTTGCCTCATCAATTTTCGAGGCTGTTTTTGGAGTGTCATCTTGCAATGGCCTGGTCCAATAGTTATTATAAAGACTGCAGTAAGGTTCCGCCATTAAAAATTCATGTTCTTTAAATTCATCAACTCCATAATTTGGGTTGTCCCATCTTTTTCCTTTGATGCCAAACAACAATTGCAAACCGCCTCCGATATGGAAAGCTTTTTTACCGATTCTTTTTACATGTGCTGCCAACGGTAACCCATATGCACCACAGCCAATAATGGCAATGTCAAAATCAATTTCATCAATTTGTTTTTTCATGTGTTCAAGAGCTTCATGCCAATCGTTGAGGTCATTTGGTCTTATTCCTGCAGCAGATTGAACAGATTTAAGGGTGATTAGCTCAAACTCTGGAAGCACGTCAGAATTGTTAAAAAGTTTTTCCCGGATTGAGTATTGTTTTTTTATGGTGTCTTCAAAAGGGTGAATGACCAATACTTTTTTCCCTTTCAGCACCCGTGTCCACGGATTGTTGACAAAGAAGGGATACAGTGCCTCGAGGTGTATATTCTGAACATTATCAGACAGAGGCATGAATTTTTCGTAGTATTGAAACGAGCCCAAAACATCGATTTCAGGGATATCTTTTAAATACCTTTTGGAAAAGCGTACTGCCATCTCTTTTGTCGGAGGGAAGACACCTGAATATTCATCCAGGTATTTGAAGTTTTTTTCATCCCACCAAGGCAGGTGTGTTTTGTCAGAAATAAATTTTTTAAGTTTCTTGACGATTGGGTCTTTTTGGGTAATGCATAAATAGTTGTTGATTGTGATGAGTTCTGTGGTTCCAAATCTCGAAATCATACATGGACTCTTGGAACTTAACAATTTATAAATGAATTCATTAGCTAAAGTCCTATCTATTACACAATTGGGATTTGTAAATCTTTTTTTGAAAAGAAAGAAATTTAATTTCCTGAAACATTTCATTAATTGGCTAAGCATGGTCTAAAGATAAAAAAGTTTTAAAATTATTCACAAAGAAGCTGAAAGATATTTTATTTGTTACTATTAATTGAGGTTCAAATGCAATGATTTTTTTCTAAAAAATTGTTGGCAATTTAAGTATTTAAGGGGATTCTTTTTGAAAGGTTTTTAAAATACATCATTGATTGGGTCTTGTTTTTTCTAAAAACTGTTGATATCGAATTCCGTAGGCCTCCCAAGAAAATTTGCTTTCTAAAGATTTGGAATAGGATCTTTTTCCTTTTTGTGTTTTTGAGATGTCCAATGCAATCTTGACACACTCAGTTAATTCTTTACAATTATAGTCTTCCATAACGGTGATAAATTTGTCGTCTTCAAGCAGGTCTTTTATCTCTTTTGAACCTGTTTCACCTGAGCATACGACAGGCAAACCACAAGCAATCGCCTGCGTCAAAACCATCCCAAATCCATCTTCTCTCGAGGGGAGAATTAATATCTTGGATTTTTTGTAATAATCGATGATTTTTTTTTCATTTACAGCACTAACATGAACGATGTTTTTTAAGTTGGAAAGAGGAACATCTCCAACGGTCCCCAAATGAATCAAACTCAATTCAGGATTTTTTTTGCACAATTCAATCATCAAATCAGCTCCTTTTCGATACGACCATTGACCGACAAAAATCATGTCAAAATGAGATTTAGCATCCAGTTCTGTCGGTTGAAAGTCAGTTAAATCTACACCGTACGGATTTACAAATAGTTTTTTTTTGGGAATCCCATGTCTAACAAAACTTTCGGCTACATAATTTGAGGGAATGCTTATGTAATCAGCATGTTCGTAACCAGCTAAATCCCGCTGAATATTTTTTTCAGAAATTGTTGATTTTTTAAGAGGATTCTCTTTTAATAGATCAATGAAATTTAAGACATGACTCGTCCCTCTCTCTAAAAACACCGTGGCATTGAATTTGTTTTTTGCAACCAATAGCGACTTTAGGTGCATTGGACTGTGTCCGATAAAGACATCACAAGGTTCCATAATTCTAGATATGTACCAGTCAAAAAATCGATGGTACATATAAACAGCCCATTGCGCTCTTTTTGTTATTCTTAACAGCAGCAAAAACGGCAAAGCAATGGTGAAATAATTTTTGTTGTGTTCTTTTTTTAACCCGAACACCTTTGCCCGTTTATTGGGAAGGTAGGAATAGAAATTTACGCTATGTCCATGTTTTATGAGTTCTATTGAAAGATTCAGCAGGTGACTTCTTCCCCCAAAAGAGGCAATGTTAATTTTCATATTTTTTTATTTTTTTTGTCAAAGAAAACCCTTTCAAATGACTTCTTAAATACGCTTTTATTTCCCTTTCGTTCATAGCTCTGAGCTCTCTGTTAAGACACATCCCGATCATAAAAAAACTAGATAAGGTGTTAAGGTTATACATTAGTCGGTCTGCAATAAATGACATCACAAAACCAATCGAAACAAACAGGCCTAATGTAATCATAAACCAGTTTTTCGATTGATAGATTGCCAAATACGATGCTCTTGCAATTAGTACAAGGTATATCAATCCTCCACACACACCTCCCCATTGGTAATAATTCAGGATACGAGTTTCAGTACCTCTTCGTCCTTCTTCATAAACTTTTCTAAAAGTTTGATTGTTTTCGTTTTTAGTAAGGAACGTGTCGGTTTTACCAGACCCCCCCAATCCAATTAAAACCTTGTTTTGTTTTAAAAGTGCTGAGTGTACATCATTGTAGATCCCGGTTCTCGAATCGACCAACAAGTCTTGCTTTTGCTTGTTTTCTTCGTTGGAGAGTTCAATGGATTCAAAACTTGCCCCGTGTTCAAAGACATTAAGGATGCCTGATGCCCCCAAAACAGCGAATAACAAAGGGAAAAACAGAAGTGTTTTTCTCAAGGCCTTAAATAAAATCAATATCTCATTACTTCTAAAGTAATAAGGTAAGATGCAAGAAATAATCAAAAGGCCATACAGGAGTGATGCGCGAACTCTGATGTCATAAGAGAAAATAACAATAAGAACTAGAATAACAAAAAATTTGAGTTTTTTGTTTAAATAGGGGAACATTAAAAGGATTAAAAAAGAACATGATAAGGTCTTGACAAAACCATAAGGACCCGTATCGTCTTTACCAAGAATTAAGATGAAAATAAAAGGAATAGCAATCAACAAAGCACGGATGAATGGGCCAACATATTTTTTTTGTGCGCCCAAATAAATAGTTAAGGGAAAAAAAATAAAATTTGCAATCATATTTGATAAAAGAACTGTCCAATCTTGTAAGGACTTTGCATCGTAAATACCTCTTGCAAAGATGAAAATCCAGTAAAGAAGAAATATCAGAACTGTTTTTTTTTCATCCATCAAAACAAATCTTTCTGTAAAAATCAGTACTAATACAAGAAGCAATGATGGATACAAGGTTAAAAGTGTAGGAATAACTACTACACCAGGATTGAAACTGATATACAAAGTAGGAATCAAAGAAACCAAAACAATGAACTTTATAAAAGAGATCTTATTAATCATCAATTTTATTTTTAGAATCGCTGTTCGATTTGAATCTTCTGGGTGATTGAAATTTAATCATTTCATCCCCAAATCTTTGGTTTCGTTCAGCATGTTTGGCTTCTAATTTTTTTCCGAATACCTGTACTGTCATGTTTTTGAAATCTTTGAACCCCTCAGTTATTAGGTCTATCTTTTTTATTTTCAGTAGTTTGCAAGCGTAGGGAAGCATGAGAAATGAAAGTATTAGATCTAAGGATAAACTTCCAATGGCAACGCCATTCAAACCTATGTATTGTCCCAAAAAATAAGAAGCGACAACAGATACAATGGAAGCTAAAATACCAGACAATGCAAAAAAATAGGGTTTGTCAAGAGCGGAATACACCATTGTCGAAGCCCACCAAAGCGAATTAAATAAAATGCTTACAATGAAGATATTCCACATTATAACAGGCACTTCGATTGCAGAATTTGTCCAGATTTCATAAAACCAGAGGCCAAATACTGAAAGAGAAAAGACGCCAATCATTGCTACAAAAAAAACAGTGATTATCGAGACTCTAAATAACTTATGATATTTTTTTGTGTTTCCCTGTGCAATTTCATATTGAAATTCTGGGAGGATTGTTTGAGTGACCATATTGATCACTTGATTTACAGTTCTACTCAGTTTTCTTACGGTATTGAAAAGCGTGACTGCTTCCGGGCCCAAAATAATTCGAACGACAAATGTAGTCCCCTGAAAATAAATGGACTGCCAAACTGGAGACATGAGGTATGCAATTCCCTTTTGAGCAATGCTTTTGGCGTATTTCTTTTTTATGCTTCCTTTGTACTCCGTTTCAATTTTTAAAACGTTCAATGCTTTGAAAGCATAAAAAGCAGTAAACAAGATAGTAATTGCCAATTCAGTTATTGCATAAGGAATGATTCCGTACCCCAAGTTTAAAATAAACAATCCACCAATTAATACAGAGATGAACTTTATGTTTACCAAATGAATACTCAAAGAAGCTTTTCGAGCAGCAACATAGCGACCTGAAAAAAGGGGATTGTAAAATCCAATCAAACGGGCCAGAATAAGAAGTGATACTGCCCAAATCGCTTCTTCTTTCTGGATTAAAGATTTTTCAAATACTTCAAATTCATTCAAGACGAATAGCGCAATTGCACTGATGATAATTCCACAAACCAATGCAATTGTCACTAATGCAAAGCCGGTTTTAAAAATGTCTTCTGCTTTTTTTTTTGCTTTTGACCCGTAGTTCAAAACAAAACGATTGGATACTGCTGTGCCAAAACCAAAGTTAGATAAGCTTAATACCGTGGGAATCATTGTCAATGTCAACCATTCTCCATAGTAGGCTACTCCCCAATTGTAAATAAAAAAAGGAACCAACAGCAATGAGTCCAACATCAACACAGCTTTTCTGCTACCGGTTGCGATGCTGTTTTTTAATAAGTTTTTTTTTAGTGTCCCCATTTTAATTTTTGACAATCTAAAAGATGCAATTAAACATCTTTAAAATTTTTCATTGAGTCGCGAGTTTTTTTTCGTTAATTTTATGATATGAACAATTCATAAATTTTATTGGCTTCTTCCATCAATTTTTTTTCCTTCTCACTTTTCAATTCATTCTTCACTATTTTTTTTTCATTTTCTCTAAATTCAGTTGGAAACATATGATTCCTAGGTTTTTTTGTGTCAATATTTTTTACTGTTGTAGCAACATCTTTAATAACAGTAAAATTTGTGGAATATTTTTCGTTAAAATCAACAATTATTTTGCTAAAATTAGTGGTTATGTCTTCAAACCTTCCGATAACAAAAAGATCTTTTTTTTCTAAAAGAGAAGAATAAAATATAATGTACCATTTAAGATACCAATAAATAGGAGTTTCTATGTGTTTTTCATTGCGAATAATGGCATCTTCTTTAGTCAAGACCTTTAATGAAAGCACAGCATCTTCGGGTTTTCTTACAAGCACAAGAGTTGGCACACCTAACCGGATTGCTTCTAAAACATTTGTATGTGAATGCATGTGCGTTGCAATACCGTTGTTTATACCGCTGCATATTTTGAATGCAGCAACTGTAAAGCTATTCGCAGACCTAGGAAACCCCTCTATGCACATAGTTGAGTTTTTTGTAACCAATCTGAATGCTGTCTTTTTATTTGTTATCTTAAAATAGAGCTTTGCAATGTTATTGTATTGTTTGGGGTAATTTTTTTGTAAAAGTATTCTTATGTATAATTTAATTTTTTTCATTAACTATTTTAAATTTTGGAATGATATTACTTAAAATATAAATCTATTGAATGTTTAGTTTGCTTTAAGATATTGATACTTGATCATTTCTTTCCTTGTGTAACCCAATTTATTTAAGAGTTCTAAGTTGCTTTTCTCATATATTTTGAAAACTTTTAATTTTTCGTCGGCAGTAAGTCCCCTTGATTTATTTTTAAATTTAAGATCTAAAATAGCATTCGGGACGCTTTTAATTAGTTTGATTTTTATTTCTTTTGCTTTCTCGGGTCTGATTAAAAAACGTAGGTATTTACTGTAAAAATATTTTAGTTTATTAACCAAGCTACTTGGGCTTGCTTCTATTTGATTTAAAGTGTTTTTAATTGTGACATTTTTTTTGTTTTTCTGGAATGCATATTTGGTAACAAAACCTTTATCAATACAAAACAGTGATGACAGTGTATTCAAAACACTACTTTGCTTGTGTTTTAAATCTTCAAAGAGACAAACCTTAACGTTGTCTTCTCCAAATTCCTTTACATATGAATTGTATATGAGATTGTAATTAAAAATTATTTTAGAGTCAGTTAAAACTTCAAAAAAATTAGTTTCTAACCATTTACTCATTTTTTTAAATCTAGGTTGGATAGAAGTAATGTGATTGAATAGTTGAGCATAAAATGAGGGGATTATAGTCACCTGAGCTCTCGTAAACATTAGAATTTGGATTTCATCAAAATATGGTGAAAATATCTTTCGAATTCTTCTTGCATTTTTTTTGGCATTTGAATTGTGGATTGCCATCGAATAATCTTCGCTAAAAAATGAAATGTTTTCATTTGAGATAACCGAGATAGGATTATTTATAAGTTTAATCTTTTCAAGTTCCTCTTCAAAATCAAAATCATTTGACATACCCATGACATAACTCAGTGTTTTTCTGCAATAAAAGTCACCTAAATACGATGACTTTTTATTCAGATGATTCAAGTATTCGATTTTATTTTCTTCATGCATTTTAGCATAAAAATTCAATTGCATTGAAGTCGTAGCTGTTTTTGGGTATCCGATATGAATGATAAGTTTTTTCATGCGTTTTTTTAGGGCTTTACCAAAAACCAATTGTTCAACAATTCTTCTCTGTTGTAAAGCATGGGTTCTTTTGTCTTCCAATCAATGACTTTAAATCCTGCGTGTTCGCAAATGGCTTGTCCTGCTGCCGTGTCCCATTCCATGGTAGGAGCAAAACGAGGGTAACAATCGGCTTGCCCTTCTGCAACCATGCACAACTTTAAAGAACTTCCTTTCGAAATCAATTTGACGTCTCCGTGTTTCATGCGCATTTCCTGTACATAAGCCTCTGTATCTTGAGACATATGGGAACGACTGGCCACGATGGTAAAGGTTTTGTTTGTGCGTTTTAAAGGCAATTTGTTTCCTTTTGAAATTATAGTTGTAACATCATAATTTTCAAGATCGACATTCAATTTGTACGAACCTTTCTCTCTAGTGGAAAAATACAAGTCCTTAGTAGCAGGTACAAATATTACTCCAATTGAGGGTTTTTGATTTTCGATTAAGGCAATGTTTACCGTAAACTCTCCGTTTCTTTTGATGAATTCTTTGGTGCCGTCAATCGGATCTACAATCCACAACTGCTTCCATCCTTTGCGTTCTTTAAAAGGAATCGCTTTGCCTTCTTCCGAAAGAATTGGAATGTTCGTTTTTTCTAAATAAGCTGCGATTTTTTGATGTGATGCCATATCGGCTTTGGTCAAGGGAGAGTTGTCTCCTTTGACTTGGATATCAAAATCGCCAGATTGGTAAATTTCGAGAATGGCTTTTCCCGCCTCCAATGCAGCTGTAATTGCCGAATATAAGTGTTTCTCCATCTCAGGAATTTCGTTTAATTGTGGTCTTGAAATTAAGTTAAATCAGTGTTGGCACGTCAGTTATTGTATCAACATTTTTTTGCCAGATATCTCAATTAAATCGACTTTTGCTTCTAGAAAAGAGCTTGTCAGGATTTTTAAATTGAGTTGAAATTTCTCGAAAGACAAATTTGATTTTCGATGAAAGCTCTCCCAGGGGTTTAATTTATAAACAACCAATCTTTTAAAGTGCTTTTTGAGTTAGAAAACGCATTATTTTTTTGAGAGACATTTCTGTCGTTTCGTTTTCTGTGGCAATTTCAAGATCAGGTTGGGTCGGAGCTTCGTAAGGTGCTGAAATACCCGTCATGTTTTGAATTTCTCCTGCCCGCGCTTTTTTGTACAATCCTTTCACATCACGACGTTCGCACTCTTCCAAACTCGTATTGACATAAATTTCAATAAAATTTGATGCTCCAACCGTTTTTTTGATGTTTTCACGATCTTTCAAATAAGGTGAGATAAAAGCTCCGAGAGTGATGATTCCCGCATCGATCATCAAATGGGCGATTTCTGAAATTCTTCGAATGTTTTCGGTCCGGTCTTCAGCAGAGAAAGTCAAATTTTTGTTAATACCTCTTCGGATGTTGTCTCCGTCTAAGGTATAGGTGGAATGTCCCAACTTGTGTAATTCTAGCTCTACCAAATTGGCCAGGGTCGATTTCCCAGAACCGGATAGTCCTGTAAACCAAATTAAAAAGGAGGGATGCTTGTGAAGCCTTTGCCGTTCTTTTTTCGATAATTTGTAGTGTTGTTGGAAAGTATTCTCCATTTCAAAGTAATTAGAATTGTTTGTTCTCTTTAAATATTCCTTTTTCTCTGGTTCAAACCATAATTGATGCGGTACCACAATTTTTCGTGCAAAAAATACAAAATCATTTTTGTAAATACCTCAAATCCACCAATTTTTAGACCTGTTAAAGAGTTTCCTGTAATCACCCATCCCAATAGAAAAGTGTCTACTGTCCCAACTGCTCGCCAGGAAAAAGTTTTCAAGATGTGCCGCTTGTTGCTGTCTGTCATTTTGGATTGGAACCAAGCCCGCTCGTGAGCGAAGTAGAGGAGCATCTTCGTGAACAACTCCGCAAAACCTATCTGAAATCCTGTCAAAAGGCTTCCTGTTATCAACCAAGATAAAAAGAGCGTGTCAAGGGTTCCAATGCAGCGCCATGTTAGCGTCTTTGCAAGGTGTCTTTTGCTGATTTCAAGCATTTTTTAATGTTGGTGATTTGTAATTGCTGATTTATTTTAAATTTTATGCCATCTGATAAGTGCCTTTTTTCATGAAACTTACTTTCATTGCTTGATAAAACTTACCCTTTTCCAATTCCCTTGTATTGGAATCCAATTGTTTTAAGCTTAACAGCGTCTAGGATGTTGCGTCCGTCAAAGAGAAAGGCAGGTTTGTACATTTTTTCGTAGATGCTGGCCCAGTCGTAAGTTTTGAATTCGTCCCATTCCGTCAAAATCGCAATGGCATGGCTCTCCGCTACAGCTTCCATAGCTACGGAGTGTACAAAAACTTGTGCCAATTTTTGTGTGATTCGCGCTTCGGGAATGTTATTCAATTCCCATAAATAACTCAGATCTCCCTTTATTTTTGCTTCCGATACTTTGGGGTCGTAGACGTGGATATTGGCACCGTCTTCGAGAAGTTGGTCGGCTACATAGATGGCTGCTGATTCTCGGGTGTCGTTGGTGTCTTTTTTAAAAGACCAGCCAAACAAAGCAATCTTTTTGCCGTTGACCGTGTTGAATAAGGAGGTGATCATGTTTTTGGCAAAACGCTTTTTTTGATAATCGTTCAGTAGGATTACTTGTTCCCAATAATCTGCCACTTCTGGTAAATTGAAATAACGACAGAGGTAAACCAAGTTTAAAATGTCTTTTTGAAAGCAAGACCCTCCAAAACCAACGGAAGCTTTTAAGAATTTGGGGCCAATGCGACTGTCCGTTCCAATTGCGTGTGCTACTTCGTCCACATCGGCTTCGGTCGCTTCGCACAAGGCCGATAAGGCATTGATGGAAGAGATGCGCTGTGCCAAAAAGGCGTTGGCGGTGAGTTTGGATAATTCCGATGACCAAACATTGGTGGTCAATATCTGATCGTCTTGCAACCAGTGTTTGTAAATATCGATCAAGGCTTGGGTGGCTTTTTTTCCAGAAGAAGTTTGGTTGCCACCAATCAAGACACGGTCTGCTTTGAACAAATCGTCGATGGCGGTGCCTTCTGCTAAAAATTCGGGATTGGACAAGACTTCAAAATGCACGCCATTTCCGGTACTGTCCAAGATTGTTTGCAAGGTTTCGGCAGTACGTACGGGCAAGGTCGATTTTTCAACAATGATTTTGTCGTTTTTAGCCACGCGGGCGATTTGTCGCGCACAGAGCTCTACAAATTTCAGATCGGCGGCCATTCCTTTGCCCTCACCATAGGTTTTGGTCGGGGTGTTGACTGCGATAAAAATCATGTCCGCCGCATCAATTGCAGCATCTACATCTGTAGAGAAAAACAGGTTTTTTCCGCGCGCTTCAGCAACCACTTCCGCAAGTCCCGGTTCGTAAACAGGCAAGTTGTCCAAGTCTTCGTTGTTCCAAGCGGCAATGCGCGCTTCGTTCAAGTCGACGACGGTAACCTTTATTTCAGGACACTTTAAAGCAATGACAGACATGGTAGGACCACCTACGTAACCGGCACCAATACAGCAGATGTTTTTTATTTTCATGATTTTAGAATGTTTTATTTTTTGATTTGTGAATGAGAAAGTGAAGCAGGGATTTGTTGTTAATTGATTCTTTATTTAATTTGGTACGTAATCAATTTTATAAAATCCATGATCCTCTAATTACAGTTTTACTTCTTTGAAATTTTCTTGGTTTTTTAGAAACCAGCCATAGGTATTTTCAATCCCTGCTTTCAGGGAGTATTTTGCTTTCCAGCCCAAGGCGTTCATCTTGGAGCTGTCCATCAACTTGCGCGGAGTTCCATCTGGTTTGTCAGTATCCCAAACGATTTCTCCAGCGTGGCCTGTTTGGGCTTGGATGGTTTCTGCCAATTCTCTGATGGTTACATCAGTTCCCGTTCCAACATTGTACAGGTGTTCAGGAAGCACGTTTTCCAAAGCGAAAATCACGGATTGTGCCAAATCGTCTACGTGTAAAAATTCACGCATCGGGGTTCCTGACCCCCATAATTTTACAGGGCTGTTGTCGTTATTGGCTTCGTGGAATTTGCGCAGCATGGCAGGTAAGACATGTGAGGTTTCTAAATCAAAATTGTCAAAAGGCCCGTATAGGTTTGTCGGCATCAGACTCACAAAGTCTTTGTCGTATTGTTTGCGAATGGCTTCACAGAGTTTGACCCCCGATATCTTGGCAAGCGCGTACCATTCGTTTGTCGGTTCCAAGCTGTCCGTTAAGAGGTATTCCTCTTTGAGGGGTTGGGGTGCAAATTTTGGATAGATGCAGGAGCTCCCCAAAAAGATAAATTTTTGAACCTCTTCTTCGTGGGCTGCAGCAATTAGATTGTTTTGAATCTGCATGTTTTCCATTAAAAAGGGGTAGGGATAATTGTTGTTGGCCAAGATGCCTCCCACTTTTGCTGCAGCATCGATGACCACCTCTGGTTGTTCGCTTTTAAAAAAAGCTGTCACAGCTGCTTGGTTTTTGAGGTCCAATTCTTTGGAGGTCTTGCCGATCAGACGGGAATATCCTTTCGCCTCAAGGGCTCTCCAGCAAGCAGATCCCACCATACCTCGGTGGCCTGCAATGTATATTTTTGTGGTTTTTGTAATTTTTTTCATTTTTTTAGCCTGATTGTTGATCCAGTGATGTTTGGTTGAGGATTTGCTATTCGGAATTTGATTTACTGACAATGTTTGTAGAATCTACGATTCATTAAGTCCAATTTTTACTCAAAATAATTCAAGGTTTGGTGTCCTCCTTCATTCAAATACTTGTCTCTTTTAAAGAGATTCAAATCAGAGGACATCATGTCGTCTACCAATTCTTCCAATTGAATTTTTGGTACCCAGCCTAGCTTTTCTTTTGCTTTGGTCGGGTCTCCAATCAAAAGATCTACTTCTGTTGGACGGAAATATTTGGGGTCAATAGACAAAATCTCTTTTCCTATTTCCAATTGGTATTCCGAATTTGAACAAGCTGCAATTACTGCGGTTTCATCCAATCCTTCTCCTTTGAACTCGAGGCTTATCCCAATGTGGGCAAAGGCCATTTTTACAAAATCACGGATGGTTGTGGTGCGTCCAGTGGCGATGACCCAATCCTCAGCAGTGTCTGCTTGTAATATCATCCACATCATGCGAATGTAATCTTTGGCATGTCCCCAATCTCGCTTGGAATTCAAATTCCCTAAATAAAACTTGTCCTGAAGTCCCAAAGCGATGCGAGACACCGCACGGGTAATTTTACGGGTGACAAAAGTCTCCCCTCTCAAAGGCGACTCATGGTTGAACAAAATTCCGTTGCACGCAAATATGTCATAAGCTTCACGGTAGTTTACGGTGATCCAATACGCATACATTTTTGCAACGGCATAGGGAGATCGCGGATAAAAAGGCGTGGTTTCTGTCTGCGGTACTTCTTGCACTTTCCCGTATAATTCTGAAGTAGAGGCCTGGTAGATGCGTGTTTTTTGTTCAAGGCCCAACAAACGAATGGCCTCCAAAAGACGCAATGTCCCAATGCCATCGGCGTCGGCCACGTATTCAGGCATGTCAAATGACACCCTTACATGACTCATCGCCGCGAGGTTGTAGATTTCATCAGGTTGGATTTGTTGCAACAAACGCGTCAGGTTCGTGCTGTCCGTCATGTCACCATGGTGTAGTATGAATTTTTGGTTGTCCACATGTGGGTCTTGGTACAAGTGATCGATGCGATCGGTATTAAACAAGGAGGTACGGCGTTTCAAACCGTGAACGGTATAGCCTTTTTTTAATAAAAACTCTGACAAATAGGCGCCATCTTGGCCGGTTACTCCTGTAATCAATGCTACTTTGTTCATCTTATTTTAATTTTAAACTGTATTTTTTTTTATTTCGATCCCTTACAGAAGTTCCGGGTTTGTTTTTTTGATTTTGTTGTGGATTTTTTTTACTTCCTGACTCTCACCGATGGGCAACAGCAAAATTGTGTCCGATGTTTCCACCAAAAAGAAATTGTCCATACCAGCGGTAGTGATCAGTTTTTTTGAAAAGGCAAGGGCGTTTTCAGCACCTTCAATTTTTTTGATGCCGTTCACCAAAGATTTTTCTTGGGCATAGTCTATCAAGGCATCAAAAGAACCGAGGTCTGTCCATTCGAAATCTGAGGGAACTGTTTTGACCAGTTTTGATTTTTCGAGTACTGCGTAGTCAATGCTGTCATCGGGAATAGCAGCCATGGCCTCGTAAGTGATCTGACCGGCTACTTTTGATTGGTGCGCGTGTTCGCATGCCGCCAATATTTCGGGGTGGTATTTTTTTAATTCTTTTAAATAGGTTTTTGCTTGAAAGCAGAACATCCCAGAATTCCAATAAAAATTTCCAGAAGCGAGGTATTCTTTGGCAGTTTTAAGATCTGGCTTTTCCCGAAATTTTAAAACATCTTCTCCAGCAGCTTCAATATAACCAAATCCAGTTTCCGGGTGTTTGGGTTGAATGCCGAAGGTCACCAAATAGCCTTTTTCTGCGAGGAAGATGGCTCGATCCAACGCCGTTTGGTAGCGCTCATCATCTGCGATCATTTGATCGGATGGCGTGACAAATAAAATACTGTCTTCTTGCAAATCCATACAAGCAAGGGCGATGGCCGGTGCTGTATTGCGCCCAACGGGCTCACTGATTTGATACGGGATGTTGAGGTCAATTGACTTTGCTTGCTCTTGAGCCATGTCTAATTGGGTTTCATTGGTGATCAACATAAAATCTGAAACCTTGTTGCTGTTGCGCAACATCGTGTGTTGGAACAATGATTTTTTTTGAAATATTTTTAAAAATTGTTTCGGGTTTTTGTGCCTGGACAAAGGCCAAAGTCGGGTCCCGGATCCTCCACTGAGGATGACGTTGATACAAGTTGCCATTTGTTTGTTTTTAAATTTAGTATTTTCCCTAAGTAACGGGATGCACCACTTAGTTTTCGTGGTTCATTATTTTTTTGAGTTCTTCCAGGGTTTTGTTCCCAAAACCTCGAATCCCTTTTAGGGTGTTTAAGTCTTCTGAGGCAGCTCTTCGAACGTCGGAAAGTGTCACCAACGGATACCCTAAGATTTCATTGTTGTTTACGAGATCGATGATGTTTCGCAAACGTTTTGAAAAAGGGTGGTCTTTGATGAGTTTTTTGTCAGCGCTTTGCTTTGTAAACTCACTTTCAAAATCTTCAATGATTTTTTTTGCCAATAAATAAGAATTTTTGTCTGCCATTACAATGGATTTTAAAAATTAGATATCGGGGGGTGTTTTCTTTTGTTAATTAGGGTTTTCAAATGACTTTGATTTCTGTCTGGTAATCCAAAGTTACTTTTAGACCGAGGTCTGTCAATAGAATTTTAATTTTCTTTTTCCCCACCTGCTTTGCGGTTCCTTTTTTGCCTTTGAAAGGGCCAGATTCAATTGCGACGAGATCTCCGGAAGTTATTTTTTCAACTTTTGAGGAAACGACGTCTTTATCAAGCCATTTTTTGATCAGTTCAATTTCTTCTTCTCGAACGATTGCAGCTTGCCCAAGCCATCTCAAATAGCCCAATACCCCTGGTGCTTCAAAAACACGGTTGCGTTCCTTTTCTTCTGTCTGAACAAAAACGTAGGTAGAAAATAAAGGGACTTGTATTTTTTTTTTGCGATCCGACCATTGGTGTATTTGTGTTGTTGTTGGACAATACACACGGATTCCTGATTTTTCAAGCCGTTCTGCAGTTTTTTTTTCATACCGTGGCTTTACACGAATGACAAACCAGTTTTTGTGAGGGGGCGTTTTTTCGGTTTGCATTTTTGTTTGATTTTGGAACGGCTTCGCCGTGTTGAGCCCCATTAAAAGCGGTGGGGGTCAATTGGGGTATTGCAAAATTGAAGTCTGCTGTGTTTTTTTTGACAACTTAAAAATAACAACACAGCATTCCATTCCAAAAATACATTAAGTATTGCTCTCTAAAGTAGGGTTTGTACATTCAGCTCAAAATTTTAGAGTAAACAGACGCTATTTTAAATGAAATGATAATTTTAAATTCAATTTTCATTAAGTATTTTATGTATTTGACATCTATTTTTTGATATTATAATATATAGTAATCTTAAAATTTAATTCAAAAAAAGCAATTTTACGTCTTTTAATATGTAGTTTTACACAATTTCATGACTTGCATCTAAATCTATGGACACATTTCAATTCAGCTATGTTTTTGCATCGGTATCAATCCTTGTCTTGCTTTTCTTTTTCCGTGTCAACAGAAAGAAAAATCCAATAGCAGATTCGTATTTTATTTTACTTCTTTGCGTCTTGCTTCTTCGTTTTTTGTATCTTATAATTTATCCTCCCTCTGTCGATGGGCTGGTGTTGAATGATGTTCTGCTCTTACAGTCTCAAATCTTTGTTGTTGTGTTGTTTTATTTGCATTTACTCAACCAAACAGAGGTTCAAAGATTGTCGCGTTTGAAGTTGGAATTTCACCTCATTTATTCCTGCCTGCACTTGCCTGTATTTTATCTTTTGTACAAGGTTTTTTTTCCGAAAACACCTATACACATTGCTGTAGCCATTATTGTTTTTACGTATGTTCTTTTGTATTTTCTCCTGTTGATTCGTGTTTTTTTAAAGTATTCAAAGGCTGCAAATGGGAGTTACGATTCTTATACGGATAGTGAGAACGCTATTGTTCAAAAGTGGGTTTTTTTTCTTTCTGTAACTTTTGTGATTTTTCTTTTTTCAAAACTTTTCGTCTTTTTTTACAACCGTATCAGTCACCAACATATTTCTGCACCCTATTACTATTTTATTTCCTCCTCTTTTTGGCTCCTTGTTTTGCTTCGAATTTTGACAGATCCACTTTTTTTGATGGGCGCTAAAAATAGATCAATTAGGTCAAACCGACTAAATAAGAACAACTCTTCACTGGGCCCTTGTTGGTCACATACGAGTTCTGAAATTACAAACCAACAAGATCTTTTGTTGTCCCAAAAAATTGAATTTCAAGTTCAGTTCTACATAAGAGCAACCGAAGACTTTTTTGAAAATTCTTTTGACTTTTCACAGCAAAAATTTGGAATCACTGACCTGTCGTTCAAACTTCACGTTCCACAAAGTCATTTGAAATTTATTTTCAAATACCACTGTGAGTTTGGTTTTTCCTATTATTTGGTTTCTTTGAGAATCCAAAAAGCCACCGATTTGATGTTGAGTGATTTTATCAAGTTCAATACCTTGGAGAAAGTTTCTTCAATGGTCGGCTATTCAAACTACAACACCTTTTTTTTAAATTTCAAATCAGTGGTCGGGATGACTCCCAATCAATTTGTCAAAAAGATGGTTTGACGCTCGTTTTGTTTAAAGATTCAGTTATTTATTCATGTCGTGTTGATGTAGGGTTTCATTTTTCATTCTTTACTGTTAATTGTGCGTACCTTTGACAGATACTCAAACCCCAAACAAAAAAATGATTTTTAAAAAAGATGTTTTCAGATTGTTGTTTTTGTTTACGGCAGTACTTTCCGCTCAAACAGTCCAAATAAGCGAAGCCGTTTCTTCTAATTCTACGTATACAGATGAAGATGGAGACACGCCAGATTGGTTTGAGTTGTACAATACTTCTTCTCAATCCATTTCTTTAAAAGATTGGACCATATCTGACGACCCTGACAATCTATCAATGTTTGTTTTTCCAAATATCAGCATCCCGTCCGATGGCTATCTTCGGGTGTGGGCTTCGGACAAAGACCGTTCAGAAATCACTTCCGTGAGGACATTTGTAGATCGAGGAGCTCTTTTCAACTACCTTATTCCTACGAGCGAACCGCCTTCAAATTGGACAGCTCCTAATTTTCAAGACGGCTCCTGGGCACAAGGAACCTCAGGGTTTGGATACGATGATGGAGACGATGCAACACAGGTGCCAACAGGAACGCGCTCGGTCTACACCAGAATATCTTTTCAAGTTACTGACCTAGAAGCATTGACTCAGTTGGTTTTGGACATGGATTACGACGACGGTTTTGTCGCATACATCAACGGCAATGAAGTAGCACGTGCCAACATCACCGGTGTGCCTCCTGCTTTTGATTCCGGTACATTTACAGATCACGAAGCTAAAATATACAGAGGTGATGTGCCGGAACGTTTTTCAATCGCCAATCCCCAAACGGTTTTACAAGAAGGAAGCAATACGTTGGCCATACAAGTTCACAATGTAAGCGAGTGGTCTTCGGACATGACCTTAATTCCCTTTTTGTCCGCTGTCTTTTCAAGGCCCAATTCTAGTGGAACGACCCCTCCAAATCTTTTGAATTTTTCCAATGGGAGTTTGCACACCAACTTTAAAATCTCATCGAAATCTGATCAGTTGTTGTTGAGCAACCCTGAAGGAGAATTGGTAGATGATTTGTTGGTAGAAGGACTCAAACAAAATGTTTCGATGGGTATTTCTCCTCAATCTGGCAATTTGGTTTATTTTTTGGAAACCACACCAGGAGCCCCCAATTCTTCTGAGGAATACATCGGCGTTTTTAAAGATCCTGTGGTCTTTTCAGTTCCGGGGGGACGCCTCAATGCTCCCGTCAATTTGGAACTTTCAGGAGCTGGCGAAGGACAAAAAATCCATTACACAACGGATGCCAGTTTGCCAACCGAAAATTCTCCCATATACACCGCTCCCATTCGCATTGCGAATAACCAAGTCGTGCGTGCAGGGTTTTTTGCGACAGGGTACCTTCCCGCCGAAATCGATTCTAAGACCTACCTATTCAATGCCAATCACGAGATAGATTTTGTAACTTTAGTGACGGATCCTGACAATTTTTTCGATGCGGATACAGGAATCTATGTCACGGGGCCTCCAGGAACATTTGATACCAACATCCCTTATTTTGGAGCCAACTTTTGGGAAGATTGGGAGCGCCCAATTCATTTCTCATTTTACGAAAAAGAAACGGGTGACTTGGGCGTCGCTTTCAATACAGGTGTAAAAATTTATGGTGCTTGGAGCCGTGGGCAAAATGCACAAAGATCACTAGCTGTTTTTGCACGTGGAAAATACGGTACTTCAGAATTTGACTATCCTTTTTTTGAAGAACGCAGCTATGATAAGTTCCAGGCCTTGGTGTTGCGGAACTCAGGACAAGCTTGGTTGAAATCCACCATCCGAGACATCACTTTGACAAGTCTCATGGAAGGATCTGGTCTGGATCTTCAAGCTTATACTCCCGTAGCGACTTATTTGAATGGGGATTATTGGGGCTTGTACAACCTCAGGGAAAAAAACAACGAACACATGCTGGCTTCCAAGCACGAAATTGATGCCGAAGGAATTGATCTTTTGACAGCAAATGCCGAAGTTGTAGAGGGAACCAATCAAGAGTACAGCGCCTTGATCAATTATATCTCGAGCACGAATTTGTCCGTCGACGCAAATTTTGACTACGTGCGCGAACGGATAGATATTCCAAATTACACCATGTATCAAGTTGCCCAAATCTATATCAACAATCAAGATTGGCCGGGAAACAACATCAAATTTTGGAAACACCCCGAAGGCAAATGGCGTTGGATTTTATACGACACTGACTTTGGATTCAGTCCTTGGTTCCGTCCGAGCAATGACTATGTAGCCAACACCCTTGAATTTGCTTTAGAACCCTACGGCCCAGGTTGGCCAAACCCAGCTTGGTCAACCCTGTTGTTTCGAAAGCTCATTGAAAATACAAGGTTTAGAAATGGTTTTATCAACCGCTACGCGGATGAGCTCAATACTCGATTTTTAGCGGAAAATGTCAAAACCCACATCGAGTCGGTATTGGCAAAAGTAGCTCCTGAACTGCAAGCGCACTACACACGCTGGAATGGGAATTTTGACGACGTAGGCTATTATGTAAACTTGATGAAAGTCTTTGCTCAAGAGCGACCTCAATTCGCAAGAAGTCATTTGAGGTCTAGATTTAATTTGACAGCTGAACACCGTCTTACGATCAACAACACCCAACAAGACAGGGGTTATGTCGAAGTCAATGACAATTTAAAAATTGACCAAGCATCCTGGTTTGGCACTTATTTTCAGAATGTTCCGATACGCTTGCATGCCATTCCGCTTCCTGGATTTGTCTTTTCGCATTGGAGTGGGAGTGATAATACATCTGAAGCTAGCATCGATGTCAATCTGCAAAATTCTTTTCAAATTCGTCCGAATTTTGTTCCTGCTGAAACCCCTCTTAAATTAGTGATCAATGAAATCAATTACAAGTCCAGCGATCAGAAAGATTCCGGAGATTGGGTAGAGTTGTACAATCCAAATGAAACAGCGTTGGACCTTTCCAATTGGGTGCTCAAAGATATGAAAGACACCAATACATTTGTTCTTCCAGCTGCAACGACAATTCCGAGCAAGGGGTTCTTGGTACTCGTCAAAAATGGCAATGATTTTTCTGTGGTTTTTCCATCAGTAGACAATGCCATAGGAGATTTTGATTTTGGTTTTGGTTCGGAAGATGCGGTGCGCCTGTTTGATGACAAGGGAGTTTTGATAGATGAAGTATTCTATACGTCCCAAGCTCCATGGCCCGAATGTGCTGACGGTTTGGGACCTACATTGTTACTAGAAAGTGATGATTTGGACAATGCTTTGGCAGAGAGTTGGTTTTGTGGTGATGCTTATGGGACACCTGGGCTTGACAATGCCACAGCCAGCACCCCAGAAGACCCTGTAGAAGAAATAAAGTTGTATCCCAACTTGATTACTGATTACTTGTATTTTGTGGGGCCTGCTTTGGAAATGAACATGCGGGTTTATGACGTGATGGGAAAACTGGTATTTGCTCAAAAAACTGCAGCTCAAATGGAGGTTAGTTTCTTGAAAAAAGGCATCTATTTTGTGCAACTATCAGACAGTACACAATCCAAGACTTTTAGAATTGTAAAGCATTGATTTAAACTGTTTAAAAAAGGGATGAGTTCTTAGTTTTTTTCGTTCACGAACTGCTGCAAGTATCTAAAATTACATTTGTAAAAATCAAAGGCCTTTTTTGTCGAGCTGTTATAGCGGTATTTGTACTAGAGGATAAATAAATCGAAACCTCAAGAGCTTTTGATTGGGTTCAATACGTTGAATGTCTCTTATTAGAAACACTCTATAAGACTCAGGAATGAGGTAGTTTTTCCTTCAGGACGCCGTACAAGAAGGTTCCTAAGAGGGCTGCTGCAATCACAATGGCAATGGAGTAAAATCCTGCGCCCAAAAGGGCAAACATCGGTCCTGGGCATGCGCCGGCCAAAGCCCATCCCAATCCAAATAAAATGCCTCCGTAAAGGTAGCGCTTGACACTTTTTTCTTTTGGCTTGAATTCAATTTTTTCTCCGTAAAAAGAGTTGATTTTAAATCGCTTGATTGCCTGTGTTGTAAAAATCCCAAGGCAAAAAGCTGTTCCAATAATTCCGTACATGTGAAAGGATTCGAATCGAAACATCTCATAGACGCGAAACCATGAGGCGGCTTCCGATTTAAAAAGGGTGATTCCAAAAAAGATTCCAATGCTCAAGTAACTAAGTGTTCTCATAATTTAAAAGATTAGTGGAAATAATAAATGAACCATGGTCAAACCGCCGATAAAAAAGCCAATTACGGCTAGTAAGGAAGGCAGTTGTAGGTCGCTCAATCCGGAGATGGCATGTCCAGAAGTACAGCCTCCAGCATACCGAGCTCCAAAGCCAACAAGCACTCCTCCAACAACAAGCATCAAAAGGATTTTTGGGTTTTGAAAAGATTCGGAACCAAAAAGTTCTTCGGGCAAATACCCTGCTCCAGCACTTTTAAATCCCAGGTTGTTTAAATTTTCAATGGTTTTAGAGCTGATTGCTACAGCTGTATCAGTGCTTAAAAAATGGGCGCCGATAAATCCGCCAATCAAAACCCCTAGCGCAACCACCAAGTTCCAACGCTGTGCTTTCCAATCGAATTTAAAGAACTCTGAGGTGTTTCCTGCTCCGCATAGAGTACACAGGGTACGCAGGTTGCTAGACATCCCAAAATTTTTACCGACCATTAGCAATAAAAATAAAGTAAGCGCAATAAAAGGGCCAGCGATGTACCAAGGCCAAGATTCGTATATCCAATTCATAAGAGAGGTTTTTTTTAAGGGAGTCACTGTGTAAAAGTATTGAAAATTCCTTATTTTATTGTAACGAGAATTAATTCCTCGCCTTCAATCGTTAGGTTTTAAGACGTTGATTTTGAAGGGCATTGGTAATCTGAAAGCGATATACCAGTTTCTTTGATGGCTTTCATTCCTCCTGATACCTCAATAAAATTATGAATGCCTCTTCGCTTTAAAAAGGAAGCGGCGATCATGCTGCGGTAGCCTCCAGCACAGTGCAGGTAAAAGGTTTCTTTTTCAGGAAAGTCCTCTAAATGTTGGTTTAGGGCAGCCAATGGGCTGTTGTTTGCTTGTAAGATATGCTCGGATAAAAATTCGCCTTTGGATCGAACGTCAAATACAGGTGCCCTGTTCTTTTTCAGAAGGGTTTTGAAATCAGTGGCATCCATAGATGTGACTTTGTCAACTTCTTTACCCGCTTTTTTCCAAGCCTCAAAACCGCCTTTCAAATAGCCCAATGTGATGTCAAATCCGACTCTTGAGAGTCGGGTAATTGCCTCTTGTTCTTTCCCTATTGGTGCAACTAGCAAAAGGGGTTGTTGTACATCGGCAATCAAAGCGCCTACCCAAGGGGCAAAACTTCCGTCCAATCCGACAAATACAGCCCCAGGAATGTGTCCTTTTCCGAAGTCTTGTTGGCTCCGAATGTCCAAGATAATAGCTTCAGTAGCGTTTGCAACCGCTTTAAAATCTTTAGCTGACAATGCACGTGTGCCGCGTTTTAAAACAGAAGCTATGGGGTCGCAACCTTCTTTGTTCATTTTGACATTCATAGGGAAATAAGCTGGGGGATCGGTCAATCCAACGGTAACTTCTTCTATAAATTCCTCTTGTCTCATGGAGGTGCGTAGTGCATAATTTGTCTTTTTTTGATTGCCCAAGGTGTCGGTCGTTTTCTTGCTTAGGTTTTTTCCGCAAGCGGAACCGGCTCCGTGGGCTGGGTAGACCACCACCGTATCTGGCAATGGCATGATTTTAGTGCGCAAGCTTTCGAACAACATTCCTGCCAAGTCCTTTTCGCTAAGGCCCCCTGTTTGTTGAGCCAAGTCAGGTCTGCCGACATCCCCTAAAAATAAGGTGTCTCCACTAAAAAGTGCACGTTCCTTGCCATGTTCGTCTTTCAATAGGTAGCAAGTACTTTCCAGCGTATGCCCCGGAGTGTGCAGGACTTTGAGTATCACATTTCCCAAGGGAAATTCCTGCCCGTCTGTTGCGATCAGTGATTCGAAATGCGTTTCTGCATTGGGGCCAAAGACAATTGGAGCGCCTGTCGCTTTGGAAAGGCTGAGGTGTCCACTGACAAAATCTGCATGGAAATGGGTTTCAAAGATGTATTTGATTGTCGCCTTGTCCTCTTTTGCTTTTTCGAGGTAGGGTTGGACTTCTCGAAGGGGGTCGATGATCGCCACTTCGCCTTCACTTTCAATGTAATAGGCAGCTTGTGCCAAACAGCCGGTATAGATTTGTTCTATTTTCATACACGAGACAATCTTTTGGAAAAGGTTTTTATTTTTCTTCTGTGTCGCAAAGATAAAAACACGAACGCTAGCTGGCAGTAACATTGGTTACAGAACAGTTCATTTCTTTTTGAGGAGAATGTAGTTTCTGTGTAAGGTCAGTTCGTTGAGGTTTTCCAATTTCTTTAGCAGCCGAGAAACCACGACTCTGGAGGTGTGCAATTCAAAAGCGATTTCTTGGTGTGTCGTTCGAATGCGTTGGTCTTTGGCAATCCTCGCTTTTTCTTTTAGCAAATTCAGGAGGCGTTCGTCCATTTTTAAAAAAGCGATGTTGTCAATCGTTGCCAGCATTTCGTTCAGCCGATTGTGGTAACTTTTAAAGACAAATTTTCTCCAACTTTTGTACTTGGCAGCCCATGTTTCCATTTTTTCAATGGGGACCATGACAAGTACCGTTTCCGTTTCTGTAAGGGCTCGAATTTCACTTTTGGTTTCTCCCACACAACAGGTTAAGGTCATGGCACAGGTGCTTCCTTTTTCTACAAAATACAGCAATAGTTCGTCTCCTTGTTCGTCTTCACGCACTATTTTTATTGCGCCAGAGATCAGGAGCGGCATCGCTTTGACATAGTCTCCGATATCCATCAGGACAACCCCTTCAGGGATGTGTTTTAAGGTTCCTACTTTGAGAATCTCATCGAGTAGGGCTTTTTCAAAAAGGGGGCCAAAATTCTCTTTTAATTCTTGTTGCATGGTGTTTGTCTCACGAGGGGTGTGTATGTTGAACTCAAAGGTAGGGAAAAGCGCTCCAAAAAAAACGGCTTGCGCAAAATGCACAAACCGTATTTTTTTAATGGAGTGAGTGGGCCATGCCCTTTTTTTTACTCCATTAGTGTAGTTTGGGATTCCTTATTTAGAATTCCAAGTTTACCTGCAAGTCGAATTCATCGTAAATGGCTTTGTCTTTCAATCCTTCAAAAAAGCTGGTAGAACCGTATTTGACATCGTATTTTGCGCGGTTTATTTTTAGAGTTGTTGTCGCATTGTGCTCGTTGACAGTAAGGTCAAAAAGAATGCTGTTTGTCTTTCCTTTGATGGTCAAATCGCCTTTGACGGTATAGACGCCCTTGTCGCCTGCAGTTACGTTGGTAAAAACCAAGCGCGCAGTGGGGTTGTTTTCAACCCCGAAGAAATCGTCTGACTTCAAGTGGCCTTCTAGTTTCCCCTTGTAGACACCTTCCAAGTCGGTACATGCGATACTGTTCATGTCCATGACAAAGGCACCTCCTACGAGTTTGGAGTCTTCAAAAGACAAAGAGCCTGATTTCAATGCGATGGTTCCGGTATGGGAACCTGTGACTTTGTAGCCCTTCCAAGTAACACTACTCTTTGTGATGGAAACTTCTTTTTCGTCGCTGTTAATTTGTGGTGCAAAGCTTTGCAAGACCAAAGTGGCTGCGAGTGCCAATGTTGCTGTGATTTTTTTCATTTTGTTTGTTTTTAAGTGAGTGTATTTCGTTTTGTTTAAAGAACATTGCAAAGGTACCTATGGGAAAAGAGAGGTGCATTCACATAGGTTCATATTTTTAGGCTTTCCTTTCTTTTCGAATTCTACTGAGTGACTGGGGTTGAATACCGAGGTAGGAGGCAACCATGTATTGAGGGATGCGTTGTTCGAGTTGCGGGTAGCGTTTTTGAAAAGCAGTGTATTGCTCTTTTGCGGAAAGGCTAAAAGCATCTGTAATTCGGTTTTGGGTGGCGACGTAAGCACGTTCTACAATTTTTCTAAAGAAACGTTCTAATTTTGGAATTTTAAGGTATAGGTTTTCCATTGCGTCGAGCGGGATTTCTATCATTGAGGTGTTTTCAAGGCATTGAATGTTGTAAGCTGCAGGAGTTTGTGAAATCAAACTTCCGAGATCAGCAGCCCACCAATTTTCAATGCAAAATGTAAGAATGTGTTCCGTTCCTGCCTTGTCCAAGTAAAATGTTTTTGTGGCACCAGACAGAATGAAATAGTATGTTTTGCAGATGTCTCCTTGGGACAAAAGCATGTCTCTTTTCCGGTATTTTTTAAAGTGTATTTTGGAAGTCAAGAATGAGCTTTCTTCGTCGGTTAGAGCAATGTGTTGCTTTATGTAGTCTGTCAAAGGTTTTGTTTCTGTCATCTTTTTTGGCGACAACCCAACAAGTGATGTCCTAACAAAGGTATTGAAATCTTCATTGAATTCGGTCAGTTTGCCAAAAACTCATTTTCCTCACTAACTTTGACAGACGATTTTTAAGGAGTTTTCAAATTGAAGAAAACGAGGTTGCTGCAGTATTTGTAGTGACCAAAGCTTTGAGGGATTTTTGAAATAAGAAAGGGTTTTGTGGTCGGATTCTTATATCTTTTTTGATAAAAAAAAGTTAAACATTTAGAGGCTAAAAGTAATACTGTTATATTTGCAATGATTCGTTATGGAAAATTTAAGCGCACACATTCAAGTCATTGTTTCAGAGCCGTCAAAAGCCTTCCATTCCAAGGAGATTGATGTGGACAATGAAAAAGGATATGTCAAGGCTTACAAGTGCTTGGTGGAGTGCTTGAGCTCCTTTGCCTTGGAGTTCAATTCAAATTTTGAATTTTTCCATGTCTTGGAATCCACAGTCATTGAGGGGGCTCACAACCAACGGTTTTTTTCTGCTCACCTTCCTTCTTTGACAAACGTTGAGAAAGGAGAAAATAACATCGTACGTTTTTACAAGAACTTTGTGTTAAAAACCATCCAATGAATTTACAAAAAGCCCATCGTTCTTTCTTTTTAAAGCAACTCGCTATTGTTTTGTTGGCAGTCGTGTTGTTGCAACCTTTGGTCAATGCGGTTGTTCTTTTGTCAATAGAAAACTACGAATTGGAATTGGTACAGGCAGATGATGAAACAACATCCAATGAAAATGAAAAACAAGAAAAGGATTCGGAAGAGAAACTCGAACTTCAGATGGCAGGTTCTTCCGATTCTCAATTCACTTTGCTAGTTGCACTGGCGTTCTACACTTCTGCAGAACAGGTTTGGGACTGTAGCATGGAAATTCCGATTCCTCCTCCTGAACCCTGTTAGTTTGGAAGTAGTGTGCCAACTTTCTAGGTGGCCTTTTACTTCTCCAAAGAAAAGCTTAAAAATATATTTATTTACCGAGCAACGTTCCTTTTTTTACAAAAGCGTTCTTGCTCATTTTATTACAATTATGAATACTTTGAATCCATTTAAAAATTTAAAAGCCGACTTTCCGGCAAGTATTGTTGTTTTTTTTGTCGCACTTCCCTTGTGTTTGGGAATAGCACTAGCCAGTGGAGCGCCCTTGTTTTCGGGTTTGATATCGGGGATCGTAGGAGGTGTCATCGTAGGAGCGCTCAGCGGTTCTTCTGTCGGTGTTAGTGGCCCCGCAGCAGGTTTGGCTGCAATCGTGTTGACAGCCATAGGTTCTTTAGGAGGCTATGAAAACTTTCTTCTAGCCGTGGTGCTCGGAGGGATCATCCAACTGGTTTTCGGACTTTTAAAAGCGGGAGTGATTGCGTATTATTTTCCGTCTTCTGTGATCAAAGGCATGCTGACCGGAATCGGATTTATCATCATTCTAAAGCAAATTCCACATTTTTTTGGTTACGACAATGATCCTGAAGGAGATTTTGCCTTCTTCCAACTGGATGGGGAAAACACGTTTTCAGAAATTTCAAACGCCTTTTCTTTTATCAGTCCAGGAGCTACGTTGATTGCGGCAATTGGCTTGGGAATTTTGTTGTTGTGGGACAAGGTTTTGTCAAAGAAAGGCAAGTTCTTTCAGGTTGTACAAGGCCCTCTAGTAGCTGTTGTTGCAGGGATTGTCTACTTTGTGGTTTCGGAAGGGAATGGTACTTGGGAGATTTCCAAAGAGCATTTGGTCAGTGTGCCGGTGCCCAATGACACTGCTTCCTTTTTGGCTCAGTTTAGTTTTCCCAATTTTGGTGCCATTGCCCGTCCAGAAATTTGGGTGACTGCTTTTACCATTGCACTTGTTGCAAGTTTGGAGACCCTCCTTTGTGTGGAAGCGACAGACAAATTGGACCCGAGAAAAAGAGTGACGCCTACAAACAGAGAATTGCTTGCGCAAGGTACTGGAAATGTCGTTTCAGGATTGATTGGTGGATTGCCCATTACTCAGGTCATTGTCAGAAGTTCTGCCAACATCCAATCGGGAGGAAAGACAAAAATGGCCGCTATTTTACACGGGCTTTTGTTGCTGATATCCGTACTTCTTATTCCGAACTTTTTGAATAAAATTCCGCTGTCTGTATTGGCTTCTATTTTATTGATTGTTGGGTACAAGTTGGCCAAGCCCTCTTTGTTCAAAACAATGTATGCACTGGGTTGGAAACAGTCGGTTCCTTTTGTAGTTACAGTTTTGGGGATTGTTTTTACGGATTTGTTGGTCGGTATCGGCCTCGGTCTTGCTGTTGGAATCGTGGTTATCCTCTTTAAGAGTTTCCAAAATTCCCATTTCTTGCACATTGAGGATAAAAGCAATGGCAAGCAAAAAATCAAAATGACTTTGGCTGAAGAAGTAACCTTTTTCAACAAAGGAGCCATTCTCAAGGAGTTGGATCGTTTGCCAACAGAAACGCAACTCGAGTTGGACGTTCGAAAAACACGTTATTTAGACAACGATATCATCGAGATTCTCGAAGATTTTTCACTGAAAGCCCGCAACCGAAATATTGACATTCGATTGATTTCAGAAAGGGGCATTGCAGAAAATCCAGAAAGTTTTATACAGTTTTTCAAACTGAATCCAAAAGTTTGATGATCGAGATTAATTTACAAATTAAAAAAAACTAAAAAATGATGAATGCACATACAAAAGAAACACAAGATCAAATGACTCCAGTTCTTTCGTTGGAGGTTTTAAAGAAAGGAAACGAAAGATTCAGAGCCAATCTGAAAGCGCCAAGAGATTTGATGCAGCAGGTGGCGGCAACTAGTACAGGGCAATATCCTTTTGCAACTGTATTGAGTTGCATTGATTCCCGAGTGTCTTCAGAACTTATTTTTGACCAAGGAATTGGGGATTTGTTTAGTGTTCGAATCGCCGGAAATTTTGTCAACGAAGATATTTTAGGGAGCATGGAATTTGCGTGCAAGTTGGCAGGAACGAAGCTTGTGGTTGTTTTAGGACATACAGCTTGTGGCGCCGTAAAAGGTGCTTGTGACCATGCGCGTTTGGGGAATCTGACTGCATTGATTAAAAAAATTGAACCGGCAGTCGCAGCTGTAAAGGAGCCAGAAGAGGACTCTTTGAGAAATTCCAGCAACCTCGACTTTGTCAATGATGTGGCCGTAAAAAATGTGTTGATGACCATCGATCAGATCCGTAGCGAAAGCCCTGTGTTGGCGGAGATGGAGAAGAATGGAGAGATTCATATCGTTGGAGGGATGTACAACATCGATTCAGGGGAGGTCAACTTTTTCGAATAATCAGCCAAATTCTTCTAAAAAACGAACACTGCTTTTTTTGGAGCAGTGTTCGTTTTTATAAGGGACTAAGTCTGTGCTTTGGTTTTTTTTATTGGAAAGTATATGAAGAACTAAGCGACTACGAAGCACAGATTTTTCTTCAAGAATCCTCAAACCGGCTACAAACCAGGTTATTGCTTCTATTTAGCTAATTTTTTTACATGCATTGTTGGTGGTGTGTGTTTTATTCCGCGACATAGATTGTTGTGTGTTCGCGCGTTACTAATTTCTCTCCTAGTTTCTTAGACAAATCTTTAGCTCCTCGACAATTTAAATGAGATAAATCTCTAAAAACATTTTTGTTTTTGTTTAATTTAATCGTGTCAATTTCGAATTTTTCAAATAGATTGCCTATTTCAAATAAAAGGCCATCGGTTTTTTCTTTTATGGGGGATTTATTTTCAATGTTTACTAATTCGGCATGATAAGGGAATGTTAAAAATGATATTTTACAATTTTTATTTATTAAATTTTGAATACCTGTTAAATAAATATTTTGTTTCTCATAAAAGAATGATGGTATTTTTTGATAATAGCTTTCAAAGTTAGACAGATTTAATATCTGGATTGAATCAGAATAAGCATATAATTCAGTTGATTTTCTAATATTACTTCTAGGCTTAAGGTTTGGTTTCAAGATAGAGATGATTTCTTTTGTAGTATAAGCATTATGATACAGTTTTTTGAGAGCCCATATAGATAGTCCACTACGATTAAAGTCATTTTTTTTTCTTCTAACTTGAACAAGTTTAGATATTGAAACAATCACTTCTGAGTTTTCAGGAACTTGTTCTGTAAATACTAAAAAGTCATATACACCTGCACCATGGTTTGCAGAAGTATAAACTTTTTTTTCTATCGTAGTTGATAATTTATTTAAATCAATACCTTGATATGCTTGAGAGTCACCCCAAATAAAAATAGCATTTTTGTTCGTAAAGGAGCTGTTTAAATATGCGTTAGAGCAAAAATAAAATAAAGTATATGAGCTTATTAAGCCTAGAGGGAAGAATAAACTCTTTAAAATGAATTTTCTCATGAATTCTTAAAATTGAAAATATATGAATTGTTGTTCCTTGCCTCCAAACCAAAAGATTGCAACGATTATCATATAGTACATTGCATATCTTAACGGTAGACTCCATTTAAGACCTAGATTCTGAATCGCGAATTGTTGTTCTCGCCCGAACCATTCGATTAAAACGAAAGTACCTGTAAGAATAGTGGTTGTCAAGGCACTCCTTATTCCTGAAAATTTTGGAATTTCAAAAAGAGTAGCAGAAAAAACCCCTGAGATATAGCTCAAAGCATGACCGATATTTTCCGCCCTAAAGAATATCCAAGCAAAGGCAGTTAGTCCAAACGTGAGTAATATACATGAAAGTTCTTTTAGGGTTGGAAATAATTTCCCTCGTGCTACTATTTCTAAATTATTTCGATTATTATTTGTCAATAATAGTGGTAGAAAGTAAATAGCATTTAGGGCTCCCCATATGATAAAAGTCCAATTTGCTCCGTGCCAAAAACCGCTGACTATAAAAATGATAAAAGTATTTCTAATTTTCATCCAAGTACCGACACGACTGCCACCCAATGGAATGTATAAGTAATCTCTAAACCAAGTTGAAAGTGAAATATGCCAACGTCTCCAAAATTCGGAAATGTCTCTTGAAAAATATGGGAAATTGAAGTTTTGCATTAAGTTAAAACCGAAAAGACGAGACGTGCCAATTGCAATGTCTGAGTAACCTGAAAAGTCTCCATAAATCTGAAAGGTAAAAAACAAAGCTCCTAAAGCGAGCGTACTACCGTTCATGTCAGCTGAATTATTAAAAATTTGATTTGCGAATTCAGCACAATTGTCGGCAATCACAATTTTTTTGAACAAGCCCCAAAGAATTTGACGCATTCCGTCAATAGCTTTTGAGTAATCGAAAGTTCGTTTTTTATAAAATTGAGGCAGTAAATGTTTTGCTCTTTCAATTGGCCCAGCAACCAACTGAGGAAAGAAACTCACAAATGCTGAAAATGCAATAAAATCATTTGAAGGTTCAAGTTTTCGTTTGTATACATCTATAGTATAACTCAGGGTTTGGAAAGTATAAAAGCTAATTCCAACTGGCAAAATAATATCTAAAGAATTCGCTTGAATCTCTTGTCCGAAGAACGAGAATGCTGAAATAAAGTTATCGAGAAAAAAATTGTAATATTTGAAGAAACTGAGAAACCCTAAGTTTACTAGAATACTTATCCATAAAAGCACTTTTCTTTTTTTTTGACTGGCTTCTGTCTTTAGTTTCATTCCAACGGAATAGTCAACAAGTGTACTGAAAAAGATTAACGTTAGAAATCTCCAATCCCACCAGCCATAAAAAACATAACTAGCTATAACAACTAGCAGGTTTTGAAGTTTTAGGTTTTTATTCGTTACGAACCAATAGAGGATGAAAACTATCGGTAAGAATATTGCAAAATCAATTGAGTTAAATAGCATTAAGTTAGTCTGTTGTTTAATCGTTTGATGTTCTTACTGTGGTTTTATCGACTTGATGCGTAACGTTTAGCATATCTCAAATAGGGAATTATAAAGCGATGCGCTTTTTGGTTTGTGCTAAGCCAAAACATTGTTTTTGGTTTTTAATTAAGACCACACCTATGTTAGCTAGCAAACACACTATTTTTTGTAAAAAGTTTTGTCTACTAGTGATTGTTTTTTACATAATGCGTTATCGTATTTGCTAATTTTCTCTGTCCATTGGAATTGAGATGAATATAATCACGGAAATCTGATAATTTCAGACCATTCTCTAAGTCTAAAATTATAGGGATGTTATTATCATTCGCAAATTTGATTATTTTTTGCCCCTGATCGTTATAAGATTCTAATTTCAATTCTTTTGTGTCGGCATGCAAATAAATTGTCAAAGGGATGTTTTTACTTTTAGAATAGTCAAGAAATGAGGAAAAACCGGTATTAAATAGAGTATTGTTTTTTTTCTTATTGATTCCTAAATTGTCAATTTGAGTTCTTTTCTTTTTTAATTTACGCTTGATCTTATTAACCAAATACCTGTTCACTAATTCGTATTGTGCAATTGAATATTGTTTACTCTTGAAACTTGAATGATTGTCTACAATTTTTTCAAAATTCATGTTGTCATATGCGTCATGTGAACTAAAAAACAGGAAAATTGACTTCGCTCCAAAATCACCATATTTTTTTAAATATGCATAACAATTATCCGGTCCCCAGCTACCTGCAGAAATATTTAGAAATTGAATTTTAGTACCGTATATTTTTGAAAGTGTATCAGATAAAATTGTAGTTGCTAAAGAGTCTTGATCTGTTAGAACCCCGCCATTAATGATAGAATCTCCAAATCCTAAAATTTTTATTGATGAAGTGTCAACCTCTTCACTTCGCATAGAAAATGAATTGTAAATTACATGATTTCTAAACCTGAATCTTTTCTGGTTTGGTTGAGCTATGTATTCAAATTCGGAATCTTCTCTCACTAAAACCGTATCACAAAAACCAAAATACATTCTTAGAAATATTTCCAAACAGATACTTAACACAATTGAAAATCCTAAAACAAATAATTTTTTTTTCATCAATTTTACTCGTAATTCGTTGAAATTATGTCAATTAGGTGTTTTTGTTTAAGTCCACTTCAAATATATGTCATATTTCTTGAAATTGTACAATCTATTGCTGCTGAATAGCGTCACTTTTTAAATTTAAAACACAGTTTTAAAAAATGCCTATTAAAAAATAGACGCCAAGAAAGTTTAATTTTTTGATAGTAACATAATTAGTTGAATTTTTTAAAAATTAGAAAAAAAATAATTTTCTAAAGTTATTTAATATATTTAGTGATCAATTATTTACAATATAATTTTGAAGGTAAAAAGAAATTTAAATACAGATATATCGTTTTTAAAAATATTCTTGTTTTTAATGCCGTGAAGGCAAGAAGAGTAAAATCCAATTATTTTGGGGAGGATTTGAGTGAACTGGTTCACATTGAGTCCATTATCGCTTCCAAGTACCTCCATAGGTGTAGTTTGGATTGTCTTTTTTAACGTTTAACAAACACGCTTTACAGACAAAGACCCACTCTTTCGGGTTTTTATATTGTAATCGGTACATCGTAGAAAAATCTACTTTACATACTTCACAATGTTTTATTCGTTGTTTCATACGTTACTTGAGTTTCCTGTAACTTAACTTTTAGAATACAATATAACACCTTTTCAGATTTCTTTTTTACCTCCCGAGCAATTAAAATAGCAAAGAGATATCAAACCAAATAACAAGGATTTAAACCTACCGATCAACCTCTCGAGCAACCGGTATTCTTGCCATATCTTAAATTTAAAAGGAATTTTACAACTTATTTGTTTAATCGTAAAAGAGTTGTAAAAAAGAAAGGTTTTTGTTAAAATTTAATCGCTATCAATAGCAATAAAAGAAATTCTATCATTATTGGCTGGAAACCCCGATGTTTTAATAGTTATTGTTCCGTTATTATTCGCAATAGCAGTAACTATAGACCTTTGAAAAGAATTTACAGAAAAGGTAGCTGTTACTATGTAGCCTGTATCTACGCCAACGACCGAAGTAACAATAGTAGAACTAGTTCCATCAAGTGTTATAGACCCAGAAATAATGCCTAGATTTGTTCTTGAAGATAAATTTGTATTTCCTCCCGTTCCACCATTTTGAATTTGCAATGCTCCGGTCACTTTAGAAGTTAAATTAATAGTTGCATTAGCAATCTTAGCATTAGTTATTGCATCATTTTCGATTGTCACCGCTCCCGTATTGTCAAGTGTAACATCTCCACTAACCGCAACTGAAGTGATGTCCGTACCGTCTCCTACTAAAATCTGACCGTCTGTTTTTGCATCTAATGGAGATGGCGCATTCAAAGCACCACCCACTAAAATAGACCCTTGTGCGATATTGGCAAGT